>Ga0315910_10001140_pt1 | contig 24763 bp, 21 predicted proteins | sample EdamamesoilMG_FD_204470 | JGI IMG/M metagenome (GOLD analysis project Ga0315910, IMG submission 204470) | Garden soil microbial communities collected in Santa Monica, California, United States - Edamame soil | ecosystem: Environmental > Terrestrial > Soil > Garden | place: USA: California... | reverse complement strand
TCGTCCTGAACGGAGATCACCTGCAGATCAAGCATCTGCTGCTGAACCTGCTGGTCAATGCCATCGAGGCCATGAAGCCGGTCACGGATCGCGCGCGCCAGTTGCAGGTGGATACGGCCACGCACGGCGGCCAGGTGCATGTGGTGGTTACCGATAGCGGTATCGGCTTCCCGGAGGCCGCGATGCAGCGCCTGTTCGAGCCGTTCTACACGACCAAGCCGCAGGGCACGGGCATGGGTCTGCCGCTGTGCCGCTCGATCGTGGAACTGCACGGCGGCAGGATATGGGCAGAGCATGGCGCTCACCATGGCGCCGTGCTGCGTTTCAATCTGCCGGCAGCAGACTGAGCGCCCGCTCAGGAACCGGCGGTCTCCGGGGCCTTGCCTTCATGGGCACGTTCGCGCGCCTCGGAAAGATCGCGTTCGAGGAAGTAGTTCAGGAAGGTGCGGATCACGGCAATCGCGCCCAGTTGGGCGATGGCCTTCCAGTCCGTGCGGATCGACGTCTCGATGATGTCCGCTGCCAGCTGGAATGTCAGCGCCGCCACGAGCCAGCGGGCGTAGCGCAGCCATACCTCGCGACGCCGGTACTGGTCGGGTCCGCTCACTATCAGGCCGACCGCGCCGATGAAGGCCTGCACCGTACCCCAGACGATCAACAGCAGCGCCAGAGCATCGATGGCGGTAACCGCCACTTCAGTCACCTGTACGAACAGCTCTTTCATTTCACAGCTCCCGCATGCACTTTCTGCCGCCACTTCGTGTAGGGGATGGTCACCACGACGCTCACCAGGAAGGCCAGCAGCACCGCCATCACCACGGACTTGTCATGTGGGGCAACGATGGACGCCACAGCCAGCGCAACGCCGGGATGCCGCTGCGCAGTCGACAGTGCCAGCGCCGTACGGTCTCCCGGATCGGGACCTCCCAGCAGATGGCCGACCAGCAGGCCGATCAGCACCAGCGCAACGATGGCAACCAGCGTGAAATTGCCGATCTGCTTCGTCAGCTCCGGCCAGGCCACGACCAGCACCGGAATGCAGGCCGCGACCAGCAGGATATTGCCGATCAATGTCAGCGGCTTCACGAGCTTCGCGGCCAGCCCCGGAGCCAGTTCACGAACCACCATTCCCGCCAGCAGTGGCGCCAGCAAGGTGAGGCCCACAGCCTTGATGATCGCAGCGGGGGGAACCCGCACGTCATGTCCGAACAACCGCCCGATGACATCCACCGTCAGGGGAATGAGCACGATCGCCAGCACGGACGACAGTGCCAGCAGACCCACGGAGTAGGACGTGCTGGCGCCCGCCTTGATCTGCTTGTTGGGCAGGATGGGAGGCACCGGAGCCACCGCCAGCGCGATCAGGGCCAGCTCGATCTGCCGGTTCAGCGCGAACGCCCCGGCCAGCAGCGCCGCGATGAGCGGCATGACGATGCTCATGGCGAGCACGGAGCGCACGCACAGCCCGGGACGCCGCAGCAGGGAGAGCATGTCGCCCCGCTGCGTGTTCAGGGCGACACAGAATACGATGAGGATCAGGCTGATCTTGATGCCCAGCCCGATCCATTGAACCGCTGTCATTTGTTGTTCTCCTGGAAGACGGCTGCCCAATCGCGCTTCATGCTGACCACCCGGGTACCGTACTCGTCGGCCCGGTCCAGGGCCTCGGTCAGCGGGCTGAGCTTGAAGTCGCGATCGTAGGCCATCTCGCGCCCGGCATCATCGTGATGGAGCAGCAGTGTCAGGCTGGGCCCCGGGCCAGTCTTCGCGTACCGCATCATGGCCAGGTCACCGTCTGAATTCCCGAAGACCAGGATGGGCCGGCGACCGATATGCAGTCCGATGTTCTGCGGCTTGGCCTCCCGGTCATCGAAGCTGTTGAGCTCCGGGAGCTTCATCAGCTCGCCCCGCCCTTCCCTGAACTCAAAGCGCAGCTTGGCGCTGCTGCCGATCACCTGCCCGCGCGGAATGCCGTAGGCCTGCTCGGAGATGATGCGGATCAGGTCCATGCCGCCCCCGGAGACGATCCAGGTACTGAAGCCGTTCGACCGCAGGTACTCCAGCAACTCCACCTGCGGTTGATAGATGCACTGCGAAAAGAGGCGATTCAGTCGAGGATGCCGGGCGGTCCGGAACCAGTCGGTGGCAGTCGCCTCGAACTCATCCATGCTCATGCCCGCATGGGTTGCCGCGAAAAGCTCGCCGATGCCCGGCTTGCCCAGCGCATGCAGTGCCGCCAGGTCGTGGGCCAGCAGGGCCCTGAACGCCGGGCGCTGCCCGAGGGCCGGATCCCGCTCCACGGCCCGCTTCGCCTGGTCGATGAGGAAGAAGACCTGCACCTGCACCGGCTGCTCACACCACAGCGTGCCGTCGTTGTCGAACACGGCGATACGGGCGGCGGGCGGGACATAGTCCCGCACGCTGCTGTCGGTCACCCGCGCAACGAAGTCCAGGATGGCGGACTTCGTTGCACCGTCGCGCCAGGATTCGAGCATCAGCTCGATCCGGCCGCGAACTCGCTCATCTTTGACAGTGCATCGTCGATGGTGAAGGAATTCGGGCGCTGTACGGCCGGGAATTCCTTGAACGTATCGGCGAACTTCGCCGCGATGAGCTGCGCCGCATAGATGAAGTAGGCGTTGTACAGGTACCAGTCGTAGTAAGAATTCGACGTGATGTCCGCAAACTCGTAAGGGTCTGTCCGCAGGTTGAACATCTTGGGCAGTCGCAGCTTCGTGAAAGGCTCCGCCCATACCTGCAGGGTACCCTTGCAGCGCTGCTCCATGAACACGAGCTTCCAGTTGTCGTAGCGGATCGCCAGCACGTCACCGTCATCACTGAAGTACATGAACAGCTTTCGCGGGCCTTCCTTCGCCAGTCCGGTCAGATACGGCAGGAAGCTGAACCCGTCGATGTGGTTCTTGTATGTGCGGCCGATTGCCTTGTAGCCCTTCTTCAGCTTCTCGATCACGTCGCTTGCGCCCACCATGTCCATGAACGTCGCCATCCAGTCGTGGTGCTGGATGATCTCGTTGCAAATGGAACCGGCCTTGATCTTTCCGGGCCAGCGCACCAGCAGCGGAATGCGGAAGGCGCCTTCCCAGTTGGTGTTTTTCTCGCTCCGGAATGGCGTCATGCCGCCGTCCGGCCAGGAATTGCGATGGGGTCCATTGTCCGTGCTGTACTGGACGAAGGTGTCCTCCGCCAGACCCATCTCGTCCAGGAAATCGAGCATCTGGCCCACGTTCTTGTCGTGATCGATCATGGTGTCGTGGTACGGGGACTGCCACCTGCCGGCCTGACCCAGGCTCTTCTTCTTGGTGTGCGTGAACATGTGCATGTGCGTGGTGTTCAGCCATACGAACCAGGGCTTGCCCGCCTTCTCCTGCTTGCGGATGAAAGCTTGCGCTGCCTCGACGAACTCATCGTCGCAGGTTTCCATGCGCTTTTTGGTGAGCGGACCGGTGTCCTCAATCTTCTGTTTCCCCACCTTGCCCCAGCGCGGCTGAACCGTCTTGTCGTCCTTGTCAGTGGCCCAGGCATGAATCACGCCCCTCGGTCCGAAGGTCTCATGGAACTTCGGGTCCTTGGGGTAGTTGGCCATCTCCGGCTCTTCTTCCGCATTAAGGTGGTAGAGGTTGCCGAAGAACTCATCGAAGCCATGATTCGTGGGCAGCATGTGATTCAGGTCGCCCAGATGGTTCTTGCCGAACTGCCCGGTGGCGTAGCCCTGTTCCTTCAACAGTGCGGCGATGGTCACGAGCTTGTCGTTCATGCCGATGGGCGCCGCCGGAATGCCAACCTTGGACAGGCCGGTACGGTAGACGCTCTGTCCGGTGATGAAAGAAGACCGCCCGGCGGTGCAGCTCTGCTCCCCGTAGGAATCGGTAAACAGCATGCCCTCCCGGGCGATGCGGTCGATGTTCGGAGTGCGGTACCCCATCAGTCCGTGCGTATAGCAGCTCAGGTTCGACTGCCCGATGTCATCACCCCAGATGACCAGGATGTTGGGCTGCTTGCGGGTGCCACTGTCAGCCTTGCCAGCGGCTGGTTGTCGCGATGCCATGGTTCGTCTCCTTGTAACTAGGCTCAGTAATCAGAATCCGGACTGCGCCCGCCCTTCAGCGGGCCGGCTGCGCCTCGGGATAGATCGTCTTCCACTCGTCTTTCATGCTCACTACGGTCCAGCCCTTCTCCAGGGCCTCATCCCAGCCCTTGCTGAATTGCTGCAACTTGTCCTCGCGGTCATAGGCGAACTCGCGCGCGGCATCGTCGTGATGCACGAACAGCGCGAATCTTGCGCCTTCACCCGCAGTGGCCCACTCCAGCATCTGCATGTCGCCGTCCGAATTGCCGAAGGCCACAATGGGACGGCGCCCGATCCGGCTCTGGATCCCGACTGGCTTGCCTTCCTTGTCGTCCACCAGATCGATGTCTGCCAGCTTGATGAGCACGGGTTTGCCATCCCGCTCCTCGAGTTTCAGCTTGCCGGCGCTTCCGATGACCTGTTCCGGAGGAATGCCATACACGCGTTCCGCCCAGGGGCGCATGAACTCCACGCCGCCGCCCGAGACGATGAAGGTCTTGAACCCTTTCGAACGCAGATAGGCCAGCAGTTCCAGCATGGGCTGGTACACCATCTCGGTGTACAGCCGGCCGGTCTGTGGATGGCGGGCGGTCGTGATCCACTGCGTGACCGACTGCTGAAACTCCTCCGTCGTCATGCCGGCATGTGTGGCCGCCACGATGGCCAGCACGCCCTTCTCGCCCGACCGGGCCAGACCCTGCATGTCACCCTTCAGTACCGAGGCAAAGGGTTCCTTCCTGGTCCACTCCGGGTGCCGGGAGGCACGCGCCCGCACCTGGTCCAGTGCAAACAGCAACTGGAAGGGAACGGGCTTTTCGGACCACAGGGTGCCGTCGTTGTCGAACACCGCGATCCGTTCGGGTGGCGGCACGAAGTCCGGGCTTCCTTCGGTGGTCACCTGCGCGACGAATCCGATGAGGGCAACCTTGCTGCTGCCTTCATTCCAGGAGGGCAGCGGGTCAGCCTGAGCCACCACACTGGGTTCGGCGACGGGCGTCGGCGCACGAGCACAGCCAACCGCCACCGCCGCAGCGAGCAGGCCCACGGCGATCCAGCCGCGGATCATTGCGGCACGCATCATGATTTCTGCCCGCATCAATGCCTGGGGCCCTTGACCAGTCGGTCAGGCACCGTAGCACCGCAGCAATCCGGGCCGACATGGGACCTTTGGGCAGGTCGCCATGTCACCGGGATCAGCGCCCTGCCCCCAGGCAGAACCGGATCCTCACGGACTCCAGGTGGCGACGTCCGTCACGATGCCATGCAGCGGAATGTCATGGGGCAGTGGATGGATCGTCGCGATCTGGGCAGTCGCGTAGCCGATGCCCATGACATGGAATGCCCGCTGCTGCTTCTGCAGCATCTCCAGCGTCCGGTCGAAATAGCCGCCGCCATACCCCAGCCGATAGCACTGGCGATCGAAGCCCACCACGGGTGCAATCAGCAGTTGCGGCACGAATGGCGTGGGATCGGCAGGCACCGGGATGTTCCAGAAGCCTTTTTCCATCGGGCATCCCGGCGACCAGCGACGGAACTGGAGGGGAGCGCCCTTTTCCACCACCACCGGCAGCACGCACACCAGTCCCTGCTCATGCATGGTGCCCAGCCACGGCCTCAGATCCGGCTCGCCACGCAGCGGCCAGTAGGCGCTGACGACCGTGCCGGGCACGAGTCTGCCTTGTTCGCGCCAGTGTGCATCCAGCCGTTCGGAGATGCGGGTCGAAGCCACCTGCCGCTCTGCCACCGGTGAGCGCAAGCGCGCTTCGAGCAGCCTTTGCCGCTCCGCGTGGCGCCAGGCCATGATGTCCTGGCGTTCCTGCATCGTCTGATCCATCCAGCGAGCCTAGAACCCCGGGGCGTACCGGGTAAACCCCACCGCAAGTTTCGGGATGTCTGCAGCCGTGTGGCGCGGCATCATGGGGCCATGAACGACGATCACCGCACCGCCATCGACCGCGCCTGTCGCCGCATCGATGCCAGCGATACGCCCCCGGATCTGGCCACACTAGCCCGTGAAGCGGGCCTGAGCCCCTGGCATTTCCAGCGTGTGTTCACCGCCGCTGTCGGCGTCAGCCCCAAGCGATATGCCATGGCCCGGCGGCGCCAGAAACTCGGCCAGCAGCTACGGGCAGCAGGGTCCGTCACAGAAGCCATCTACGATGCCGGCTACGCGGGCAGCTCCGCTGCCTATCGTGACAGCCAGGCGCTGGGCATGGCGCCGCGCAAGCTTCGTACCGGCGGCGCGAACGAAACGATCCGCTACACCACCACGGAGACCAGCCTGGGTCGCATCCTGGTCGCCGCCACAGCTCGAGGCATCTGCATGGTGGAGTTCGGGGCCGACCGGACGCTGGTCCAGGAACTGCACCGGCGGTTTCCGCAGGCCATGATTGAACGCGAGGACCAGGAGCTCGGCGGATGGGTAACCCAGGTGGTGGCAGCGATCGACCAGCCCGAACTCGGTCATGGGCTGCCGCTGGACATCCGCGGCACGGCGTTCCAGATGCGCGTATGGAATGCGCTGACTCGCCTGGCACCGGGCGACACGGTCTCTTACAGCGAGCTGGCGCGGCGCATCCGCGCGCCCGGCAGCACACGCGCCGTCGCCGGAGCGGTGGCCAGCAACCACATTGCAGTGCTGGTGCCCTGCCACCGCGTCATCGGACGCGATGGCAGCCTCACCGGCTACAAGTGGGGACTCGCGCGCAAGAAGAAGCTGCTGGCGCGCGAGAAATCCCCGGCCGGTACCGAAACCTAGGCGCGGTAGCTCTTGCGTGGCGCCGTACGGTGCGCGACTTCCGGCGCGTACGGCGGTGCGGTCAGCACGCGCGTCTCGGCCTTGGCACGCGCCTCCGGGAATCCGTCCTGGGGCATGGAAGCCAGCAGCGCATCACAGCGCTCCTTGAGTCCGGCCTTGAACTCCGGATGCGTGAAGATGAAGAGGTCATTGTTCTTCACGCCATTCAGCACACGCTCCCCGGCTTCCAGCGGATCCATCATGAGCACCGCCTGGCCCTGGTCGGAGAGCATGTTGTCCGTGCTGACGCCGCCCGGCGAGTACACCGACGTGCCGATGTTCGTTCCCATCAGCTCCACGCGCAGCGCCTCCATGATGCCGAAGGCGGCGAACTTGGTGGCCGTGTACACGCCCGCGTTCACGCCCGGCAGGATGCCGCCCATCGAGGAAGTGGTCACGATGTGCGAGCCTTCCTTGTGCGCCAGCATGTGCGGAATCACCGCGTTGGCGCCGTTGTAGATGCCGGTGAAGTTCACCGCCACGGCGGCATCCCAGCCACGCGCGTCCACCTGGCTGGCCTGGCGAAGGGTTTTGATGCCGGCGTTGTTCACCAGCAGGTGCAGGTTGCCGAACTTCTGGTTGATCTCGGCCAGCGTCTTCACCCAGCCATCACGGTCGGTCACGTCGTGGCGGATGGCGATGACACGGTCCTTCTGTTCGGGCTTGAACAGTTTCAGCGCGGGCTCCACCTGATTGTCCTGGATGTAGCCCATCACCACGTTCATGCCGGCATTGGCCGCTGCGCGCGCGATGCCGAGGCCGATGCCCGTGTTGCCGCCCGTGATGTAGACGGTCTTGCCCTTGAGCTCGGTGAGCTGCGGCTGCTGGCGCTGGCCGGCGGGCGGCGGCGTACCGAGCACGCGATCTCCAGGAGGACGAGCACCGGCCGGAGGTGCTGCGGGTGCTGGGGCCGCGGGTTCAGCGGACTGTGCCGCCTGGGCAAGCAGCATGGCGGCGCCAGCTGACACGGCCATCCCGCCCAGTACCTGACGACGATCCACAGCGACAGTCGTCGCGCTCCGCTTCTTGCTCATGACGCCCCCTTTCGAATCGGCCATGGCAGGCCGAGGTTGGTGATAATCGCCGGATTCTCGCACATCGCTGGTTGCGACCCCATGCGCGGCATCCGGCCTGATTTCCGGCTGCGGAGAGCGAAAACGCTCAGCGCCAGCCGTAGTTGAAGCTGATGCTGATACGCGCTGTGGCCGCCTGATTGGCTACCACCTCGTGTCGCAGCCAGCTCTCGAACAGAAGCAATCCACCAGGCGATGCCGGCATCACCACCCAGTTGCGGTTGCGCAGCGCCGCATCGGCCCTCCGCGGTGGCGAACCCATGTATCGATCCAGCCGCGGATCCTCGAACTTGAGCCCCGGTGCACCTCTCGGCACGCGCACGTAGTAGGTACCACTGACCACCGACAGCGGATGCAGGTGCAGGCTGTGCGTGACCCCGGTGGGCATCACGTTCACCCAGCAGTCCGTCATCTCCAGCGGCTTGTCGCCCAGGTCGAATTCCAGTTCCTTGGCAAAGCGGCGCACCTGGCCATCGATCCAACGCTGCAGTCGCGCGAAGGTGGGTGACATCCGGTGCATCTGGTGCGCCGAAGCATACGAAGTGAATCCGCCCGGATAGTTGGCTCGCGACCAACGAATGCCGGCGGTGTCATCTCGGGAAAGCTGCAGGCACTCACGCAGCAGTTGGCTGTTGAGTGCCGCCCTGCTTCGGGGCAGCGTCGCGGTGCCGATCCGGGTCGGAAAGAAACTGCGGATCGGCACCGGTCTGGAACTACCGGATTCGCGTTACTGATGGGCCGCGGGCTGCGCGGGCGCCGGTGGCGGCGGTGCAGGCTGTGGCGCAGCGGCAGGCGGCGGACCACCAGGACCACCGCCAAAGCGCGGCGGATTCTTCTTCAGGTCATTCGCCCTGAAGGTGAGGAAGGCACGCACGGCCTCCGCATCCTCCGCGGTGAGCGACTTGTTGAAGGGCAGCATGCCGTTTTCCTTCAGCGCGCCGTCGATCACGATGGCCTTGAACAGCGGACCGCTGTTCAGCGCCGTCGTGTAGTTCAGGTCCGGATAGCCGGTGAACATGCGGCCGCCTTCATGGCAGCCCGTGCAGGTGCGCTCGTACACATCCTTGCCATGCGCCCGCATCGCATCGTCACCGAAGTTTTCCGGCGGATTCAGCACCAGCGGCGCAGCAGGCGGAACCGGCGGCAGCTCCACCGTGCCACCCACCTTGTACACCAGCAGGCGGTTGGTGCCCCTGGCCGCCGCAAAGCCCGTGCTGGCCGACGAAATGGCCGCGAGGTACTGCACGCCATCGATGGCATAGGTCACCGGTCCCGGCACCACATTGCCTTGCGTGCCGATCGACCAGACCTTCTCGCCATTGTCGGCACGGAAGGCGGTGAGCTTCTGGCCCACCGTGCCCTGGAACACCAGGTTGCCGGCCGTGGTCAGCGTGCCGGCGCTGCCGCTGCCTTCACGCTGCGTCCAGGCGGCCTTCCGCTGCACCGGATCCCAGGCCAGCAGGTAGGCGCCAGCGCCCTGCACTTGCGGACGAGGGCCTTCGGGCTGCTTCGACATGCTGACGTCGACCAGCTGGTTGCCGAGGATGCGGGCGCCCTTCTCGGCCACCAGCGACATCACGCCATAGCGGGCCGGCACGTACATCAGTCCCGTATTCGGGTTGTACGACTGCGGGTGCCACACATGCGCCTGCGAAGACACCACGTAGAAGCCCTTGCCCGTCTTGCCGTAGTCCGCATCGGGATTGAGGATGGGCGCCCAGTTGTTCTTCTCGTCGAAGCCGGTGAGCCAGTTGAGCGAGGGCACGAAGGGCGTGGCCGACTGCACCTTGCCGGTGGCCACTTCGATCACATAGAAGACGCCATTCTTCGGCGCCTGCATCACCACATGCTTCTTCTGGCCGCCGATGCTGATATCGGCCACCGTGAACGGCGAGGTGTTGTCGAAATCAAAACCGTCCATGGGCACGGCCTGGTAGTGCCACTTGTACTTGCCCGTCTTCGCATCGACTGCAACGATCGAAGCCGTGAACAGGTTGTCGCCGCCGCCCGGCGAACGGATATGGGCCGGCCAGGGAATGCCATTGCCGGTGCCGAAGATCACGGTGCTGGTCTCAGGGTCGTACAGGATGCCGTCCCAGGTCGAACCACCGCCGCCGGCCTTCCACCATTCACCGGTCCAGGTCTTCGCCGCCATGGCCATCACATTGTCGGATGCGGCATTGTCAGGACCCTTGGACGGATCACCCGGAACCGTCCAGAAGCGCCACAGCTCCTTGCCGGTATTGGCATCGACACCCACCAGGAATCCGCGCGTATAGAACTCCGCGCCACCCTGGCCGATGAACACGATGCCATTGCCGATGCGCGGGGCGCCGGTGATGGAATACGCCATCGCCGGATCGGTGATCTGCTTTTCCCAGGCCTTCTTGCCGTTCTTGGCGTCCACGGCCACCAGGCGGCCGTCGAGCGTTCCCCAGATGATCTTGCCGTTCCAGTACGCGGCGCCGCGGTTGGAGATGTTGCAGCAGATCGACGTGCCGGCGATTTCGCGCGGCACATCGGGGTCGTACTTCCACAGCTGCTTGCCGGTCTTGGCGTCGAAGGCGTAGACCTTGCTCCACGGCGTGGTCACGTACAGGCGGCCATCGATGACCAGCGGCGTGCTCTGGTAGCCGCCGCCCTCGGAGAGCTGCGCATACCAGGCCAGGCCCAGCTTGTTGACGCTGTCGGCGCTGATCTGCGTTAGCGGGCTGTAGCGCTGCTCACTGTCGCCGCCGCCGTAGGAAGCCCATTGCGCGGTCTTTGTGGAATCCGCTGCCATTGCCTGCGATGACAGCACGAGACCCGACAACACCACGCCCGGCAGCAGTGCTGCCGCGCGATTGATCGAAGCTGCAACTTTCATGACTCCCCCTCCCAGAAACGATGCGCCGCAGGCTGCCTTACTGATGCAGTCCGCCCGCAGGCTGTTCGGCCGCCGCCGCAGCGGGAGCCGCGCCACCACCGGGGCCGCGTCCGCCGCCGCCGCCCGGGCCACCAAAGGCCGGCCGCGGGTTGGCCTTGTACTCGTTCGCGATCTTGACGATATGGGAACGCACAGCTTCCACATCCTCGACCGTCAGCGCCTTCTTGAACGACAGCATGCCGTTCTCGGTCAGCGCGCCGTCGTACACGATGGCCTTGAACAGGTCCGCGTTCTGCATCATCGGCGTGGTGCGCAGATCCGGGAATCCACCCATGCCGCGTCCGCCCTCATGGCAGATGGTGCAGTTCTGCGTGTACACCTGTTCGCCGCGCGCCAGCTGCGCATCGGTGCCGAAGTTTGCGGGCGGGTTGAACGCCACCGGCGCAGTCGGAGCCGCCGCCGCAGGAAGTGTGGCCTTGCCGCCGAGCGTGTAGACGACGAGCCGGGCGGGATTGGAGCCCTGCCCCGCACCCACGGCCGCCACGTACTGTGTGCCGCCCACTTCATAGCTGATCGATCCGGCCGAAATGTTCACTCCCGCGTCGGCGCTCCACACCTTGTCGCCCGTATCGGCGCGGAACGCTGTCAGCGTGCGCGGGTTCGTGCCCTGGAAGACGAGGTTGCCGGCAGTTGTCATGGTGCCGGAGCCAGCCTGTCCCAGGCCTGCGCCCGTCGAGCGCCACACTTCCTTCTGCTTCACCGGATCCCAGGCCACCAGCCAGGCGCCTGCGCCATCTACCTTGGGCGCAGCGGTCTCGGGCCGCTTGGCCACATTGATGGACAGCAGCTGATTACCCATCTTGGCGCCGGCCTCGGCCACCATGCCGTAGGTGGCGTTGCGGATGCCCACGTAGAACAGGCCCGTTTCGGGGTTGTACGACTGTGGGTACCAGACATGCGTCTGAAAGGGCATCACGTACCAGCCCTTGCCCGTCTTGCCGAAGTTGGCATCCGGATTGAGGATGGGCGCCCAGTTGTTGGCCTTGTCGAAACCGGTCAGCCAGTTGGCGTAGGGCACCACGAGCTGCGCATTGATGACCTTGCCGGTGCCGGCCTCGATCACATAGAAGATGCCGTTCTTCGGAATCTGCATCACCACGTGCTTCTTCTCACCGTTGATCGTCAGATCAGCGGTGGTCAGCGGCGAGGTATTGTCGAAGTCGAAGTTGTCCATGGGCACGGTCTGGTAGTGCCACTTGTACTTGCCGGTCTTCGCATCGAGCGCCACGATCGAAGCGGTAAACAGGTTGTCGCCGCCGCCCGGTGAACGCACTTCGGCGGGCCACGGCGCGCCGTTGCCCGTACCGAAGATCACCGCATCGGTCTGCGGGTCATACACGATGCCATCCCAGGGAGTGGCGCCGCCGCCAGTCTTCCACCACTCGCCTTTCCAGGTCTTGGCCGCCATGGCCATGACCGGATCCGACGCGGCGCCATCCGGTCCCTTCGCGGGATCCCCCGGCACCAGGAAGAACTTCCACAGCTGCTTGCCGGTGTTCGCATCCCAACCTGACATGTAACCACGCTGGTGGAATTCGGCGCCGGCCTGGCCGATGAACACAATGCCATTGCCAATGCGCGGCGCACCGGTGATGGACATGGGATCTTCGGGATTGGTGGTCTGGGCTTCCCAGACCTTGGTGCCCTTCTTGGCATCGACCGCGACCAGGCGGCCGTCCAGCGTGCCCCAGATCACCTTGCCGTTGTAATAGGCGGCGCCGCGGTTGGAGTTGTTGCAGCACAGGCTGGTGGCGGCGATTTCACGCGGCACCTTCGGGTCGTATTTCCAGAGCTGCTTGCCGGTCTTCGCGTCGAAGGCGTAGATCTTGCTCCACGGCGTGGTCACGTAGATGCGGCCGTCGACCATGATGGGGGTGGACTGCCACTGGCCCTTCTCGGACAGGTCGGCATACCAGGCCAGGCCCAGATCCTTGGCGTTGTCGGCGGTGATCTGCTTCAGCGGGCTGTAGCGCTGCTCGCTGTCATCGCGGCCATGGGTCAGCCACTCGCCCGGCTTGACCTTGGTGGCGGGAGCCGCGGTTGCCAGAGACGACGCGACCAGGCACGAAACCACCAGCGCCGCGCTGGCGCCCGAAAATGAAACTCGCATGAATCCCCCGAAGACAGTACGAATGACTGATAACCGCGATTCTACGGCTTCACCGCCGCAATCTCGATAACTGTGCGGGTGCGGCCCCCGGCCCTTACAACGGCCGTGCCGAAGGGGTCTCCGCTACGCGAAATGGCACTGCCGCCGTTGGCGATACGGGCCTCGATCTCGATTTCCTGGCCGGCGGTAAAGCCGGTGCCCGCCAGCATGGCGTCGGAACTGAGCAGATCCACTTCCTGCGGAAATTTCGCCTCGAGGCGCTTGGCAGCCAGCGGCGGCCCGCGCTGGCCGGGAATGCGCGCCAATACGAACAGGGGCGCGCCGGCGGCAGCCTTGTCGGCCACCGACTTCGACAGGGTAATTCGCAGCGGAACGCTCACTGCCGGGGTGGCCGGGGCACCGGGTGCCGGTGCGGATGCGGCGCCCTGCGCGCCGGAAGGTACGGCGGCACCGGAACCCGGCGCACCGGGCTGCGCCGCCATCAGCAGCTGCGCGTCGATGCCGCGGATCTGCTCCTCGATGACGCGCCGGACCTCGGGCGGTGGATTGCCGTCGAGCAGTCGCGTGAACCGTGCGCGCGCCAGCGGAAACTCGCTGCGCTCCATGGCGGCAATGGCGGCGTAGAACAGTGCCTTGACGGAAGTGCCATCCAGTTCCAGCGCCTGCTCGAACAGCCGGCCTGCCCGTCCGTTGAAGTCGCTCTGGCCGGCGTTGATCATGGCGTCGCCCAGGCCCATCAGCACCTCGGCGTTCTTGCCTCCGGCCAGCCGGTCCGCGCGCTGGTAGGCACGCACAGCCAGCGGAAACTGTTCGACCACGGAATAGGACTTTCCGAGCAGCATCCAGCCCTGCAGGTCATCGGGCTGCTTCTCCAGCCGCCGCGCGAGGCGGCCGATCATCGCCGCGGGCGAATCCGCCGCAGGTTCAGGCTCCGACCACTTCCAGTTGCTCCACATCGGGTACAGCGCGGCCGCGCCCCCGGCGATGCCGAGCGAAACGATCACACCGGAGATGGCCGCGGTGGCGCCGGCCCCCTTGCGTCGCAGCAGGGGATACAGCAGCGGCACGATCACCACCACCGCCAGCAGCGCGGCGACCAGCAGGAAGCCGCTCATGGGCGGGCCTCATCTGTGACTTCACTGGTGTCCGTCTCGAGCAGGCTGCGACGCTGCCGCAGGATGCGCCAGGCGATGAAGGCGCCGCCCAGCAGGCACAGCGCGGGCGCCAGCCACAGCCAGGCGTTTTGCGCGGACCATGCCGGTCGCAGCAGGATGATCTCGCCATAGCGGTCGACCATGTACTGGCGGACATCCGCATCGCTCTTGCCCGAACCCACCATCTCGCGCACCTGGCGGCGGATGTCTTCGCCGAACATTGCCTGGGTGTCGGCCACGGTCTCGCCCTGGCACTTCAGGCAGCGCAGTTCGTGAATCAGCGCCTGGTAGCGCGCCTGCTGCGCCGGATCCTGCAGTGGCGCAGAGGTATCGATGGCGAAGACCGGCGCGACCAGCGCCAGCAGCAGGGCAGTTGCAAAGCGCTTCACTTCGCCTTTCCTTCGATGATGGGCAGCAGGCGTTGCTGCCAGATCTCCGGCGTAATCACGCTGACCACCTTGTCCACGATCACTCCCTCGGGATTGATGAGGAAGGTTTCCGGCGCGCCGTACACGCCGTAGTCGATGGCGACACGGCCTTCCGGGTCCACCGGCACGGCATCAAATGGATTGCCAAGTTCCTTGAGCCACTGGCGCGCGGCGTCATCGTCATCCTTGTAGTTCAAGCCGATCACCGCCACCTTGCCTTCGCGCTGGATGGCCAGCAGCTGCGCATGTTCCGCGCGGCACTCGACACACCAGGTGCCCCAGACATTGAGGAGCACCCAGCGACCTTTGAGCGTGCGGCTGTCGAAGTTGGTGCCGGGCTTCAGCAGGTCGGGCAGCTGGAACTCTGCGGCGGGTTTGCCGAGCAGTGCAGAACGCACGAACTGCTTTTCAGGCGCGCGCTTCAGCGCTACGGCAAACACCACCACCAGCGCCGCGAACACCGCGAGCGGAATGACGAAGCGATTGAGCTTCATGCCGACTGCCCGCCCGCCGGCGCAGCCGCGGCGGATGCCGGCGCGGTGACCACCTCACGCTGGCGGCGATAGCGGCGATCCAGCGTCGCGAGGAATCCACCGAAGGCCATCAGCGCGGCGCCCAGCCACAGCAATCGCATCAGCGGCCGGACCTGCACGCGCAGGCTCCAGGCGCCGTTGCCCAGTTCCTCGCCCATGGTTGCCAGCAGATCGCGCCGCCAGTTGATGCCCAGCGCGGCCTCGGCCAGTGCCTGCTGCTGCACCCAGTAATTGCGCCTCTCGGGCAGCAGCACCGTCTCGGGTTTGCCGTTCTTGAAGACTGCAAGGCGGGCCTGGTGCGCCAGGTAATTGGGACCTTCCACCTCTTCGATGCCTTCCAGGCGGAAGGTGTATGGCGGAAGCTCGACCTGCTGTCCTGGTGACAGCGCCACGTCGCGCTCCTGACGGCCGTATTCCATGGTGGTGATTCCCACCGTGAGCACAGCCAGTCCGATATGAGCCAGCGTCATGCCCAGCACGGCGGGTGCGAGGGACAGGCCGCGGCGCAACCGGTCGATGGGGTCCACGAGCGCTGACCCGATGATCCACAGACCCAGCACCACACCCAGCGGCGCCAGCAACGCGCTGCTGCCGTAGACACCCAGACTGATCGCGGTGCCGAGCACCAGGGCAAGTACCAGAGTCGTGAGGATGCGTCGCCGGGACTCGCCCAGCGCACCACGCTTCCAGCGCGCAAACGTTCCCAGCGATACCAGTGCCAGCAGGGGCAGGACGGGCAGGAGGAACATGGGCGCGTAGTAAGGCGTGCCCACCGACAGCGTGCCGAAGCCCAGCAGATCGGAGATGAACGGAGCCATGGTGCCGCCGAACACCACCGCGGTAGCCACCACGAGCAGGATGTTGTTGAACAGCAGGAAGCTCTCGCGCGACACCAGGTCGAAGCCCGCCTCGGAACGCAGCAGCGGCGCACGCCATACGTACAGCGTCAGCGCCCCACCGATCGAAAGCACCAGGAACGCCAGGATGAAAATGCCGCGCGCCGGATCAGAGGCAAAGCTGTGCACGGAAACCAGCACGCCGGAGCGCACCATGAAGGTGGCCAGCAGGCAGAAGGAGAAGGCCATGATGGCCAGCAGCAGCGTCCAGCTCTTGAACAGGCCGCGCTTGTCGGTGACCGCCAGCGAGTGGATCAGTGCCGTGCCCAGCAGCCAGGGCATCAGGATGGAGTTCTCCACCGGATCCCAGGCCCAGTAACCGCCCCAGCCCAATTCGTAATAAGCCCACCAGCTTCCCAGCGCAATGCCCACGGTCAGGAACATCCACGCCACCGTGGTCCACGGACGCGTCCAGCGGGCCCAGGTCTGATCGAGCTTGCCTTCGAGCATGGCCGCGCAGGCAAAGGCGAAGGCCACGGAGAACCCGACATAGCCCACGTACAACATGGGCGGATGGATGGTGAGGCCGAAATCCTGCAGCACCGGATTGAGGTCGATGCCATCGAAGCGTGCGGGCTGCAACCGCTCGAAGGGATTGGAAGTGGCCAGCGAGAACAGCAGAAAGCCGAGGCTGATGATGCCCAGTACGCCCAGCACGCGCGCCACGAAGGGTCGCGGCAGCGATGTAGCAAAGGCGGCAACGGTGAGCGTCCACACCGACAGCACGAACACCCAGAACAGCAGGCTTCCTTCGTGATTTCCCCAGGCAGCCGCGACACGGAAATACACCGGCAGCGCCGAGTTGGAATGCGCCGCCACCATGCGCACGGAGAAATCGTTGTGGATGAAGGACCAGATCAGGCAGCCGAAGGCCAGCGCCAGCATCACGAACTGCCCGGCAACGGCGGGATAAACCGCCTGCATCCAGCGCTGCTGTCCGCGCCAGGGCCCGACGATGCCGAAAAACGACTGCGCGGCCGCCAGCAGCAGCGCCAGGATCATCGCGAACTGGCCGATTTCGGGTATCACGTGGAATTCCTAGTTGACTTGCGGCGCTTGCGGCGGCTGTTCTGGAGCCTGCTCCAGTCTCGACTCGCCCTTCCTCAGCGCCTTGCCGACAGATGGCGGCATGTACTTCTCATCGTGCTTGGCGACGATCTCGTCGGCGACAAAGACACCCTGTGCGTTCAGCCGGCCATTGGCCTGCACGCCGGAATTTTCCTTGAACAGGTCCGGCAGCACGCCGGTGTAAACCACCGGCACTTCCTTCTGGAAATCGGTGACGACGAAGCGGATCTCCAGCGTGCCGGGCGTACGCTGCACACTGCCTTTCACCACCATGCCACCCAGCTGGAAGCGCTTGCCGGGCGCAACGCCTCCATCCACCACTTCTGCCGGCACTCTGGCGCCGATGCTGGTCTTGAAAGCCTGCAGCGCGAACGCCACGGACACACCGACGCCGACCAGGATGCCCAGCACCATGTACATGCGACGCTTCTGTGAAGGTGTCATGAGTGCTCCTGCATGGCGATACGGCGGCGGGCCTCTTCACGGGCATGGCGCAACTGCCGCCGCGCCATCCACACGTTCAGGACCAGGCCACCGATGGCGATGCCATAGGCCGACCAGACGTAGGCGGCATAGCCGCTCATGTCGAAGAAGTCTTTCATGAAACCGCTCCCGCGCGGGCCAGTTCCTCGCGCAGCCAGGCGCCACCGCGTTCACGGCGCAGCACTTCCGCGCGCGCGCGCATGAGCATGATGGCGAGGAAATAGAAAGTGTATGCGCCGATCATCACCAGCAGCGGCCACGCCATGGACATGGGCATGGTCGGCCCATCAGCGCGCATCAGTGACGGACCCTGGTGCAGGGAATTCCACCACTCCACCGAGTAGTGGACGATGGGCACATTGATCACACCGACAATCGCCAGCACGGCGCTGGCGCGGTCCGCACGGTCACGATCCTCGATGGCGCCACGCAACGAGATATAGCCCAGGAAGAAGAACAGCACGAAGAGCTGTGAGACGATGCGCGGATCCCAAGCCCACCACGTGCCCCAGGTCGGCTGTCCCCAGATCATGCCTGTTGCCAGCGATACCACCGTGAAGCCGGCGCCGGCCGGCGCACAGGCCGAAGCGATGGCGTGGCAGATCTTGATGCGCCAGATCAATCCCACCGCCGCCGCGAGCGCCATGTACGTATAGGTCATCAGCGACAGGTAGGCGGAAGGCACGTGCACGTAAATGATGCGGTAGGCATCACTCTGGAAGTAGTCCACAGGCGCCATCACCAGCCCGCCATACAGGCCAACCACCAGCAGCACGCAGGCAATTCCCAGGAACCACGGCGCCCACCGACCGGCAAAGCGGTAGAAGTATGGCGGCGATCCGAAGCGGTGGAACCAGACCCAGTTCATGAGGGCATTTTACTCCAGGCTGATACGCACGGCCGCCGCCGCGGCCAGCGGCGCCAGCGTCAGCGCCAGCACTCCCGACGCGGCCAGCAGGTACAGCGCGCCGGCAGCGTCATCGCCGGCGATGGCATTTGCCGTGGCCCGCGCACCGAATACCAGCACGGGCATCACCAGCGGCAGCACCAGCAGTGACAACAGGGCCCCGCCGCGCCGCAGTCCCAGTGTCAGTCCCGCGCCGATGGAGCCGATCAGGCTCAGCGACACACTGCCCAGCAGCAGCGCGAAGAACACACCCGGCATCGCCGAAGGCGGCGCACCGAGGCTGACCGCCGCCAGGGGACCCGCCAGCGCCAGCGGCATTCCGGTCAGCAGCCAGTGCGTCGCGGTCTTCGCCAGCAACAATGCCGTGAATGACTGTCCAGACACTGCGTACTGCTCCAAAGTTCCGTCGCGGCCGTCCTCCCGGAACAGGAAATCCAGTGCCAGCAGTGACGCCAGCAGCAGGGAAACCCACAGTGCCGCCGGCGCGAGCCGCCGCAGCACGGCAGCCTCCGGATCCATGGCCAGAGGAAACAGCGTGGTGACCAGCGCAAAGAACGCCAGCGGCTGCAGCCATTCTCCCGGCCTGCGGAAAGCCAGCAGCAGGTCACGCCGCATGACGCTGGCGGCAGCCTGCAGGCTGGTGCGTCGTTCCGTGCTCAAGCAGCACTCTCCGCGGGCGCGCCCCAGGTCTTCCAGCGTCCCGAGTCCACCGCGAGGGAAGCATGGGTGGCGAGAATCGCCATGCCGCCGGAGGCCAGGTGATGGCGCAGCAATTCGGCCAGCACTTCCTGGCCCGCGGCATCCAGGTTGGCGGCAGGCTCGTCCAGCAGCCACAATCTCGCGTTCCACAGCGAAAGGCGTGCCAGCGAAAGGCGTCGACGCTGCCCGGCAGACAGGCTGCGTGCCGGCTGCATCGGATCGAGCTGCGCCAGCCCCACCGTCTGCAGCGCGATGCGCATGGCCGCCTCTTCCGCACCATGCCGCAATGCGCAGGCAAAGCGCAGGTTCTCCGCCGCGGTGAGATCGGCTTTCAGCGCCGTTTCATGTCCCAGGTAGGCCATCTCCCAGTGAAAGGCATCGGGATCCGCATCGACGGGAACCCCACGCCAGCGGATCGTGCCCTCTTCCGCGTGCAGGAAGCCCGCGATACAGCGCAGCAGCGAAGTCTTGCCGGCACCATTGGGCCACAGCAGCTGCAGCGCATCGCCCGGCTCCATCGCAAAATGCAGCCCACGCAGCAGGTGACGATCACCGCGCCACAGATGCAGGTTCAGCACCTCGAGGCGCGCATCGGCGGATGGAGTGGAATGCAGGGTCAAGTTGGTGCGGACGGCGGGACTCGAACCCACACTCCCTTTCGAGAAGCAGATTTTCTTACCACTTCGGCTTGCGCCGCCACCGCGTTTTCCGCGCGTGTTCGTGGTCTGGACTGTCCCTTCACCGTAGATTGCCTTTGCGTTTCCTTAGGTGCCGCCCGTCCAGTCTCTACACCTTCCGCGGCGAATACTGTGATTCACCGGGCTTGGCTCGGGATTGGCACAGTCGACATGACATATGCGTTCCCCGACTTTGAGCGGTTCTGCTCCGGTAGTTTCCTGCCGGGCACTCCAATTGAAGTCTGCTGCGTCTACCAGTTTCGCCACGTCCGCACGCCACGGGCTGGCCCCGCTTGGGCCGCACCTTAACTGATTTCCGGGCGCGGAGCGCGCCCGGCTATTTCTTCCGGGACAGCAGGTCGGCACCGACATAGCCGACGGTATGACGGTCGTCGAAATACACCTCAACCCAGTCGTCTTTACGGGACAACTCGCGAACCCGCTGGCCTTTGTCTGCAGTCCTGAGGACCTCAGCGGCCGCATCGGGTTTCTCCCGCACTTCGGCCGAATCGTTCAGGTACAGCGATGGAACCAGTCGCGCGATGGCCTTCACATGCTTGATGGCCTCATGGTGTTCACTGCGCGCCGCCTCCGCAAGCCAGTACACGGCGCGACCGTAATCGCGCGGCACACCCCTGCCCTGCGCATACAGCACGCCGAGGTCATGCTGTGCGTCGGCGTAACCCTGGTCCGCTGCCTTGCGCCACCACTCAGCGCCCTGCGATGCATCCTTCGGCACACCGGCTCCGAATACCAATGACCTGCCGAGGTAGTACTGGCCCCAGCCCGCCCCCTGTTCTGCGGCTCTGCGGAACCACACCGCCGCCTCGGCGGCATCCTTGGGTATCCCGTTGCCAGCCCAGTACGCCAGTCCCAGGTTGACCTGCGCGGGCCAGTTCCCCTGTTCCGCAGCCTTGCGATACCAGGCCACGGCCTGCGCCTGATCCTCTTCCACATCCACGCCGCTGTTGAAAGCGAGTCCCATCGCAAGCTGGGCATCGGCCAGACCCTGATCCGCCGCCTTGCGCAGCCACTCCACACCCTGCGCGCCAGCCCGCGGCGCCACCTTGCCTTCCTGGAGGATCATGCCGAGGTTGTACTGGGCAATGGGATGACCCTGCTCTGCCGACTTGCTAAGCCATTCCACGGCCTGCACCGGGTCCTTCGGCAATCCGAACTGTCCGTTGAGGCACGCGCCCGCCAGCAGCAGCTGCGCTTCCGCCCGGCCTTGCTCCGCCAGGGACCGGATCATGTTCACGCCCTGCTGCGGGTCCGTGCGCAACAGCTGGCGAGCTGCCACGACGTCCGGATCACGTAGCGCGGGCACACCCTGGGTCTGGGCGTCGGTCACACCAGACATCAGCAACGCAGCGAGATACATCGCGACAAGGAACGCGATCTCTCCCCAGAAGCAGACCTGTTTTCCGGCTGATCCGCGCTTCATCCACTGCTCCGTGTGTGCGCTGCTGCGGGATTGTCGGTTATGGAGGCTAGGGTCGGAATCGAACCGGCGTACACGGCTTTGCAGGCCGCTACCTAAGCTGTTCTTCCCGTCACTTCTCGAATTTGCCACCATAATTTGCCGCGTTATGGGCATTTTCCAGATCTCTGCAAATCCACTATGCCACGACAGGCTACCAATCAGCGCTCTGCGTTGGGTGCCTGATGAGCGTCTGCGCAAGTTCAGCACGGGCCTTCGGGCGGATTCTCTCCAGCCGTTCCCTTACGGGATGGTTGGACCGAGTCCCAGGAACCCTCCCAGTTCCAGCAGTTGATCGACGCTGCCGGGCATGTAGGAGGTCAGATCCTGCGAACGGATCACCACGGCCTGCCACTTGGCACGCGAGACTGCGACATTCACCCGGTTGCGATTCAGCAGGAACCCCATCCCGCGCGGCACTTCGCTGCTGGAAGATGCCGTCATCGACGCCACTGCAATCGGCGCCTCCTGGCCCTGGAACTTGTCCACGGTGCCGACTTTCACGGCGGTGAACCCTGCGGCATCCAGCTGCCTGCGGATCAGGGCAACCTGGGCGTTGTAGGGCGCCACCACCAGGAAGTCAGCTGCTGCAAGCGGGCGTTCGGCTTCTCCGGGAGACTCGCGCCACTGCTTGCCGAGTCGCTCCCGGATGACCTGTACCACGGTGCGGGCCTCTTCCACAGACTCCGTGCGGTTGCCACTGTGCGGCACCTCTACAGTGACAATGCCTGGCTCGATGTGCTCCAGACTGCGTTCACTGGCTGCGGCGGCTGATTGCAACCGGCGCTCGTAGGAATGGATCGAGATGCGCTCACAGAGCTTCGGGTGCATCCGGAACGAGCTGGCCAGGAAGTAGCCGTACTCGGGCGGCAGCGTGCTGTGACCTTGCATCAGCCAGCCCAGCGCAGCCTCGTCCACGGCAGCAGCATGGGTTGCCTGGCTCACCTGCGGCAGCTGCCGGGGATCGCCCAGCAACAGCAGGCGCCTGGCCTGCCAGGAGGCCGCGATGGTGTTGGCGAGCGAGTACTGGCCAGCCTCGTCGATCACCAGCAGGTCCAGTGGCTGCGCCGCCATGTCCGGGTGCGCGAGCTTGAATACCGTGGCCCCGAGTACACAGCCGGAGTCCTTGTTCGCTTGAAGGAACGCTGCATGGTCCCCGGCTGAGTTGCCGATCTCGCTCCAGCGCGGCGCAACCGTCTCGGCATCGGTCTTGCCGATCAGCCGAGGTGCAAGACCCGCCCGCACAATGCCATCGAGCAGGTTCTCGATCACGGCATGGGACTGGGCAACCACACCGATGCGCCAATGATGGCGCTCGACCAGCGCCTTGATCACCCGCGATGCGGTGTAGGTCTTGCCGGTACCTGGTGGACCCTGGATCGCAAGGTAGGAATCCTCCATGCCGGCCAGCGCGCCCACGATGTCGTCCACGACCTGGCCGTTTCGAGGCAGGCCGCTGGACGTGCGCGGATGCCGGAGACGCAGCAGGTCGTACAGCGCACCATCGGGCAGCGTGCCCGCTGCGGCTGCCTTCCGGGCGACGTTCTCGATGGCCGCCTCGATGTTCCCGGTTGGAATGGGCCTGTCTGGCGCAAGGGCAATCGGCAGTGCTGCATGGACCGCATCGGCAGGACGAGATTCGGTGAGTCTCACCACGCGGGGCTGTTGCTCGCTCCATTCATATTTCATGCCTGGTGCAGCCGCGTAGAGGGCTGCCTCCGGGCCGCCATTGGCTGGCCCGTCCACGCGGTCATAGATGACGAAAGCCTTGTCTGCCGACTTGCTCCCAGGGGCCCAGTCGCCGGTCAGGCGCAGTTCGCGGCGCAGGTTGCGGGCTCCTCCGCCGGGATGCGCCCAGTCGCTCAGGATCTCGGCCTGCTCCACCACGAATACGCCCCGCGTATCGCTCCAGTCCTCGATGGGGGTGCCCAGCCGCGAAAAGTGCTCCCACCAGAACACGTTGCGCTCAAGGCGGTGGTAGTTGAGCGCCGCGGCAAGCATGGCATAGCCCTGCTGCTCATCTGTGCGCGTACCGGCCAGGCCATCTCCGGCCAGTGCCTGCAGCCGCTCGCCCAGTTGCTGGCGCTGCAGGTTGTTGTTGGTATCCCCGGCCTCTGCCGCTTCCTGCGCTGGCTTGCCTGCCTTGTTGCGCGGCTGGATCTGGCGGTGGACGCCCGCCTCCTTTGCACGCTCCAGCAACCAGTCCCGCAGGCGCAGCGTGGAGAGGCAGTCGTAGCGATTGTAGTCCTCCAGATCATCGAGGCGTTTCCGGGCCTGAGTGGCATCCGTGTCGCACAGATCGCGGTACTCCTGGTAGGCGATGATGGAGTCCCCGCCTGAGGTCACCCCGTCCTGGTTGCGCAGTTCGCTGCCCATGTACAGCGGCTCCAGTTTCTTGATGCTGTAGGACCCGGCCGAGACGCGAATCGAACCGCGTACCGTGGAATACAGGTCCACGAACACTTCCTCGCGCAGCAGCGTATCGAGCTCGTCGAGCCTGACCTGGTAGGTCTGCGCAAGGCGCTTGAGCGCGGTAGTTTCGTAGGGCGCGTAGTGGTAGATGTGCAGGTCAGGGTAGCGCCTGCGGCGGGCCGCCACGTAATCCATGAAGGCGATGAACGAAGCGCGCTCGTCCACGAAGCTGTGCGCCCAGCGCTGCGGAAACGCATAGCATTCGTCCTTGTCCATGATGCCCCACAGATACTCCAGTCCCGTGCGCGCCGGATTACCCTCGTCGTAGAGCGGATCGCCCTCGAAGTCGAAGAACAGGTCCCCATCAGAAGGCGCCGGCAGCAGCGCCAGCGTGGCCGGCGCCGTGGGCAACAGCTCGTAGCGCATCGGGGCGCCGGGTCCGGCCTGGCACTGCGCCCATTGCAGGCGCGCCTGGGCGCGGATCTTGTGGAATGTGGCCGCGGTCATGTCGGCAGGACCGGTTGTCGCGACCGCAAGGTCCGCCATGGTCTCGACACCCGCGGCGCGCAGCTTGCGGCGATGGGTGGTGGACAGGCCAGCCACCAGCAGCACGTCGTTGGCCGCCTCCGCAGCCGCCGCGCACTCATCGCAACGGCCGCATGCGGTATGGCGCGGATCGTTCCACTGAACAGGCAGCCCGCCGGCGTGGTGCTCAGCCAGGATCTGGCGCAGGCGCGCACGCCGCGCGCGGAACACCGGCAACACGTCATCAGTACGAAACTGCGCACGCTGCCCGTTGCCGAGCAGCAGCGCCACCTGCGAGGAAAGCGGCAAGCCCATGCGCAGCAGCTGCTCGGCATAGGCGCCGAGCTGCAACAAGGCCCGGGGCTTGGCCGACCGGGCGAGCTTGGCATCGCAGACCAGCCAGCCATCGGACTGCCACTCCACGAAATCCGCATAGCCGTGGAACTCGCCGTCGAAGAAGCCGGCCTGGTACACCACCTTCGGGCGCCGCTGGAATGCATCACGCGAG
>Ga0315910_10001139_pt1 | contig 24776 bp, 23 predicted proteins | sample EdamamesoilMG_FD_204470 | JGI IMG/M metagenome (GOLD analysis project Ga0315910, IMG submission 204470) | Garden soil microbial communities collected in Santa Monica, California, United States - Edamame soil | ecosystem: Environmental > Terrestrial > Soil > Garden | place: USA: California... | reverse complement strand
GTTTCTACGGCAAGATTGCATGGCACTACTGATGCAATCGTTTTGCTCGATGAGGCGATTCCGCCACGGCTGTCGGGCGGCGCTAATGGCGATCTGCATGGTTGCCGCTCCATCGCTTGCGCAAAACCCGCAGCAGGCGTTTAACGAATATCAATTAAAGGCGGTGTTTCTCTTTCGCTTCGCACAGTTTGTCGAGTGGCCTGCCAACGATCCCGCCGCGCCATTCGTAATTTGCGTGCTGGGCGACGATCCGTTCGATACTTATCTGGACGACACGGTACGCGATGAGTCGGTGCAAAACCGCAAGGTGAATGTGGTTCGCTATCGAAAGGTCGAGGAAATTGGCCGCTGCCAAATCTTGTTCGTCGGCGAGTCGGAAAGGACGCGGACTAAGCAAATCGCGGCACTGTTGAAAGGGCGCGGTACGTTGACGGTCGGCGACAGCGCAAACTTCGCCGAACAAGGCGGCATGATCGAATTCACGACCGAAGAGAAACGCATCCGGCTAAAGATCAACGTCGACGCCGCCCGCGCCTCCGATTTACTGATCAGTTCCAAGCTATTGCGGCCGGCAACCATCGTGGCGGGACGGGGCTGAACCATGCCGCGAACTCGTACGCTGCGCAGCCAGTTAACCAAGATGACGCTGTTCACCAGCGGCGCCGTACTGGTTTTGACCTGCAGCTCATTGTTTATTTATCAGTACTTCGTGCTGCGCGACTCCGCGATAAACAACATTGCCACGCTTGGCGCCGTCGTCGCCAATAACAGCACGGCGGCGCTGGCGTTCAACAATGCCGACGATGCACGCAATACGCTCGCTGCGCTCAAAGTAGAAACGCAGATTTCAGCTGCAGCGTTGTATGACCGTCAAGGGCTGCTGTTTGCGAAATATCCGGACACACTCGATGAGCGCTTGTTGCCGCCCAGTCCGCCGGAAGACGGCAATCGGTTCGGCAATTCGCGTATCTCCACCGTGCAACCCATCGCCGAGCGCAGCAGCGAACGTCTGGGTACTCTGTATCTCGAATCGACCACGCAGGCGATCTACGCGAGTTACCGCCTCTACGGCGTCATTGTGGTCGCGATTCTGCTGGCATCGGTAGCGCTTGCCTATGCTCTGTCGCGGCGTTTGCAGCAGCAAGTATCCCAGCCGATTCTGGCTTTGACGGAAACTGCCAGCTCCATTTCGACGCGGCGCGATTATTCTGTGCGCGCCGCCAAGCCCTATGGCTACGAAGTCGGTTTATTGACCGATGCGTTCAATCACATGCTGGCCCGAATTCAATCGCAGGTCGGCAACTTGGATTTACTGCAGCGTATTACCCGCAGCATTGCCGAACGGCTGGATTTACCGAACATCGCCCGCACCGTCATCGGCAATTTGGAAGACAACATGCCGATCGATTTCGGCTGCATTTGCGTTTATCACCCGATAGAAGCCTGCGTCTCAATTGCCGGGGTCGGCCCCAAAAGCGCGGAGTTCGCGCGGCAAATGGCCTTCCCGGATCAGCATCGCATTCCGATCGAAAAGAACGGACTCGCGCGCTGCGTTCGCGGCAATTTGGTTTACGAACCGGACATCCGCGATGCGACATTTCAGTTCCCGAAGAAGCTTGCCTCCGTCGGTCTACGCTCGCTGGTGATCGCCCCGTTACTGGTGGAGAGCACGGTATTCGGCGTATTGGTCGTGGCACGCCGCGAACCGGAGAGTTTTTCGAGCAGCGACTGCGAGTTTTTAAAGCAACTAAGCGAACACGTGGCCCTTTCGGCGCATCAAACGCAGCTGCATGGCGCGTTACAACAAGCTTACGAAGATTTGCGGCAAAGCCAGCAGACCGTTATGCAGCAGGAGCGACTGCGGGCGCTGGGGCAAATGGCCAGCGGCATCGCTCACGACATCAACAATGCAATCTCGCCGGTATCGCTGTATACCGAGTCGTTGTTGGAACGCGAACCGAATCTCAGTGAGCGGGCGCGCGGCTATCTCACCACCATTCAGCGCGCTATCGAAGACGTCGCCGAAACAGTGGCGCGCATGCGTGAATTTTATCGTCACCGTGAACCCGAATTGGTTCTGACGACCATTTCGCTCGACAAGCTCGCCAAGCAGGTTATCGAGCTGACGCGTGCGCGCTGGAGCGATCAACCGCAAGAACACGGCAATGTGGTTCAGTTGGTTACCGACTTTCCGCCGAACCTACCCAAAGCAATGGGCGCCGAAGCGGAGATTCGCGATGCATTGACGAATCTGATATTCAATGCGGTCGATGCCATGCCAAGCGGCGGCACACTTACCGTACGCACATATGCACTGCCCGGGGGCAAAGCGGAGGACGCAACCGCCGTCGCCGTCGAAGTTCGCGACACCGGCGTCGGCATGGACAGCGAAACGCGTCAGCGCTGCCTTGAGCCGTTCTATACCACCAAAGGCGAACGCGGCACCGGCCTTGGCTTGGCGATGGTGTACGGCATGGTGCAACGGCACAGCGCAAATTTGGAAATCGATAGCGCACCCGGCCGAGGCACAACGATTCGGGTGATTTTTCCGCTGGCAAACTCGACGTTTGCGGCGACGGTTACCGCGCCCAGCGTGCAGCAGATCAACAGACGTTTGCGGATCTTGATCGTTGACGACGATCCGCTGCTCATTAAATCGCTGCGCGATGCGTTGGAAGGCGATGGCCACCTGGTGACGGCGGCCGACGGCGGACAAGCCGGCATCGATGCTTTCGTTGCCGCGCATAAGCGCAATGAACTCTTCGACATTGTTATTACCGACCTGGGGATGCCCTATGTAGATGGGCGCAAAGTATCGGCTCAGATCAAAGAGCGCTCCCCAATCACACCCGTGATCATGCTGACCGGCTGGGGGCAGCGACTGATCGACGACAATGAAATTCCGAGCCACGTCGATCGCGTGCTCAGCAAGCCGCCGCGTCTGCACGAGTTGCGTACCGCGCTGACGGAATTGGCCCGGCCGCCCGCCGTGGTATTACCTTAAGCAATCATGCCGGTCGACAGCACACCCGCCAAGCTGCTGATCGTCGACGACGAAAACGCGCACATGACCGCGTTGTGCGACACCCTGCGCGATGCCGGCTATAACACCACCGGCTTCGCGTCGCCAAAAAAGGCGCTGCAAGCGTTGCGCGAGCAGGAATTCGACCTGGTGCTTACCGATTTAATGATGCCGGAAATGGACGGCATCGCATTGCTCAAAGCTGCGCAAGAGATAGATCGCCATCTGGTGGCAGTCGTCATGACCGGTCACGGCGCCATCGACAGCGCGGTGGAGGCGATGAAAGCCGGCGCCATCGACTATATTCAAAAGCCGTTTCGTCTTAGCAAGATCCAACCGGTACTGAACCGCGCCCTGCTGGTGCGGCGCTTGCGCACCGAAAACATTCAGCTGCGCGAGGCGGTTGCTATTCACGAACTCACCACCGAATTCACCGGCGAGACCGATTGGCGGACCGTGGTCGCAAAAGTCGTCGACGCGGCGTACGAACAAAGCGAACACGGGTGCGCATCGGTACTGACTTTATCTCCAAACGGCCAGGAGCTGCGCCTTGCCGCAGTACGCGGCGAGTACTGCGGCAACATCACCGAACTTGTGGTCGCGTTCGACGAACCCTTAAAAGCCTGGGTGGAAGCAATTCGAACGCGCATCGCGAGTTCAAGCTGGAACGGCGCCGCGCTGACGTCGACCGCACCGATCGCCAAAGTAGACTTGGGCATTTCGATACCGATGCTGGCGGGCGGCAACTTCATCGGCTTATTGAATTGCAAATCGGGCAATCCCAACCGTGCCGCAACGCTCGGACAATTGAAAACGCTGAGCGGACTGGCTAACGCCGCCGCGTCAGCGCTGGAAATTACTTTGTTGCTGGATCAATTGCATCGCGCCAACCATGACTTGGAGCGCCGCGTCCAGCAGCGCACACTGCAACTGCAGGCTGCCAACAAAGAGCTGGAGGCGTTTTCGTACTCCATCTCGCATGACTTGCGCGCGCCGCTGCGCACCATCGACGGCTACGCGAACATTTTGCTCGGGGACAGCGCCGCCGATGTCGCGTCACAGACCCGGCAGTCGGCCGATGCGATTCGCACGGCGTCGCAGCGCGCCATGCAATTGATCGAAGACTTACTGCAGTTGTCTCAACTAAGTTTCCAAACGCTGCAGAAGCGTCCTATAAACATGACTTCCCTGGTGTGGCAAGTCGTCGATGAAGTCATTACACCCAACGACTCCAGCCACAAAATCGACGTACAAATAGCGGCGCTGCCCGAATGCACGGGCGATGAATCGCTGCTCAAACAAGTGTTGGTCAATCTGCTCAGCAATGCCGCCAAGTTTTCGCGAAAAAGCGCGCAGCCGCGAATCTGGATCGATTCGCAATCGGCACCGGGCGAAACCATTTACTTCGTGCGCGACAATGGCGCGGGCTTCGATATGCAGCAAGCCGACAAGCTATTCGGCGTATTTCAGCGCCTGCATAGCGCCAAGGAGTTTGAAGGCACAGGCATCGGTCTATCTATCGTGCAGCGAATTATCGGTCGGCACGGGGGGCGCGTGTGGGCCGAAGGCGTCGTCGGCGGCGGCGCTACCTTCTACTTCAGTTTGCCGCATTCGATCGACTGACCCGCTTTCAACGCTTGACCAAGAGCCATTGTCGGGCGAGCTGCGGCGTCATGCTGTCGTCGCCGCCATGCTTTGCGATGGCGCACAGTAAACGCACGGCGTCGGCTTGTTTAACCCTGGAAACAGCCGCCGACCACTTGAGTTTGTGATGTTCGAAGGTGGCGCGCAGCGCCTCAACGGCGATGCTGGGTGCCGCTGGAGTTGCCTTGCGAGTCTGCAACTCCGGATCGCGCAAACACCGCGCGGCGGTTTTGCCGGTTTGCGCCAGCCAACTTTGAATTGCCGCACTCTCCGCTACGGCGCGACCCGGAACCCCATGCAACGCCATGCTGACTTTGGCTAGCGCGTCGCGTTCGGGCACGCTGGCATTTTCCTTTTGCGCTGCTCGCAACCAATCACTCAATGTCTCGGCATGTTTTTGCAACGCACGCAATGCATGCCGTACGGAATGCGCACGGCCTTGCTCATCCAGCGCATGTTCGCGCCGGTAGCGTTCCGCGATATTTGCAATGTGCGTCACCAACTCATCGCTGTCCTTGACGGTGCGGATCAATTTTTGGAATGAAGGGCTTAGTGGTTTGCGTCTCATGGCGCACATCTTAATCGACCGCCCAAAGAAAAACGCCCGCTGCTGAACAGCGGGCGCCTTAAATTGATCGAACAGGATCGAGCGGCGTCGATGAATGCGCGGCTATTTGTCGGTAGACACACTCGATAGTTTTGCGCCGCTCTGGTCAACATACTTGTACGTCACCGACCCGAAGAACATCTCATCCCAGCTCTGCTGGCCCCACGGTACGGCGCGATTCGGGTCCGGATTCGCCTTGTTTTGCGATGAGTTGTCGAATGCCGCGATTACGCGAACCTTGGTGCCGGCCGGTGCATATACCGGTTTTGCCAATTCATAGTCCAATTGCCAGTTGTAGTTGTAACGGGCGATGTTGATGAGTTCTTCGCTGCGGCCGTCGGGATAGTCGGCATAGAACCGCATGCGTTTGCCGCGAAAATGCATATGCGGCAACATGCTGTAAATGTACGCCTCCTTCGGGATCGTGATGGTTTGGGTCATCTCGAAATCGGGATTGTTCGGCGGAATGGTTTGCCAGCCGCGCGTGAAAATACAGGCGCATTGATTGGACATGCGTTCGGCCGGAATTTCGCCATCCTTGTAGAACCACAAACCGATTTCGCTGGCATCCGTCGTTTCCTTGCCGTTGGTCGTGTAATGCAGCTGCAACGCAAGCGTCGAGCCCTTCTTTAGCAGTCCGCCGGTATTTACCGGCTCGATTTGGGGCTGTGCGCCCGGAATGTAGGCGGTAATACGCGCCGCATTGGGATCGCCGGCGCCCAAGAACGCGCGTCCACTGGTTTGACCGGGCGGAATCAGTGAATTCAACGTGTGATGTAACACGGTGCGATCGCCGGCGACGTACTGACTGGCACGCACATAACGGTCGCGATCCATGCCTTCAATCGGTACTTCAACGCGGATGTAATCCAAAACGCCGGTGGCAGGAATTTTTTGCGGTGGCACCTTCACGATCAGATCCGGCTCGCCGAGCGCTCTATCCCACTTGGAGTTCGGCCATTTGAGGGCAGTCAATGGGTCGGCACCGCCATCGTTCGGCGCGCCTGCTTCGATCCAATGCACTATTTTTTGCGTTTCTTGCGCGGTTAAGGTGTAGGTTTCGGCAAAGTGACCGATGTTAGGGTCGATTTGTCCGGGCGGCATGCGCTTGGTGCGCAGCACTTCGCGAATCATCGGAGCCCAGCCTTTCACCACTCCGTAGCTGTTCATTGCGAACGGTGCAATGCCGCCTTGTCGGTGGCAACGAGCACAGTTGTCGGCAAGGATGGGAGCCACGTCTTTCGAATAAATGACATCTGCCCGCTTAGCGGTGTACTTGAGCTTCTCGCCCCGCGCCCAGGTTTTTGCGTCGCCCACCTTGCGGCCGGCAACCACGTCGTCGATGGCCTCGGCTAACGGTTCGCCAGACTTGCCGCGATAAAGCACCGTAAACGCCTTAGGATCGAGCAAGATCACCTCACCCGCCTTCTTAATCTGCAGCGACTCCGACACCACCTGCGCATCGTCCATGAGCACGGGGATATCGACGCCCAATCTGGCGATATCTTGCTTCACGGCCGCTCGCTGCTCGGCGGACGCGCCGAAGGGATGGATCAGGAAGAATTTTACGTGTTCGCCATATTTGGCTTTTGCGGCATTGAAATCGGCAACTGACTTAGCCGTCGCTTTGCTGCCGTTACTCTGCACCAGCAAGGCAATTGCCTTGTGGTTGTCGTAATAGCTCATTTGATGAAAGTAGCCGTTTTGGTCGAGCAGCGAAAAATCGCCGATTCGCTCCACCGCCGCATGCGCCTGCGTCCAGATGCCGCATATCAATGCGAACACCATCATCTTCTTATGCATGACAACCCCCGGAAAAACTGCCCGAAATGCTATTGACAGCACGGTCAATTAGTACCGACAGGCATCCTAAAGGGGCACCAGGGGCTAGACAAGGACCTTAACTTTTCAAAATGCCTTTTCTGTGCAGCGAGATGAACTACTCCTCGTCCACCGGCATTAGCACCCACAGCAAGATGTAAATGAGGATGCCCGGAAAGGCCACCGAGGCTACCGAACCCACCACGTACAACACTCGAGCCAGCGTGACATCCAGATCGAAGTACTTGGCCAAGCCGGCCACCACACCGCCGATCATGCGCTGCGATCGAGCACGGCGAAGAGAACGATTCACGTCGGTCATAGAGTAGCCCTCACATGTCGGTCGCATTACCTTGCCCCAATTCGAATCTGCCCAATAGCTCGTACCGGTGAGCGGTTCGCTGATACCGGTCGCGGCAGAATTACCCACGGCCATTGACGCCTTTTGCCCGGATTGTCCAAACCGTCCGACGTTTGTGCGCATCAAAAAAAGCGCCAAGCGGAATTTTTGACGGAACTTGCGGCCAAGGGATGTCCCTTATGTCGGGTCGGTAAGGTGAAATAGCGCAAAAATAACCAATTGCCGCCCAAGCCGCTTCGTTTTTGGACTACAATTCGCGCCCTCAATTTCGCCCCAAACCCTACCGGAGATACCGTGGATCAAGCCCAGCTCGAGCTTCAGTTGAAAGTGTGGAAAGAGCTTGCGATCAGCAAGCAGATGTTGATGCGGGCGGCCACGGATGCACTGAAGCTAGACGCCGAATGCTCGCAAGACGAGCTGAAAAAGGCGCTTGAAGCGGTTCTTAAGAAAAACAAGGAAGCCGACACCAGCGTCATCATGGCGCAGCAAGAAGCCAAGCAAGCTATTGCCGTCATGGAGCGCAAAGTGACTACCAGCGCGCAAGCGCAGTTGATCTCCGACACAACCGCTACTGAACTGCGCGCTACCCTGGACAACGCCACCAAGCAAATGGCGATCGAACGGACTGCCATCGCGCAAGAAGTTCAAAAACTGAAGGATCGTTTGGCCGAAAAGGAGAAGGCGCTCGGTGCCATCAATACCGCCCTGGCCGACACGCCGGAAAACGTCATCAAGAAGATGAAGTCGTTGCGCAAGGAAAAGCAGGACGAATCCGACGAGCGTAAGAAGTTGGAAGCCACCTTCAACACGTTGCGCAAAGATAAGCAGCAACAAGACAAACAGCTCGCCGATGCACAAGCCAACACCACCAAGCTGGTGAAGCAGTATCGCGATTTACATACCGAAACCACCAAGATTCACGAGCAATTGAAACCCCTGGTGGACGCGAAAGACTTACCGGCACTGCCTGCGCTCGACGACAAGCTGCTGGAAAGCATCGAAGAAAGCGCCAAGCCCAAGAAAGGCCCGGGCTCGATTTCGGTATTGCAGGATCGCAAATCGGCGTAGCTTCTCCCGGCCGTCGCTTATGCGGCGGCCTTTGCATCCGGCGCGGACGTCCGAATCAAATGATCGAACGCGCTCAACGCCGCCTTGGAACCCTCGCCCATCGCGATCACGATCTGCTTGTACGGCACCGTGGTTGCATCGCCCGCGGCAAACACACCTGGCACTGACGTCTGACCTCGAGCGTCGATCTCGATTTCGCCGCGCGGCGATAACGCCACCGAGCCTTTCAACCAATCGGTGTTCGGCAACAATCCGATCTGCACGAAGATGCCTTCGAGCTCGACACGATGCAATTCGTTGTTGCCGCGGTCGCGATACGACAGACCGTTCACCTTGCCCGCTTCGCCATGCACTTCGGTAGTTTGCGCCGACACGATCACACGGACGTTATTCAGACTGCGGAGCTTGCGCTGTAGCACCTCATCCGCACGCAAGCGGCTATCGAATTCGATGAGGGTGACCTGCGAAACGATGCCGGCCAAATCGATTGCCGCTTCTACGCCTGAGTTGCCGCCACCGATAACCGCGACGCGCTTGCCCTTGAACAGCGGGCCGTCACAGTGCGGGCAATATGCGACACCGCGTCCACGGTACTCGCGCTCGCCCGGAACATTCATCTCGCGCCAGCGCGCACCCGTGGCCAACACCACCGATTTACTGCGCAGCGTCGCGCCGTTTTCTAGCTTGATGTCGATAAGACCGCCGTCTGTGCGTTGCAAACCTGCGGCCCGTTGGACATTCATGATGTCCACCTCGTAACTTTTCACGTGCTGCTCCAACTCGGCCGCAAGCTTCGGACCTTCGGTGTGCTCTACGGAAATGAAATTCTCGATGCCCATCGTATCGAGGACTTGCCCGCCGAAGCGCTCCGCGACGACGCCCGTGCGAATGCCTTTACGAGCGGCATAGATCGCAGCCGATGCGCCGGCAGGACCCCCGCCCACCACCAATACATCGAAAGGCGCCTTGGCATTGAGTTGTTCGGCTTGACGCGCACTCGCGTTCGTATCGAGCTTCGCGACGATTTCTTCGACTGTCATTCGGCCTTGACCGAAATGCTGGCCGTTTAAATAAATCGACGGCACGGCGAGAATCTGCTTGCTCTCAACTTCCTGCTTGAACAGTGCGCCGTCGATCATCGTCGTGCTGACATTTGGATTCAAAACCGCCATCAGATTGAGCGCTTGAACGACATCGGGGCAGCTCTGGCAGCTCAACGACACGTAGGTCTCGAACTTGTACTCGCCGCGCAATTGCTGAATCTGCTCGATGACCGCCGCGTCCACCTTGGGCGGATGACCGCCCACTTGCAGCAGCGCGAGGACCAGCGAAGTGAATTCATGGCCGAGCGGAATGCCGGCAAAGCGCAACTTCATATCGCTGCCGACGCGATTGAGCGTAAACGAAGGCGCCCGTTCGGTGGAGGCACGCTCCTCGCGCAAGGTGATCTTGGACGACAAGCCCGCGATATCCTGCAACAACTCATGTATCTCGCGCGCAGCGTCGCTGTCGTCCAGATGCGCCACGATCTCGATGGGCTGTGTGACCCGTTCAAGGTAAGTATTGAGTTGCTGTTTCAGTTCTGCGTCGAGCATGGCTATTCATCCTTAGTCACAGTTAGTTGAGAACACGCTGCGATTCAGTCGGCCGTCACCCCGGCGTAGGCCGGGGTCCATCCGAGATGGATTCCGATTTTCATCGGAATGACGATGACTGCCGAATTGACAACTAATTAAATTTTGCCGACCAAATCGATCGATGGCTTCAAAGTCTTTGCGCCATCGTTCCACTTGGCTGGACACACTTCGCCCGGATGACTGGCGACGTATTGCGCGGCCTTAAGCTTGCGCACGGTCTCCTTCACATCGCGAGCGATGGCGTTGTCATGGATTTCCAGCGTCTTGATTACGCCATCCGGATTGATGATGAACGTGCCGCGCAACGCCAAACCTTCTTCCGGAATGTGCACACCGAAAGCGTTGGTCAGCACGTGTGTCGGATCGCCCACCAGCGGGAACTTTGCCTTGCCAACGGCCGGACTAGTCTCGTGCCATACCTTGTGCGAAAAGTGTGTATCGGTGGTTACGATGTACACCTCGGCGCCGGCCTTCTGGAATTCGGCATAGTGCTCGGCGGCATCTTCGATTTCGGTCGGGCAGTTAAAAGTAAACGCCGCGGGCATGAAGATCACAACGGACCACTTGCCCCGTAAGTTGGCGTCCGTCACAGGCACGAACTTGCCATTGTGAAACGCGGTGGTTTGAAAAGGCTTGACAGTGGTGTTGATCAAAGAACTCATTGCATCGCTCCATTTTAAAGATAGCCGCTGGTAGCAGCCGGTTAAGAAATCGGTGAATGACACTATACGGAGGTCGCGCGGCCGCCACCAATTGATAGTTCCTTCGCGAACCATAGGCATTCCCTATCACGAACGCAGTCGGGGTCATCCCCACAACCGCGATTAGCAAGTGTGCGAGTGTCGGAGAGGGCCAACGTTGCGCGTTCATCGCCTCCTACAGCCTGTTCAGGCCAATGTACATGCACGCAACCCGCGCGCGCACCGAGAATCGCTGCGAGTCGAGTGATCGCGTTTTATCGACAGCCGATTATCGATTCATGAAACAGAAACGAAATGGTTAGGAGGTTTGTATGACGAATACGAGGAAACTGCTTGCCGCGTCGGCTGCGCTGGCGCTCGGCGCGCTGACTTCAACGGCATTCGCCGATCCGAAAGAGGACAACCCGAATGGTGCCTACGTCGGCGGCGGCTGGGGTCAATTCCGGCTGGACATCGATGGTTTCAGCGAAGTGACAGATACTGTCAACGACATCTCGGAGTCCGACGACAACGCCTGGAAGCTTTTTGCGGGCTATCGGTTCAATCCTTACATCGCAGTGGAAGCGGCGTACCTGAACTTCGGCGAGCCGGGCGATGATTTCGAGACGTCAGGCACCGACGGTAACTATCGGGTGGAATTGAGCGGCTTCTCGCCGTACATCATCGGTTCCGTGCCGCTAGGTCCAGTGGAATTGTCTGCGCGAGTGGGCTACTACTTTTACGACGTAGACGTTCATCTCGATCTAGATGATCCGGGTCCCGATGTCGACTCAAAGCACAGCGACAGCGACTTCATTTATGGTGCGGCGGTAGGTGTGACGTTTTTCAATCACCTGCACGCCCAGCTTGAGTATGAAGTCATTAACATCGATAGCGACATCGATGCGAACGCGGTGTGGTTGACCGGCGCATACCGGTTCTGAAGAAACGTACCGAGGTCTGATACGCAGGTAGCAAATAAGCGCTGGCTTAGGAGCACATTGCGTGTCGGACCCCGCCTACGCACGGTCGCATGAACTCTCCACTGCCTATTAGCAAGCTTGAAACTTATCGTTGACACGGCGACCGCAATCGCTGTTTCGGCGCACGATGACGTAATTTGGCGACAGCGGCGAAAGCAACCGGCAGAAGCCTAGCCTCAGGAGAACGGTGATGAAGACACCCCTCGTCGTGCTAGCAATCGGCTTGACCGCCACGGGCTGTCATAGACCCGATCCGCAACCCGAACCGCGAAGCGCCCTGCGGATTGCTTCCGCGTACGTCAGCGGAGAGCACGGCATTGATCGGCACGAGATTGCCTCGATGCGCGAGCGGGTCACCAAGCGTGCGGCGCTGGAAAGGGAAAAGTTAGCGGAAGACAAGCGAGTGGCGGATCAAGTCGCGGCGCAAGGCGCCTACGATGTCGCGGTGGCCAAAGCAAATGGCGAATACAAAACGACGGTGGAGTCGTGCACGATATTGGCAAGTAAAGCGCAACGGAACTGCCGAGCTCGGGCGGACGAGGAATTGCACATTGCCAAGGCGCAAGCCGAAGAACTCAAACCTTCGTCGTAATTTGGCCTTCGTCGTAACTTGGATCAAGCGATAGTGGACATGAACATGGCTTCAGTATTGATTGCAGACGACCATGCGCTAATACGCAACGGCCTTAAACAATTGCTCACGGAAGATCATTCCATCAAGGAAGTGGATGAGGCGCGATCCGGACGCGAAACAATCGACAAACTGCAAGAGCGACGGTGGGACTTATTGATCTTGGACATCAATATGCCCGATCGCAGCGGCATCGATATCCTACGGCAGGTTCGCGCAACGCATCCGCACACCAGCGTACTGGTACTGAGCGGCTTTCCGGAAAAGCAGTATGCAATGAATGTACTGCGAGCCGGTGCGAGCGGCTACCTCAACAAGGAGATGGCGCCCGACGAACTTATGGCGGCGGTACGCAGCGTGCTGCAAGGGCGCCGTTACGTTAGCTCGGCATTGGCGGAAATCTTGGTCAACGGGCTTGACGACGATCAAGATAAACCTATGCATTCGCGGCTGTCCGAACGCGAGTTTCAGATTTTCTGCAAATTGGCGGCCGGACAGTCGGTATCCAATATCGCCAACGAGCTCTGTATTTCGGTCAAAACCGTCAGCACATACCGTGCCCGTGTCTTGGAAAAAATGAATTTTACGACTAATGCTGATCTAACCGCCTACGCATTGCGTAATCAACTTATTCAATAGAGTAGTCGTATTGATCACACACCGTAGGATGCATCCGATTTCAATGCCACGCGATGGTTACTACAATTAGACACATGCTGCAACCGTGTAGTGCCGATCTAATGAGTGCCGACAAATCCATTCGAGTATTGCTGGTGGAAGACTCGCGCTTGCTGGCGGAGCAAATATCCGAAATATTGGAGACGGCACCGCACACCGTGCCGATCGGCACGGTCACTACCGAAAAGGAAGCCATCGACGCAAGTCTTAATCAACACCCCGACATGCTTATTCTGGATCTGCATTTAAAGCAGGGCACCGGCTTCGGCGTCTTAAAGGCGCTGGCTAAAATCGACAATCCGCCGACCGTCGTCGTATTAACAAACTACGCCCTACCCCAATATCGCGAACAAGCGCTGGCATTGGGCGCGGATTATTTTTTGGATAAGTGCAATGACTTCGACAAGCTGCCGGGATTGATCGAAGACGTCGGCCGAGAGTTGGGTCCGCGGCGACACTAGCTTCGGCAACGCGCCGACAATGCATTTTAGGAGATGCGCCGGCAATCGTTAGGCGGGACGTTTCTCGATGCGGGACAGCGCAATTCTGACGCGGATCCGCGTGCCGTTTGGCTGTACCCGCTCCACAGAAAAGTGGCCCGAGAACGGTTGTACTCGATGTCGCATACTCTGCAGCCCATGCGACCCGATGCCGCCTTGGTCGTCGGCCGTCAAACCCACGCCGTCATCCTCGATGATCAGCATCAGCTGTCCGTCGGTAATGGCCACATCGATACTCACACGCGACGCTCGTGCGTGCTTTGCGATATTGGTCAATGCTTCCTGTGCGATCCGAAACAATGCGATCGCAGAGTCACCGGTTATTTGCGGTTCGTCGTCGGGATAGGTTTGCATTAGCTTTAGGCCGGCGGCGTTGCAAATTTCACCGGCCTGCCATCGAATCGCCGCCACCAATCCCATGTTATCCAGCAGCGACGGCCGCAAATGCTCGATAACACGGCGCTTTAGATCGATGCCGGATGCAAGCGCGGATTGAATTCGTTCCCACCGTTTTTGAATGTCGGGTTGGGTCATATCCAATTTACCGCGCAGCTGTGCCAAGTCCATTTTGATTGCCACCAGCAATCCGCCCAATTCATCGTGCAGTTCGCGTGCGAGCTTGGACTTCTCCGCTTCCGAGACCTGCTGTAAATGCGTCGATAACTCCGAAAGATCTTGCGACTTACGCTGCACCTCTGACTCCAAGCCGGATGCGACATTGGTCCGGCGACGAATATCGCGCGTCACCAAGTACCCGGCGAGCAAAATAAGCACCACATTCAATGCGGAACCGCCCGCGGAAATGAACCGTAGCACGCGATGCGTTCGCAGCCATTCCTCGGTCTGCTGCAACACAAGCGTGCCCTCGATGGTTCGCATCTCCGATACTAAACCACGGAGCTGATCCATCAGTTCCCGCCCGACATTCGTGCGGACCAACGGCATCGTGCCGCGCTGCCCGCTTTGCCGAAATAGCGAAACCGCGGTATCCAATTCGGTCAGCTTACTGGCGCACAACTCAATCAATTTTGCGGCGCGCGCGTGCATGCCCACGCTGTCGGGCGCGCTATACGCGGTCTGCACCTGTGTTAGGTACGCAGAGATCGATTGCTTAGCTTGCTCGTAGGGTTCTAGATATGCGGGATCTCCCGTCAGCACGTACCCGCGCTGACCCGTCTCCGCATCGGCGATCAACGACTGAATTTCGATCAGCATGCGTACTCGATCTTGGGACGTCTGAATGTCCTGCACGCTGGACACCAAGCGCTCGCGCCCCGTTTCCGTGGCGACAAACGCCGATACCACCAAGGCCACCCCGATAAGCATGGGAATCAGGACGTACCGCCGATCGAATTCCAACATGAACTACTCCATCCGTAATGGACTGCAAGCCACGTGAGCGTTGTCCGACGCGAAGTATGACAGCGGACTGACGGCCGCATTGCAAGGCGTATAGCAGTCTGTCCTCACTATCATTAACTCGAATTCAACCCGACAATCCTAACAGGTGGCGCATGCAAGCATCGCAACAAAAAACCACGCCTAACAACGGCAAAGCGGCGTTGAGCGATGTCAGCGAATTGCGACGCCGGGCTAAAGAGCATTTGGAAGGCGGCGCAGTAACCCCTAGCTACAGCGCGGACAAGGAGATGGTCATTCGCCTGCTGAACGAAGCGCTCGCCACCGAGATCGTTTGTACGCTGCGCTATCGGCATCACTACTTTGTCGCCGAAGGGTTGGCGGCGGAATCGATAAAGCAAGAATTCCTAAAGCATGCACAGGAAGAACAGGCGCATGCCGATCAAATCTCGGAGCGCATCGTGCAACTTGGCGGCGATCCTAATTTCGATCCGGAGGAGCTGGCAGACCGTAGTCATGCCGAGTATGGAACGCACAACAACGATCTGGCAGAGATGCTGCGCGACGACTTGGTGGCCGAACGAGTCGCGATCGAGTCATATCGGGAAATGATCGCCTATGTAGGCAGCGACGACTCCACGACCAGACGCATGTTGGAAGGGATATTGGCGGTCGAAGAAGAACACGCCGAAGAATTGGCGAGCATGCTCGCCAGCATTTTGCGTTCCGGCAAGATCGTGACTTGACCGAGTCTCGGATCCGCTGGATAACCGGCCTATAGAACTGATCGCCGTCTACAGCCAGAATTTAAACAGACTGCTAAACTTTTCCTTCGTGCGCTGCCATAGTGGGCGCTCGCGCCATTCGGCAAGCGTCAGTTCCTTGCCTTGGTCCAAGTCGCGCCGAAAAATCGTCTCCATGCGCTTGGCGGTTTCATCCTCAAGAATGACGGCAGTAACCTCATTGTTGTGCAGAAAGCTTCGGTAGTCCAAATTCGCCGAACCGACGAAGGCCAGCGAGTCGTCGATCAGCGCCGTCTTGGCATGCAATAGGGCATTCCGAGCCTCGATCAGGCGCACGCCGCCCTCCAGCAGCGCATCGTATTCACTGCGGGATGCATGCAAGATAAGTTTAGAGTCGGTGAATCCCGGCACGATGATGCGCACGTCGACACTGCGCTTTACGGCATCGATAAGAGCGTCGCGCAACTCTTCAGGCGGGGAAAAATACGCCTGCGTAATCCAGATTCGCCGCACACTGTTGCGGACCGCCGCAAGATAGGTCCGGTAGATCGCTTCGTTCTTCTCTTTCTGGCCGCTACTTGCGACTGCGCTGATCAGCGCCCCACCTTGCTCCTTAAGGTCCGGGTAATACTCTCGCTCTGGCGGCGGCATTTCTCCGCCTAGCTGTTGCCATGTTTCCAAAAATAGTTTTTGAAACTGCTGTACCACGGGGCCGGCAATCCGCACGTGCGTATCGCGCCATCCTTCTTCAAGCCCCGCCTCCGGCCCGGGCTTCGACGACGATGATGAGGAATAGGTGGCGCTAATGTTTAATCCGCCCGTAAACGCGACCTGCCCATCGACGACGATGATCTTGCGGTGATCGCGATTATGGAATTTCCAGAAGTATGTTTTGACGGGGTTTAGCGGCCTGAATTCCTGCACCTCCACGCCGGCGTCCTGCAATTCCGTGAAAAAGGAACCCGGCGTATCGATACTACCGACGGCGTCGTAGATGATGCGCACGTGCACCCCTTGCCGGCGTTTTTCGATGAGGAGCGCCGCGAATTTTCGACCCAGATCGTCGTCGGAAAAAATGTAGGTCTCCACGTGGATATGATGGTGCGCATGGGATATTGCAGCGTCTATCGCCGCAAAGGTCGCCGGTCCATCCACCAGTAAATGCGCCGTATTGCCGGCAACCAGCGGCGAAGAAAGCGACTGCCGTACGGCGTCCAGCAATTGTTGCAGCTGCGCGTCTCGGCTGGAGGACCGTTCGCCGACTGCTTTGTCGAGCACTGCCTGTTCTTTACTGGGTGCGACAGCAGCCTGCGCGACGACTATAGGTTGAACCGCCGCATGCTCGGGTGCACGCAGATCGCCGGAGGTGGCGCATGCCGCGGTGCCGATGCATGCGAAAACGGCGACCGCTTGCAGCCTCGGTCGCCGTGCCGCAAACACTGCCAATATTTGGCTACTTAGTGCTGCGATTCTTGTGTAGATCTTGTCCGATGACTGTGACGGCGTCCTGATCCGCATTGTCGTTATCCCGCTGTTCTTCTTGGTTTGACTCTTGATCCGTATCCGGCCATTGATCGGCCAGCTTGCGCGAACTCCATTTCTTTTTTACGAACTCCTGTTGCTGTTTGTTAAAGCGCCGCGCGGACTCGTAATCGCCCTCGCCTTGAATCTTGCTACCCATGAGCGTCTCCCAAACTAGTCAACTCACCGATCAATCGCGATAACCGCGCTCCCACTCCAGAATGCGCAAGTTCGCTTCGTCTTTATTGATACCGTATTTCTCTTGAATGCTGCCGAGCAGCTGATCGCGCTTGCCCTCGATGCGGTCCAAGTCATCGTCCGTCAACTCACCCCACTGCTCCTGAACGCGGCCACGGAATTGCTTCCAATTGCCTTTGACGATGTCCCAATTCATAACTCACCTCGGTACTAATTAATCCGGCTGATTCACTCGCAAGGTTAAGAATGCGAGCGGTGCCGCGCATGCAGTAGCGGAGAAATCTGATTGCGGCGTCGGCCGTCACCGACTCGCGAAAAAGCCGCAGTTGCGACTTTCTCGCGACGCTGCCGTGAAACGCGGCCTAGCTCGGATGTCGGTTGCAACCTACAGAACGTAGCGCGGCAAACCGACTGTCCGCTTTTCCCGCCGCACCTACGCTACCTCCCGTTGAAATGTTCGTAGTGATATCACGAATAGTCGTGATTACGGCCACGAACAGAAGCGAGGTTATATGTACTCGATCGGCCAGGTTCCTTGTTGGTTTCGGTGCGCTCAGGCACGGCTTGCAAAGCCCACCAGCTACATTCGCAGCGATCTTGCGGCCGTAACTCGCGATCCGTTGCGCGGAGTGGAGCGCATTTGGCGATCGCAACGCTGGCAAACGGCCTGGCTGCAACTTTGGTAAGCATGTTTTCAATTTTTCTGGATTTCGATTCGTCACATCACGGTTCAAAACATCGTGAATATTTATCTGCAAACGGAGGATGGTATGAATAACCACTTAGCAAAAAAGTTGGCTCTCATTGGCTCGTTGGCGATGTTGAGTGCATTGACGGGCTGCAACAAGGCGGAAAATCCGTCCGAAGTGCAGCACGACGTAGCGGCCGCGCAGGAGGATCGCAGTAAAGAAGTAGCGGAGGCCCGTCGCGACAGCAACGAAGCGGTTAGCCGCCAGCAAACCGATGTAAATGCCGCTCGTCGCGATGTGAATGAAGCGGCGGCGGAAGGCAACTACGAAGTTGCGATTGCCAAAGCAGACGGCGACTACAAAGTGGCGAAGGAAAGCTGCGAGGCGTTGGCAGGCGATGCTCAAAAGAACTGCAAGGAACAAGCTGAGGCGGCTTACAAAGTTGCCAAGGTACAGGCCGAATCATTGAAGCCGAAATCTTAGTGTCATTGACTTAAAGGAACGGATCAGCCCAAGGACGGGCCGGTGCCGCTCATTCCGGCGCCTGGTGTGCTCAACGAGTTGTGCATTCGATCGTTTAGATGTTGAAGAACTACTTGCCGAATTTAACGAATTTCGAAATCAGAGGGTGAATTTATGAACAAGCGAACAGCTGTGATAACCGGTATGACTGCGGCCTGGTTGCTGCTGGGCTCTACGGCGATGGCCGGCGAGCCGGCGGAAAAAAGCCGCACCGCCGGACAAACCACCGACGACACGGCGCTCTTGAGCAAGATCAGGTCGGCTTTGATCAGCGATGACCAAGTGAAAGCCAGTCATGTCAAAGTCGAGGTGTATCAAGGTCAAGTGCAATTGCTGGGCTTTGTGGATTCGCCCGAGCAAAAGGCCGCCGCCGGCCGCGTTGCCGCCAACATTGCGGGTGCCCGTAATGTGAAGAACAATTTGGAAGTTCAAGCAGGCGACCGCACCACAGGTCAAGCCATCGACGACGGCATGATCACCAGCAAGGTAAAGGCCGCGCTGATCGGCGACTCGCGCACCAAGGCACATCAAATCGACGTGAACACGCGTGAGGGCGTTGTGCAATTAGGCGGCTTCGTGGATAGCGCAGCGGCTAAGTCGGCTGCCGCGCAATTGGCGGAATCCGTCGAGGGCGTGAAGAACGTACAAAACCGTTTGGAAGTACGTAACTAAGAACGCTTGTTTCGATCACTCGATCTGGCGGAAATAGACCGCCGCTAAGGTCGACTGAGACAGGACCCGCCGTAAAAGGCGGGTCCTGTTTTTTTGGGCGAGGCCCCGCCAGCTATAAAACGCTTAGGTCATGAAACTGCCGCCGTTAATGTGAATAAAGTGTCCGGTAATATACGACGCATCCGCCGATGCCAAGAATACATAGGCGGGTCCGATTTCACTGGGTTGCGCGGGCCGTTTCATCGGCGTGTTGGTACCGAACTTAGCGACCTCTTCCGCCGAAAACGAGGCCGGAATTAACGGCGTCCAGACAGGACCGGGAGCTACGCCATTTACGCGGATGCCGCGTTCAACGACCTGCTGCGCCAGGGAAAACGTAAATGCCTGTATCGCGCCCTTCGTCGCAGCATAGTCCAGCAGATGCTTGCTACCGCGAAAGCCGGTGACCGATCCCGTATTGATAATCGCACCGCCCTCGCTCATATGTGCGAGCGCTGCTTGTGCGAGAAATAGGTAACCGAAAATATTGGTTCGAAAAGTGGACTCGATCTGTTCCCGAGAAATGTCTTCCAACGTTTCCGCGGTATATTGTTCGGCCGCATTGTTGATCAAGATATCGAGCGCGCCAAATCGCTCCATTGTTCGGTGTACTGCTTGTCGGCAAAAAGATTCGTCACCGACGTCGCCGCGCAACAGCAAACTTTCTGCGCCCTCCGCTTCCAACAGCTCCAGCGTACGCTTGGCGTCTTTGTCCTCCTCCAAGTAGATGATCGCGACATTGGCGCCTTCGCGCGCAAAATGTACGGCCACGGAGCGCCCTATGCCGCTGTCACCACCGCTAATGAGCGCAGTTTTGCCCTGCAGTTTACCGCTACCTCGATAGTGCTCACCGATTACGAGGGGCTGGGGATACATGGCGTGCTCCTTGCCCGGTTGCGACGGCTGCTTCTGTGGTGGCTGAGGATGGCTTTGAACGCTCATGGCAGGTTCTCCTGTCTCGGATTCATTACGGTGTCGGTGCCTGCCGAGCTTAAACGTCAAAAATCTTGCAAGCAGTCGGCAGTCAGCATCGCTCTATGTAGCAATTCGCCGACCGCTGTAGGCGATCTCCCACCTGCGCTCCAGTCGCGTGACGACGTGTAAAAGGCAATCGCTCCGAGTTCGTGCGTACGTCTGCGCGCTACGCTGAGTTCTTCTTGCGAATGGGAGGCGCTCATGGCTCGACCGATTTGGAACGGTATGCTGTCTTTCGGCCTGTTGAATGTACCCATTCAACTCTATTCGGCTGACAAGTCGGTGGACCTGCATTTTCGCCTGCTGGACAGCCGCGATAAGAATCCCATTCGCTATGAACGCGTAAACTCGGAGACCGGTGAAGAGGTCCCGTGGAAGGAAATAGTCAAAGCGTTCGAATATTCCAAGGGTAACTACGTCATCTTGGACCCGAAGGAATTACGGGAAGCAGCGCCGGAGGCTACGGAGACGATCGAGATCGAGTCGTTCGTTCCATTGCACTCAATCGATCCACGGTACTTCGAAAAACCGTATTACTTGGTTCCCGGCAAGAAGGCGGAAAAAGGCTACGTGCTGCTGCGCGATGTGCTGCGCAAAACCAAGCAAGCCGGCATCGCCAAAGTAGTAATCCGCACTAGGCAGTATCTGTCGGCGCTTTTTCCGGCCGACGACGCGCTGATTCTCAATGTGATCCGATTTGAGCAAGAACTGGTGCCGCTAAGCGATTTCTCGTTTCCCGGCGCCGCGAGCAAATATCGAATCGCCGCCAAGGAAATCGAGATGGCGTCTAAGCTCATTGAGTCGATGTCCGCCGACTGGAACGCTCCGGACTACAAGGATGACTTTCGCGTCACCCTGCGCAAACTCGTGGATACGCGCATCGCCAAACAAGGCAAGAAGGCGATCAAGCACATCGAGACGGATGAACAGCCGGCTCACGCGGCAACCAACGTTGTCGACTTCATGTCGCTGCTGAAGAAAAGTTTGGCATCGAAGGAGCGCCGCGAACGCGGTGCGAGGCCTGCTAAGTCATCACGGAAAAAAGCTGCCAACGCACGCGAGTAGTCTGCATGGCTTTGCACACCTACGCCAAGAAGCGCAATTTCCGCGTCACTCGCGAACCGAAGCCGTCCGGGCGAACAGCGCGCGGCAAAGAACCTATTTTTGTCGTGCAGCTGCATCACGCACGCGCGCGTCATTACGACTTCCGGTTGCAAATCGGCAACGCATTGCATAGCTGGGCAGTCCCGAAGGGACCCAGTTTCGATCCAGCGGTAAAACGTTTGGCAGTCGAAGTGGAGGATCATCCGCTTGCCTATGCCGATTTTGAAGGCGACATCCCAAAGGGCGAATATGGCGCCGGGCACGTAGATATTTTCGATCGCGGCACATGGTCCACAGACGGCGATCCCAATCAGCAATTAAAGAAGGGGCACCTCTATTTCGATCTGCATGGCGACCGTCTGCGCGGCGCCTGGCACTTAGTACGTTCACGACGCGACGCCAAGCAGCCGCAATGGATGCTGTTTAAAGCCAAGGATGAGTTCGTCAATACCACGACAGCCGATGACTTTTTGGCGGACGACACGACCGGCGTGCAGAAGGAACGCAAACCCATCGCGTCAAAAGCAAAAGCGCAGGCGAAGAACGCAAAGGCGTCTCTTCGCGTACGAGGTTTCGGCCAAAGCGCCGATTGGTCATCGCATGCACTGGCAATAGACGGTGCTCGCCGCGTAAAGATGGCAGCCGATCCGTTCGAACCGGAACTGGCGCATAGCGTAACTTCCCCTCCCGAAGGCGAAACATGGCTCCATGAAACCAAGTGGGACGGATACCGCATACTTGCCACCCTCAATGCACGCAAACCGCGGCTTTGGTCTCGTAATGCATTGGATTGGACTGCGAAGGCCCCCGACATTGTTAATGCACTGCAGGCGCTGTCGCTGCGCTCGGCACAGTTGGACGGCGAATTGATTGTCGGCAAGGCCGATCCGCGCGCGTTCAATGAATTGCAGGCGACTCTCGCGGGCGAGAGCAATACACCCTTGGTTTACGCCCTATTCGATCTGCTCTATATAGATGGCATCTCGCTAGCCGATTGTGCGCTTGTAGATCGAAAAGACCTGCTGCAAAAAGTGCTGGCCGCCTCGCCATCCAAACACCTGCTGTTTAGCGAGCATCACATCGGCGATGGCGACGTGGTGTTTAACGCCGCCGGCAAGCGTGGTCTCGAAGGCATAATCTCTAAACGTGTATCGTCCAAATATATCGCTGGACGTGGCCGCGATTGGCTCAAAGTAAAAACGAAGTTAAGCGACGAATTCGCGGTAGTCGGTTACACCAAGGGCCGAGGGTCGCGGCAAGGATTTGGGGCATTACTGCTCGCGCGCCCCGATAAGCGCGGGGGTTGGCAGTACGCCGGCAGAATGGGCAGCGGTTTTTCGGATGCGTTATTGCGCACGCTCGCGAAGAAACTTCCGCCCTTGCATTGCAAGAATCCGCCGGTCGATCCCGATACGCTTATCGATCGCGACACCGGCAAACCGCAATGGATCAAGCCGCGATTCGTGGTCGAAGTGTATTACCGCGGCTTCGGCAAGGAAGGATTGTTGCGCCAGCCCTCGTTGAAGGCGCTGCGCGAAGACAAAAGTGCAAACGATTTACAACACGATGCAGACGTGCCGGCGAAGGCCGCAAGCCCGAGCACGCGCTCTTCGTCGAAATCACGGTCGAAATCCAGCACGCGCCGCGCCGCGCCGCGTAACGGTTCGGAAAATCCCAAGTTCGACTACCTGACTCATCCCGAACGCGTTGTATTTCCCGGCGATGGCTTCACCAAATTACAGGTCGCGCAGTATTACGAGCAGATCATGCCGTGGCTACTGCCTCAGATCGCCGATCGTCCGCTCTCGATCGTTCGCTGCCCGGACGGCGCCACGTCCGCCTGCTTCTTTCAAAAACACCACACACCGCAAATAGGCAAGCACGTTCATCCGATCGCTCTGCGCGATTCGCAAGGCGGCAAGATCAATTTCATTAATGTCGACGATGCAGCTGGTGTTCGCGAACTCGTGCAAATGAATGTGCTTGAATTTCATCCTTGGGGATCGCATAGCGATCAACCGGATGCCGCCGACCTGCTCATCTTCGATTTGGATCCCGGTCCAGGAGTCACTTGGGACCGCATTGCAGATGCGGCTGAACTGCTTAAAGGACTATTGGCGGATCTCAATTTGCAGTCCTTTGTAAAACTGTCGGGCGGCAAAGGGCTGCATGTCGCATTGCCGCTCGATCCACCGCAGCCGTGGGATACAGCGAAGTCGTTCTGCCGACAGATCGCCGCGTCGCTGGCCGGCCACCAACCGGCGCAGTTCGTCGACGTGGCAAACAAAGCGAAGCGCAAAGGAAAAATCTTTGTCGACTACCTGCGAAATACACGCGGTGCCACCAGCGTGGCCGCCTATTCGCTGCGTGCGCGTCGGGGCGCGCCGGTAGCCATGCCGATAGAGTGGAGGGATATTCATACCGTTCAGCACGGCGGCGTGTTTACACTTCGTAATACTGCACAGCATCTCGCCAAACGTAGGCACGACCCTTGGGAATCGATGGCGGCGTTGCAGCAGTCCTTCGACAGGTCGTTATTGCGCCTGCTCACCAAGGCCGCACCCACAATCGTTTCAACCAAGCGCAAACGAACACGCTAAACGTCACCGCCCCGTTTCGAAATGCGAACTGGCGACAGGCTTTGACTCCGGCGATCCGCGTTGGCGTAAGAAAATACTGAACACTACCATCGCCCAAAGCGACAAGAACTCGCTCTGCCAATTTTGCAAAGACTCGAACCAAAAACGTGTGCCGCCCAAATAGCTCCAAAAGGAGACAGGCGGCTCGCCATGCAACAGCTGCTCCTGGTTGTAGAGCGCCGCACCACCCTTGGCGTGCAAGAGAAATGTTCCGAAAAACATCAGCAAGAAAACCGCACTCATTGAGTTGGCGTACAGCGTCGCTTGCCAGCCGCCGCGGCGAGCGAGTCGAGGGCTCGCGGAAGTAACGGGCGGCTCGGGCTCCCGCGGTACATCCGGATCTTTGGATTCCGATGAGCCGCGCTGAAACAGGAATACGGTGAACACCACATACACGAACATCTGCAAGAATTCGCTTTCCCAATTCTCCATCGTGACCTCAAGGAAAGCACCGCTTAGCAGGTAGGACACGAAGTCCAAAGTGACTTGAGCGTGCGCGGCCAACTCGGCGTTATGTTCGCGCCAACCGGCATAGCCTTGACCCGCAAGCGAAAGTAGAAAGAACGCGAACAGCGCGATGGATAGTCCATTGTCACGCCACACGTTACGTTGAACCGTGCCGCTGCGTCGCATCGACATTGCAATATCCCTTCGAAATTTAGTCGATGCACTGTACCCCTTTC
>Ga0315910_10001138_pt1 | contig 24783 bp, 26 predicted proteins | sample EdamamesoilMG_FD_204470 | JGI IMG/M metagenome (GOLD analysis project Ga0315910, IMG submission 204470) | Garden soil microbial communities collected in Santa Monica, California, United States - Edamame soil | ecosystem: Environmental > Terrestrial > Soil > Garden | place: USA: California... | reverse complement strand
CTGCGGCTCCCGCTATGCCAGCAACCGATGAGACGCAGAGTGTCAGCAGAACGATGAGCGGCTTCTTGTTCATGCGGTTCCTCTTCCCTTAAGTAGCGCTTGATCGCGCGTCCCGCGTATCTGGCCTGACTGTAGCAGATTGGTGGCTCTGGCCAACCAATACCTTCGTCAACACCACAGGCACCAATTCCACGGCGGACGGAACGCGGTAATCACCCGCCCGCAGGCGATAACTCCCAGCCAGCACGCCAGCGATACAACGGCGAACAGGCGTGCACGCATCGGCGGCAGGTCGTCGGGGCCGGTGGCAGAGACCCGGCGGGCTGCAGTGGCATAGAACATAACCATGTTCACACCTGCCAGCCCCATCAGCGCCAGCTTGGTCTGCAGGGCTGGGTTGTAGAGATACTGGTCCGGTGCGGTGACCACGAACAGGAAGCCCGTGAAGACGCTGGTCGCGAATCCCGCGACACCGAAGGGAATCAGGCGATGCAGCTGCCGCAGCGAAACGCCGCGCGCCACTCCCAGCATGCGCAGATCGAACATTCCCACCGCACCGAACAGCAGGCACAGGCCGATGAAGTGGAACACCTCGACGAGGGGCCAGCCCCACGGTGACTGCATGAACGCAGCGATACCCAAGTCGTTCGCCCACTGCTGGATCGCTGCCGGGTCGAATATGGGATCCGTGGGCATCAGCTCACCGTCAATACGGTGTAGGTATGCAGCAGCAGCTTGCCGGCGGCCACACCGATCAGCCAAAGCGCAAGGGCGAGGGCGGCAAGTACACGGCTGCGCGCCGAGGGCTGCGGATCGCGTGGGGCAGCCGAGAGGGTGGTGGCAGCCATCGAGCGCACCAGCAGGGCCGCAGCCAGCAGGCTCGCAAGCTTGACCGCAAACACAGGATTGGTGAGCGCCTTCGCCGGGTACGCACTGAGCAGCAGCAGTCCCGACACGATTGCGAGAACCGCACCCACCCACATCACCGCCACGAAACCGCGCAATCTGTGCAGGTCAGGTCCCTTTCCAACCCCCAGCACACGCAGACTGATCACGATGCCTGCTCCGACCAGCAGCGCCATGCCGAAGGCGTGGAAAATCAGTGCTACGAAGTAGGCGTACGGATCCTCACGCATCCAGATCGACAAAGGCCACTGCTCGATGGCCGCAAGCAAGCCGATCATCGATGCACCTCCCACGAAGCTACTGGTCCTGGCCGCACGCGGAACAGCGGATGACAGGCCGGAGTCACGACATCCTTCCAGGCAGCGAGCACGCGCGGATCTCGCGCCCGCAGCTTGCGGCGCAGGTGCTCCCACTCGTATGAGAGCTGCCCCGAGGTCACGGTGATGAATCCCACGACGCGGACTGGCCCTACCTTTGACCTGTCGAACTCGTAGCCGCGTCGCGCGGCTTCCACATGCACGGCAGACAGGTAGCTGTTGATCGCCAATCGCGGGCTGGCGTGAGTCCGGAACCTCTCGAGCTGCGGGTGGTGCCGATAGCCGCGTGTCAGCCCGCGTAGAACGGCCTTGGCGAGCAATGCTTCGCGCCACAGCGCCACCAGGCCGCGTGAATCCAGGTAGCGAGGATGTATCGACCAGAGGCGCATGAGTCCGTGGATGATCGCAGATTCGTGGTGGTCGCCAACCATGTTCCGTCATCGGGCAGCCATCGCACCACCAGCGCGCGCACGCCGCGCAGTTATCGCCGCCGACTTCCTCTCCGGGCGCTGCAGACGATGGCACGTGTATTGCTAGTGAAGGTCAGAGGCTTCTCGTAGCAGGCCTTGCGGACAACGGCGTCCTGATGCGTTACGCGCGACAGCGTGGCGCACAGGGCGCCGTTTTTGTTTGGGGCTTTTCCTCGTTCACGGAGTCGCAGCAAGTTGGCGCAAGACGTGGGATGCGGGCCGGAACAGCCGGTCGTGATCGTTGGTGCCGGACCGGTGGGTATGCGGGCCGCGAGCGAACTGGCGAGGCGATGTCCGCAGCGCGAGATCGTGATCTATGGCGAAGAGGATGCCGAACCCTACGATCGCGTCCAGCTGTCCTCCTTCCTGATGGGGGAGGTAGCTGAGGAGGCACTGTTCCAGGAGACGCGGCTGTCACAGCCTGCCTGCATCACGCGCCGTCTCGGCATGCGTGTCACGGCCATCGACCGCGAACGAAAGCTGGTGCGCGATTCCCGCGGCGGGCAGCAGCGCTACTCCACGCTGATCCTGGCAACGGGCTCAACGCCGCATGTACCCGATGTCCCCGGCATCGCGCTGCCGGGAGTCTTCCGCTTTCGCGACTGGCACGACACTCAGCAGTTGTGTGCGCGGCGCCTGCGCAGCCGTCGCGTCGTTGTACTGGGCGGCGGCCTGCTGGGTATCGAAGCCGCACGAGCGATGCGTCGCTTCCAGACCGAAGTGGTGGTGGTGGAGCACAACTCCCAGCTGATGTGTCGCCAGCTCGATGGAGCTGCCGGAGACACGCTGCTGCGCCACGTGGAGCAGCTGGGCATCCGCGTGGTACTGGGAGATGGAGCGCGCCGCGTGCGCGGCACTGCCGCGGTCCAGGGCATCGAGTTGCAGTCCGGCGCTTTGATCGATTGCGACACCATCGTGCTCGCCACGGGTATACGTCCCAATATCGGCCTGGCGCTCCAGGCCGGAATCCCTGTGGGCCGCGGAATTCGCGTGGATGACCAGTTGCGCACCTCGGATCCGGCCATCCTCGCCATCGGTGAGTGTGCCGAGCATCGCGGTGTGGTGCATGGCCTCGCGGCTCCTGGCCTGGAGCAGGCCGCGGTGGCCGCAGCAGTGGTGGCAGGTGCACCTCTTCAATATGTGGGTTCCATTGCGGCCACGCGCCTGAAGGTCGCCGGCCTGCCCGTGTTCAGCGTAGGCAAGCTGGCCGAGAACGACGTGCCGCACGACATCCGCCGTCACACGTGGCGGGATGGCAAGGGCGCCGTGACGAGCCTGGTGACGCGACGAGGCCGGATCATCGGCGCCTGCGGCGTGGGCACGCTGCGCGAGTTCCAGCCGCTGCGCGAGGCAGTCGAGCAGGAAAGGCGTATCGGAGCCGTGCGCCTCTGGCGCCATCGCAGGCTGGGTCGGCTGTGGCCGGAACGGAACGAGGAAGACATTGCCACCTGGCCCGCCGAAGCGGTGGTGTGCAACTGCGCCCGCGTCACACGCGGTGACCTGAGCACTGCGATGGCTGCCGGCTGCCGCTCGCTCGAAACCATCGGCGCCAGCACGCGCGCGGCGACCGCCTGCGGGTCCTGCCGCCCGCTGGTGCTTCGACTGCTCTCCGCGGGGCAACCCGTGCCGGCGGTGCGCGGCGCTCCGGTGCTGGGTATTGCAGCAGTCCTCGCGGCCCTGATCGCAATGGGTGCATTGCTGGGCTCGAACCTGCCCGATCCGCAGACGATGGAGAATCCGCAAGCGTTCTGGCGGGACGCCGGGTTCAAGCAGTTCAGCGGCTACACGCTGGTGGCGGCCATGGCGCTGTCCCTGCTCATCACCTGGCGCAAACGCGCGCGCGGCGCGCGTGCCGGCGATACCTCCAGCTGGCGCATCGCGCATGTCGCGCTGGCGGCGCTGGCCGGCATGGTGCTGCTCGCCCACACAGGCGGACGCGTGGGCGTGAATCTCAATCTGGCGCTGTCGGCAACATTCCTCACCGCGCTGCTGCTGGGTGCGGTGTCTGCCCTCGCCGTGGCGCGCGAACACAAAGGTATGGGAGCCGTGCGTGTGCGGCGGCGGATGGTATGGGTGCATCTGGCCTTTACCTGGCCACTACCGGCGCTGCTGGTCGCGCACATCCTCAAGGCCTACTTCTTCTAGCGCCATGGCCAGCAGCAACCAGCAGTTGTGGCTCGCGTGGTCACTGGTTTCCGGAGGCTTCCTGGCGCTGCTGGGCATGGGCCTCTTCATGACCTCGCAGGCGGCGGAGAGTCCACGCCTGGCACAGGTGCGCGCGTGGTTCCTGCCCGGTGAGACCAGCCATGGGCATTTCCAGATAGAGCTGGCCTGCGAGGCCTGCCATGTGAAGCCCTTCGGTGGTTCAGAACTGCGGCAGCAGGCCTGCGAGGGCTGCCACGCGGCGGAGCTCACCGAATCGGGCGACAAGCACCCGCTGTCCAAGTTCACCGACCCGCGCAACGCTCCGCTGCTGGAGCGCATCGATGCCACGCGATGCGAGACCTGCCACGAGGAACACCGGCCGGAGCTCACACTGACGATGGGCGTCACGCAGCCGGCCGACCTGTGCGCGCACTGCCACAGCAGCATCGCCGAGGAGCGGCCAAGCCATGCCGGCATGAAGTTCGATACCTGCAGTTCCTCCGGCTGCCACCGCTATCACGACAACCAGGCCACCTACGAGGATTTCCTGCTGCGCCACGCGGAGGCACCAGCGTTGCTGGCCCGGGTCGAATCGCGCGCCACGAACTTCGCCGAGCTGGCAGCCATGCTGCCGGACTACCCGTCGTCGCGCTTTCCCCTGCAGCCGCTGACGTTCGACCAGGCCGACGCGCCTGCGCCGGCGGCTTCGTCCGTGCAGGCGCGGGACTGGTCACACTCAGGGCACGCCAGGCAGGGCGTGAACTGCAGCGCCTGCCACGGTGGCACCGAAGGCAGCGCGCAATGGATTGCCCGGCCTGCGGATGAAACCTGCGCCGGCTGCCATTCGCTGCAACGGCGCGGACTGGAGCAGGGCCTCCACGGCATGCGGCTGGGACTCGGGCTGCCGGCGATGCGTCCGGAGCTGGCGCGCCTGCCCATGCGCAAGGCGGCAGGCAACCACGAGCTCGGGTGCACCAGCTGCCATACGGCACATCTCGTGGACCGTGTCGCCGCTTCGCGCGATGCGTGTCTGGGTTGTCATGCCGACGAGCATTCCCTGGCTTTCGATTCCTCTCCCCACGGAAAGTCGTGGGCGCGGGCAGTCCAGGGCAGCACACCGGTCAGCGAGGCAGTCAGCTGCGCCACCTGCCACATGCCTGTGGTCGCGCAGCGCCTCAGTGAATTCGATCTCGTCGCCGACCACGTGCAGCACAACCAGAGCGCCACGCTCAGGCCGTCGGAAAAGATGCTGCGTCCGGTCTGCATGCGTTGCCACGGACTGGGCTACGCCACCGATGCCCTGGCCGACGCCGAGCTGGTGAAGCGCAATTTCAGCGGCCAGCCCGCCGTGCACGTCGACAGCACACGCATGGCGGTCGAGCGCGACGAAGCCATCCGGCGGCAGCGGCAGCAGGCCGCGCTGGAGCAGGAGCAATCACAGTGATCAACAACCAGAGGGAGTACGACATGACAGGACGAGCAAGGAAGGGCGCCATCGCCCTGGTGGCCGGAATGCTGATGGCCACGGGCGCCGCAGCGGCAGAAGGGGTGAGCTACAAGGAGCTCGCCGATGCCCTGCATACGGTGATGGACTCCGACCGCACCATCTACACACGCATGGTCGTCAATCGCCTGCAGAACGAGGAGAAGGTGATCAAGGCCAGCGAGCACTGGAAGGATGACAAGGCCCTGCCGCTGCCCGCACAGATGTTCCGCTTCGGCTCGGAGATGGTGGCCGAGAAGCAGAAGATGTTCACCTATTCGCTGCTCTCCGAGTGGCCGGTGAACAAGCAGAACGCGCCACGCACGCCTGTAGAAACGGCTGGCCTGAAGGCCGTGGTCGCCAATTCGAAGCAGCCCTTCTACAAGGAGGAGACCATCGGCGGCAAGAAGTACTTCACCGCAGTGTATCCGGACATCGCCATCTCGCCGGCCTGCGTCAGCTGTCACAACGGCCACAAGGACACGCCGCGCACGGACTTCAAGCTCGGGGATGTGATGGGCGGCGTGGTGCTGCGCATCGCGATGAAGTGAGGAGAAGCACATGACACCAGAACAGATCGCAATCGTGCAGAGCACCTGGGCCAGCGTGGTGCCCATCAAGGAAACGGCCGCGGAGCTCTTCTACGGCCGCCTCTTCGAGCTGGATCCTTCGCTGCGCTCGCTCTTCAAGGGAGACATGAAGGAGCAGGGCCGCAAGCTCATGGCGATGATCAATGTCGCCGTGGCCGGTCTCGACCGGCTCGACGCGCTCGTGCCCGCCGTGCAGGACCTCGGTCGCCGCCACAAGGGATATGGCGTGAAGGCCGAGCACTATGGAACCGTGGCCACAGCGCTGCTGTGGACGCTGGAGAAGGGCTTGGGAGATGCCTTCACGCCGGCAGCGAAGGAGGCATGGACACAGACCTACACGGTATTGGCGACGACCATGCAGGCCGCGAGCAGTGAGGAAAGCGTGCCGGCGATGGCCTGAGGACCTGCCCGCTGGCAGTAGGCAACCGCCAGCGGTGTTGGAGCGGCGCTCTGGGCGTTCTGCTCAGGACAGCGCCGACTTGATCTCCGCCAGCGTTGCTTTCTCGGAGGCGCTTACCTTGACGCCGCCGATTCCCATGAAGCCGCCTTCCATTGAAGCCTCGGCCGCCTTGCCGGCGATGGACTGCAGCCAGCTGCGGAACGCCGGCGCTTCATCGGGCGCCTTCTCACCAACCAGCGTGTTGATGTTGCGAAGGGCGTCGAGGGCCTGCTGCTTCACCTGGGATGGCGTTTTCGCGGTCAGCGTGGCTTTGATTGCGGCGCGCCCCGCGTCGCGCCCTGCGGAAGTCACGAACTCATCAGCGATGGCCTTCGCCAGCACATTCCCGGTGAGGTCATTGCGTGCCTGCAGCATCGCGCCGGGGGCAGCCATTCCTTCCTTGAGCGTCCCGAACAGGCCGCCGGGATCTGCAAGTGTTACTGCCATGCCCGCGAGCATCGGGCTGGCGAGGATCTGGCCCCATTCCTCTGGAGTGAAAGCAGTCTTGTCGGTCATGTTGCGGCCCTCCGTGTCTGGCCTTGCTGCATGCGTCCTGCATGCGGGATCACATCCTACGTCAGTTCGGGGGCCTTGCCGACAACGAAGATTGACGCCATGCGGAAACACACCCTTGCGCGCTAAGCTGCGCCTCGGAAGTCGATCTCTGCACGCACACGGAGGAATCTCATGGAAACCCAGGAACTGCATCGCGGCCGGCTCATCGACCACATCCAGCTCGTCGTGCGCGATCTGCCGGCGAGCCAGCGCTTCTACACCGCTGTCTTCGAATGCCTCGGTATCCCGATGAGCGGTACAGGCGATGGTTACTTCTGGGCTGATGAACTCTTCGTCTCGACGAAGGACAACCCTGCAGCACAGGGCGAACTGACCGGGCGGCATCACCTGGCGTTCCAGGCGCAGGACAGGGCTGCCGTGGACAGGTTCTACAAGGTGGCGCTGGCCCATGGCGGCAGCGACAATGGCGCTCCGGGCGAGCGCAGCTATCATCCCGGCTACTACGGCGCGTTCGTGCTCGATCCGGATGGCAACAACATCGAAGCCGTGTACCACGGCGAAGCAAAACGGAGCGCTGCCTCGGTGCGCGTCACTTTCTAGTTTGTTCCGTTCCGCGCCCCAACTGCTCACCGCGCGCCTGCGGCTGCGGCCGCATGCGCGGACCGATTTCCACTCCTGCAAGGCGCTCTGGCAGCATCCGCACACGACGCGATTCATAGCCGGGACGCCGCAGAATGACCAGGAGGTCTGGTTCCGCCTCCTGCGCAATGGCGGCATGTGGCCCATGCTGGGTTTCGGGCCATGGGTGTTCGAGGATCGCGCCACCGGCGCCTTTCTGGGAGAGGGCGGACTCCTGTATGCGATGCGGGGCATCCAGGGCCTCGATGACATTCCTGAGGTGGGGTGGGCCCTGACGCCCGAGGCCTGCGGCAAAGGGCTGGCTACCGAAGCGCTGGGCGCGGTGATGGACTGGGCGGACGAAAACGTGTCCGCCGAGCGCACCGGCTGCATCATCGATCCCGCGAATACGCCGTCCCTGCGACTGGCGGCAAGGCTCGATTTCGCGGAAGTTGCACGACCGCAGTTCCTGGACAAGCCCATCGTGCTTCTTCATCGCAATTCAAAGAACAACAGGGGAGTGACGAAATGAGTTCAGTACCGAACGGCGAAGCGCGCGTGGCAGTCCTTACCGATTGCGACAATGTCGCACCGGAAGTCCTGGAGCACGCGCTGCGCGTCGTCGCCCAGTTCGGACGCGTGGTGCTGCGGCGTGGCTACGGCAACCAGGGCACGCTGGGCAAGACCTGGCAGGAAACGCTGGTCCGTCTCGCCTTCACGCCCTGCCTGCAGTACACCTACGCGAAGGGCAAGAATACCGCCGACATTGCGCTGGCACTGGATGCGCTGGAGGCTCTGTTCGATCATCGCGCCGATACCTTCTGCCTGGTTACAAGCGATTCAGATTTCTCTTACCTGTGCCGCAAGCTGCGCGAGCGCGGAGCCACCGTGTACATCGTGGGCGAGCCGAAGACACCCGACGCCCTGCGCAATGCCAGCGACCAGTTCTTCGAATGGGTGAAGACGGAAGCGCCAGCTGAACCCGTCGTCGAGACGGTCAAGACGGGTGCAGCAATAAAGGCCGAGCCGGCCAAGGCAGAGCCCGTCAAACCCTTGCCGAAGCGCAGGCCGAAGAGTGTCGTGGACGCCGTCACGCTGCTGGCCAGCGACACGCCTGAGGGCAAGGTGAACCTGGGAGCGCTGGGAAGCTATCTCCGGCGCGCGGATCCTGCCTTTTCACCCAAGGTCTACGGTCATTCGGGTCTGCTCGACATGGTGAAGACCTACGACCTTCTGTCGGTGAAGAAGGAGGAGGGCGGAAGCTGGTCGGTGAGTCTCGCGCCGAAGCCCGAGGCGCACGCGTAGGCAGCTGCTCCGACGCATCCTTTGACCGGTAGACTGATCCCACATGGAAGATCCATTCGACCCCACCGAAGACGCCGAACCGGTGGAGATCCCTACGGGCATGCTTTCTCCAGAAGCCCTGCGCGGCGTCGTGGAAGCTTTCGTGCTGCGCGAGGGCACGGACTACGGCGCGCGGGAGCACACGCACGAGGAGAAGGTGGGCCAGGTGCTTGCGGCGCTCGAGCGCGGCGACGCACGGATCTTCTTCGATCCGCGGACTGACTCGGTCACGCTGCTTCCGCGCGAATAGAGCGGCCCCGCGTTCGCACGGTGTCCGCACCGGGCAAGGAGGCACCCCGGGCTGGTGCTATGCTCGCCCCACAACAAGCACTGAGTGGGGGAACGATGTCACGTTTCATGCATCTGGCGGCATGCGCTGCCTTGGTCGTCATCAGCGGCTGCAGCAAGACACCCGTGCAAGACGCGTGCGATCGCGAATGCCTGGGTTCGATGCTCGATCGCTACCTGGAAGCGGTGGTCGCGCACGATCCGACCAAGGCTCCTCTCGTCACTGGCTTTCGTCAGACCGAGAATGCGATCAACGTGGCGCCCGGAAGGGGCATGTGGCAGAGCGTTACCGCGCTCGGCAACATCCAGCGCCGGTATTTCGATCCGGTGACCAGCCAGGCCGGCTACTACGGCACGGTGATGGAGGGCGATGAGCCCGCCATCGTGACGATCCGTCTGCGCGTCGAGGACAATGCGCTCACCGAAGCCGAGTGGTACATCGCCCGAGCGAACGATCCCGGCTTGAGTGGTCCGCGTCAGCCCGGCCGTCCACCTGCCAATCTGCACAATCCCGAGTACCTGGAGCAGAACCCGCCGCCCCAGCGCGTAGTGCCCGAGGCCGAGCGCGTCGATCGTGCGTCGCTGGTGCGCATCGTCGACAGTTATTTCGATGCCATCACCTCGCACGATCCGTCGGTCGCGCTGGTGCACAAGGGTTGTGGCCGCGCGGAGAACGGCTCGCCGGCACCTGGCGGTGATTTCCTGCCGCCGGCTCCGCCGCGCGAAGGCCAGGCTGCGCCCGCAGGTCCTCCGACTTCGGGTACGCAGCCTCCGCAGCCCGGAGTGGGAAGCCGGGATTGCATGACCGGCCTCGAGAACTTCAACCTGTCGATGGTCGCGGCACGCAGGATTCCGCTGGTCGACGAGGAAGCGCAGATCGTGCTGGCGACCGGCGTGTTCATCCGCCGGCCGGGTTCACCCACGCCGCGCAATGTCGCGAGCTGGTGGTTCGTGATCGACGAGGCGAAGATCCGCACGACCTACACGGCGATGTTCTATCCGCCGCCGCAGCTCGCCGTGCCGAACTGGCCTCCGTATGACGGCAACTGGCCGCTGCCGGAGTCGGTAGTTCCAGCGCCCGCGCCTGCGCGATAGCCTCTTCGCTTGACCCCCGGGTCACCGTCGCAGTAGCTTGCGCCGCAACTATTGAAGGGGGTCTCATGAAGAGCAGGATTATCGCCATTGCCCTGGTGGCAGCCATGGCTGCCACCGCGCACGCCGCGGCGCCCACGGGTCCGGCTGCCGGTGCAGCACCCGCAGGAGCGCCTCCGGGGGGAGCAGCAGGTCCTGCAGCAGGCGGTGCCCCCGGCCAGGCCCGCCGCAACTATCCCGTTGAGGCACCCGGCACCACATGTCCCCGCGCCACGATGAAGGCAGTGGTGGACGGCTATTCGGCGGCACTTGCCGCGCACGATCCGTCGAAGGTGAAGATCGCCCCGAATGTCATGTTCACCGAGAACGGTGTGCAGCAGGCCCCAGGCGCGAGCACGCTGTGGAAGGGTGCCGGCACCTGGGGTGAACAGAACTACCTCATCGACACCGAGCGCTGTGGCGCAGTGACCTTCGGCGTGATCAACGAGAATGGCCGGCTGATACATGCCGCCATCCGCCTGCAGACCCAGGATGGCGGCGCCATCACCGAGATCGAGCACGTTCTCGGGCGCGAGCAGGAGTTCATGTACAACCCGAAGGTGGTGATGGACACCAGTTACCTCGACTGGGAGAACATCCTGCCTCCGGATGAGCGGCAGTCCCGCGCGCTGATGACGGCGGCCGCCACCGACTACTTCGCCATGTTTGCCGAACAACCGATGGTGAATGCCCCGTTCGCGGCGCGCTGCGACCGCTGGGAGAACGGCATCAAGACCACGCCGACGCACAACTGCTCGCCCAAGGGTCTGGTCATCAAGCATCCGCCGCCGCGCGTGCCGCTGGCTGATGTCGAGGCCGGTCTGGTCGCGGCCTTCGAGCATTTCTCCGGCAACCTGGCCGACGTACACGTGTTCAAGATGAGCAACGGCCGCGTGGACTATGCGATGGCCGTCGTGGGTCCGGCCTCGCCGGATCCCTGGGTGGCGCGCGAGAAGAAGTAGCCCGCTCCGGGCTGGCGGGCGCCGGTCGTTCGGCGCCCTGGTCCTGTCAATACCGCCAGGCCAGCCTGGCGTAGGCGCTGCGTTGCGTCTCGCTGGACATGCCCGTTGCCGAGGAAGCGAAGCCCTGTTCCGGATGATGGGCCTGCAGCAGGTTGCGCCCTGCGATCGACACGTCCAGGCGCGGCGTTGCCTTCCACGTGAATCCGACATCCAGCTCCATGTAGTCAGGGACATCCAGGGACGGCAGTGCACCCACGTGCCGCAGTGTGATGTCGAGCTCGACGTCAGTCCTCACATCGAACAGCGAATGCAGTGAGGCCTGGTGGCGGGGCGAAAGCCCCTCGATGTAGCGAAGCCGGCTCGGGTTGCTGGTGCTGGCGGGGTCCAGCGCCAGGTCCATCTCTAGCCAGGTATAGGCGGCATCCAGCCGCCAGTTCGACGTGGGCTCCCAGCGCAGCGCCACCTCCGCTCCATGCGAATCCCCGTGCATCAGGTTGCGGAACTGCGTTCCACCCGCTTCGCTCGTCAGCAGATCGTCGTAGTCGTTGTAGAACAGAGTTACGTCATAGCCGAATCGGGGAGATACCAGCAGGCGCTGGCCCAGCTCATACGCGCGAACCTGCTCCGCGCCGAAGCCATCGCCCGGACGGATGGTGGAGAAGAAGGTGAGGTCGGATTCCAGGCGCGAGGGAACCCGCGTCGCCTCCGAGGCGGCCATCCACCAGGTCTGTCTGGCACTGGGCGTGAAGGCCAGGCGCAGGCTCGGCAGCCACGCGGATGAGGCGTAGTCGGTGCTCTCGTACTTGAGTCCGGCCACCAGGTTCAGCCGGTCCGGAATCAGACTGATGGTGTCCTGCGCGAACACATTGATGACCTCGTCCTTGCGGCTCGCGGGGAGCACATCCACCAGACCTTCCAGCTCCGGCTGCGTTCCGGTGCGGTCACGCATCAGCTTCAGACCGCCGCCCCAGACCACGAAGTTGCGCGCCCCGAACCGCACGCTGTGCTGCAGTTCCAGGTCCCAGGTATTGCGCAGCTGGTCGAAGCCGATGCTGTCGAAGTCCACGTGGTCGTGATAGAGCTGCAGCTGCAGGGCATTGCCCTCCGCCAGCGGGTGATCCCAGCGGAGCATGACGTTGCGGCCCCTGTGCAGCACGTCCTGCACCAGGGTCGCATCCTCGCGGATGCCGGTCTCGGCGCGGAACAGATCGCCGGAAACCCGCAGGCGGTCGCCGCTGCCAGCGGACCAGTCCCAGCGGAATCCGACGCGCAGCATCTCGGCCGCATCGTGCGCGGGCGCCACTTCCGAATAGCCGGTGTCGTGGCTCCAGGCTTTGGCATAAACGCGTGCATGCTGCTCCGTCGCCGGCTGCCAGCCGTAGCGGGCCACGGCTGTGTAGTGCTCCTCGTCTCCACCCGACAGCGCTGCGATGCCGCCCTGCGTGTCACGCGAATCCTTCGTGATGATGTTGATGATGCCGTTGAAGGCATTGGCGCCCCACAGCGTGCCGCCGGGTCCGCGGATCACCTCGATGCGCTCCACGTCCTCCAGCATCACGTCCTGGGATTCCCACATCGTTCCGGAGAACAGAGGATCGTAGATGGAACGGCCGTCGAGCAGCACCAGCAGCTTGTTGGCTTCGCGCGAGTTGAATCCGCGCATGCTCACGGCCCACTTGTTGGCGTCTACCCGTCCCACCTGCACGCCGGGAACCAGGCGCAGCGCTTCGGGGATGCTGGTGACATGCGCGCGGCGCAGGTCCTCGCCGGTGAGCACGAAGATGGCGTTCGGGGAGGCCTGGACGGGTTCAAGATAGCGGGAGGCGGAATAGACCTCCACGTTCATGAGCTCCTCAACGTTCATCCGCTTGAGCAGGTCGATGCTGTCGGAGGCGGCGGCCGGTGAGCCATGCAGAAGCGCGAGGAGCAGGGGGATCGCAGTGCCGACCTGGTGCGAAGAGCTCCATTGCCGTGCTCTGCGCATTACGAAGAGGGAAACAAGTGAACCGGCGGTACGTTGCATCATGCGATACCGGAATCAGTGACGTCGCCAGCGAGTCTACTGGGATTGAGGCCCGGCCAGAACCACGGTTCTCCAATACTGTGATCTCCAGTACCTGAAAGTGTCCGTGGCCCCGCGCGCATTCACGTTAGTGAATTCTTAAGATGCCCTTACGTGCGATTTAGCGGGGCGGCACCACGCCTCTGCCTAGAGTTCCCTCCCAAGAATCAACCAGAGAGGGATCTTCCCGATGAGCACCTTGTCTTCGTCCCGCTTCGACCTTTACGGCCCAGTCCACAAGGGTCTGCGTACCTTCCTCGCCGACACCATGCAGCGCGTCGGCAGCCTCGACGTGGAGGACGCCGCCCAACTGCAGGATGCCTGCAACCAGGTGCTGGACCTGCTCGACCTGCTGCGCAGTCATGTGGACCATGAGGATAAGCACATTCATCCGCTGCTCGAGCGCTGCCGTGCCGGTGCGGCGGTACAGGCCACGGATGAACACGTCCAGCATCGCCAGGTGCTGGAAGCGTTGGCGAGTGAGGTGCGCGGCCTTCTGGCCACACCTTCCTATCCGGCGGCGGACGCTCTCTACCAGGGGCTTGCCGAGCTGATGGCCGAGAACCTCGTGCATATGCGCCTGGAGGATCTGGGTCATCAGCAGCTGCTGTGGGCTCACTACAGCGACGCTGAGCTGGCGGAGCTGGATGGTCGCATCGTCGGCAGCCTCTCCCCGCGGGAAATGATGCTTTTCCTGCGGTGGATGCTGCCGGCCATGTCGCCGCCGCAGCGGCTGGGCTTGATGCTCGGGCTGCGTGCACAAGCGCCGGTTACCGTGCAGATGGCCGTGGCCAGGCTGGCGCAGCAGCACCTTCCCGCCCGCGCCTGGGAGCGGCTGACCCGCGACATCGAGAACGCCGAAGCCGCAACGCGCGCTGCGAGCTGAGGGACGTCAGCTGGTCAGCGTCTCGAGCCGCAGCGGCCGTTCCGTCCGCAGGCGGAAGCGGCCGCGACCGGTCTTCTCGATGCGCACCGGTGCCCGGCGTTCTTCCAGGCGCCGGTGCAGCAGCAGCAGGCGCACCTCGAGGTTGTCGGCGATGTCCGGCAGCTTCAGCGAGGCGTCCAGCCGCAGTTCGCGGTTGGTGAACTCGGTACGCCCGTGCGCAAGGTGATCGGCCACGAGCTTGCGGAAGATGGCTCCAGCTACGCCCTTGATGAGGTACTCGTTGTCGAGGAACACGGCGTCCTGCTGGACGTGGTGGCGTACGACCAGTTCCGGTCCGCGTGGCGGTCGGGGCGCGGCAGGCGCCGGTGCCTCATCGACCTCCTGCCGCTGCACCAGGTTCAGCGCCAGGGCCAGCTGTCCGGCCAGCACCATCAGCGCGTCCTCGTCGTCGTAGCTGAAGTGCTGGTCCAGGCTGCTCTCCACCAGCAGCACGCCCTGCACGCGCCCGAACAGGCGCAGTGGCACGGCCATCTGACTGCGTGCGTCTGCGAGACCGGGCAGCGGAATCTCATCCTCCGCCATGGCGCCCAGGCCGAGTTCCTCCGTGCGGTTGCGCGCGGCGCGGGCATACACCTGCGACATCGTCATGTGTCCAATGCGGATCGGCACGCCTTCGCGCGCGGCGATGCCGGCCACGCCGTGACCAAGCGGAATCTCCGACCCCAGACCCGAGGTGGCGTAGCCGCGGCTCGCCACGGTGACCAGGCGCTGGGTCGAATGGTCCAGCATCAGCAGCATGGCGTGCTCGATGCGAAGGTGCGTTTGAAGTCCAGCCAGCGTGCGATCGAGCAGCTCGCCGGCTTCGCCGCAGCCGGCGATGTCGTCGCACACCGCCCTCAGTGCCTGCGCGAGGTCGCAGCGCGGTGCCGGCGCGGCCAGTTCTCGCCGGCCAGGCACGCGCTGCACATCGGCCACGCGGTACACATCCGCACCCTGCAGCCTGAACACCTTCTCCATGCCTGAATGCGAAGCGATACCGGCCAGCTTGGCACGCATCCGCTCGAACAGAGGTCCGGTGGTTTCGGTACGCAGATATTCCAGCTGCAGTGTGACGCTGGCTGCGGTGTAGGGATCGCAGACTGAAAGCGCCGCGCGACGCGTGGCCAGCACATTGCGGCGGCTGCGGTTCAGGAACTGGTAGGACAGCGCCACATGCTGCGCATCCACGTACTCGACCTGCGATACGAAACAGATGTGGGGTGCCCCGTCATCGCAGATGGTGCACAGGGCTGCGGGTACGATGCCCTCGAACATCCGCCGGATGTCCGAGATGGCAACGGCGGGCCGTACTGCTACGTTCATGCCAGCCACTGGTACGGGGCGCCAGCTCCGGGCCCGGGAGTCTGGTTCCAGGCGCCACTGGGGGTGAAGCGCACCACGCGCAGGGCCTCCGGACCATTGCCGGTCACGGAGAACCAGGCATCGGTGAACTCCGCATCGAACCCGAAGGGACGGATCTCTTCGCCGAAGGCATCATGATTGCGACGCAGCTCCGGCCATTGTCCCTCCAGCAGAGGTTCGACGCTGGCATCCCGACCCTTCACCTGCAACGTGAAGTGCGTGGTGGGCTGGCAGAGCACCAGTGCGATCTGGCCGGTGTCCGCGATAGCGGTGAGCAATCCTGCGGCCGATTCAGCGGGTAGGGCGAACGCCAGCTGAGGGCCGGGCAGGGGGCGAATGGCCAGGGCGCGCGCCACCTGCGGCCACCCGTGTGCATCGGTGCCACCTACATAGAGCGATAGCCCCTTCTGAAGGAACTCCAGGAAGTCGGGGTGCAGCTGGCTTGGCATGGGTGGGAAGTTTAGCGCGCAGGGCGTGGTTTCACGCCTGGTCGATTCGAGTGCACCTTACGCAAGCGCAATGATGACCAGGCGGCGGTCGAAGTAACCTGAGGCCGGGAAGTGGAGGTATAGGGAGGTACTCGTTGCAGCCCCATGTCGTGCGCCCGCCGCCCCTGACGCGAAGAACGACGGTGGCGGCGCTCGTGATCGGGACGCATGCGGTGTTCCTGCTCCTGCTGCTGACCGAGCGGCGTACGAAGCCGGAGCGGTTCCAGGCGCCACCCCAACTCGTGAGCATTGCGATCCAGCTTCATCCTGTGATCCCACTGGTTTCGGGACCATCGAACGAATCCGAGGCTCCGCGCGGGCTGCCTTCCGCGGCACCTGCAGCGAGCGTGATCGTGCCAGCGGTCCCACCCATTCCCGCGCAGGATGCTCCGCGCGATGAGGTCCCCGAACAGTCCGCGCCGGTCGACTGGTATGCCAAAGCAGGCGAACTGGCTTCTCGGTACGCGAAAGAGGCCGGGGAACCCCGCACATTCAGTCCGCCTCCGCCGGTCATGCGACAGCCTTGCGTTCCGCGCAGGAGCTTCGACAAGGACACGCGGGAAAAGATGGCCACCTTGATGCCACCGGAGTCCGATCCGATTCCGGTCGGAGGCTTCCGTTCATCCAGCGTCAACATGGGTGGTGTCATCGTCAGGGAGCGGGCTCTTGCAAGCAGGGGAAGCACGGCGCAGGGAAGCAGTACGCCGGCCAGCGAACGCAGCTTCAAGTGGAAGTGGGAGGGCGATCCCTCGGGAGGCATTGACTGGCTGACGCTCGGCTGGGAACCGAATCCGCCCTATGACGGAATGTTCGATGACATGCAGGCGGGGAAGACACCTGAGTCCTCGGTGCCACACCACGAGACCTGCGACTGACAACTGACCCGATGCGAAGGCTAAGGGAATCCCTTACCCACTTCGCAGGCTGACGCGCTGTGACCCTCGCATGACCTCGCGATGCCGGCCTCGCGCGACCGCGAAACAGTTACACGGCGCGAATCGCAGACACGTTTGTTGATTGCGGCGTCGCGCATACCCTGCCTGAAACCTTCAGGGGGCAAGCCAACATGTGGAAATTCCTGCGCAACGGCGTATTCGCACTATGCGCCGCTTTCTCGGTCTTCAGCGCCAACGCCGCGATCACGCCTTCTGCCGGGCCCATCCCGAACGGCATGCCGGCCAGGATGGTCGTCGGACTGTTCGAACAGTGGGGTGGCACGTGGATGCGCAACAGCGCGGTGCCGTGGGACATTCGCTACGCCTATTTCACCAAGGGCTGGGCCAACAACTGGGGCTGGGGAAACTACGACGGCGGCATGGCTACCGCGTTCTTCAATGAGGCCTCGAGCGGCAACTTCATTCCCGCGGTCCAGTTCTATCAGCTGAACGGCGAACCCGGCGGCGGTGAGGGGCAGTTCCTCGCCAAGACGCAGAACGCCTCGACCATGGCGAGCTATTTCCGTGATTTCAATTTGCTGATGCAGCGGGCCAGGGACTACGGCCGGCCTGTCATCGTGATGGTGGAGGCCGACGGTTTTGCCTTCCTGCAGTCGCAGAGCGGCCAGAATCCCAACGCCTACGCCGCGGTCGCGGCCACTGGAATGTCGGAGCTGGCGGGCCTGCCGAACACTGTTGCTGGCTGGGGCATGGCCTTTCTGCAGCTCCGCAAGATGGCCGGCGCCACGAACGTAGTCCTCGGCATCCACATCTCTGGTTGGGCCAGTGGCAAGGACGTCATTCACTACTCTGTAACGGATGCAATGCAGCCCGAGATCGACAAGGTGTACAACTTCCTTTCGCCGCTGGGTCTGGGTTCGAACGTGACCGGCGATACCTACGATGTGCTGGTTGGCGATCCGCTGGATCGCGATGCCGATTTCTACCGCCTCACGCAGGGCTCTGATCGCTGGTGGGACGCTTCCGATAACGCCTCCATCAACTCGAAAAGCTTCAACCGCTACGCCGAATGGCTGCGCCTGTGGAACGTCAAGGCAGGCAAGCGGTGGGTGCTGTGGCAGATCCCGCTTGGAAACTCCAATCATGCGAACGTGTACAACAATGGCGGAGCGCGTGAAGGCTACCGCGACAACCGGCCGGAGTACTTCTTCGGCACGAACTCGCGCGCCCACCTCGAGAAGTTCGCATCCAGCGGAGTGATCGCCCTCATGTTCGGTGCTGGCGCCGGGGGACAGTCTTCCTACCAGAACGATATCTACACCGACGGCCGGCCGTTCATGCAGTCGCGCGCCGGAGACTTCCTGCGCTCCGGTGGGCTCGCCTTGCCCAGTGGCTCTGCGCCGCCGCCTGTGCCAACGCCCACTCCCGAGCCACCGCCGCCACCTGCGCCAACGCCTGCCGATCCGGCCTTCTACAACTTCGAGGCGGATGCACAGGGCTGGGGGCGCTCGGGTGCGCCGATTACTGGCGTGTCCAGATCGACTGCGCAGAAGTATGCGGGCACCGCATCACTGGCTGTGAACATCCGCGGTTCAGGCAAGGCGACCGTGTCTGTGTCGAATCCTTCCGCCAGGGCGGGGCAGACCGTGACTTTCCGGGTCTTCATCCCCAATGGAGCACGTATTGCCGCAATCCAGCCCTATCTGCTGCAGGGTGCAGCCGGCGGTTGGCGCTGGACCGGGGCGTACAAGACGCTTTCCTCGCTCAGCCAGGGAAAGTGGAACACGATAACTGTCGCGGTGCCGTCGAATGCCTCCGCCCTGGCTCAACTGGGAGTGGAGATCACGACCAATGGCTCTTACAACGGCACCATCTACGTCGACAGTGTGAGTTACTAGCCGCGAGGCCTGCCACCGCGCATCGCGCATGTGGCAGGTCATTGCATGGTCGGCCTAGCGCTCTGCCGCCCTGTCACTGCTGGCGGTGAGCCGGGTTGCATGCCGTTCGCGCGCCGCCTGCAACCTTTGGGTTGCCTGCTGGATCGCCCGTGTGTAGCAGCGAGCATTCTCCAGATATGCGCCCGGCATGGGCGGCGCGATGTTCCGGCATACCTCCCGTGCGGCCCGATGCAGGCGGCGCTGCAGTGTGCTGTTGCCTTCCGCGGTAGTCAGGTCGAGGTCGGCGACGGGTACGACCCGCGTGGCAACGAGCACCTGGTCAAAGGGTGGCTGTCCCGCTGCCGGGAGGGTGGAGGGAAGAACCAGCGCGGCTACAGTGGCCAGCGGGAGGGCTAACTTCTTCAGGGAGTTCATGGTGGTGCTCCTTCGGTGGGTTGCGGCAATGCCGGTGATGGATTTCCCGCTCGCCCGGCGTGGCGTACAGTCCTCCGCACCTCCATGAAGAATCCCGGTCCGGGTCCTGAATCCCCTTGAATCGTTCTGAGTCCGCCTCCGAACCTGCCATCCGGCCGATCCTGGCCTTCGAGGGCTTCTATCTGGATGCCCGGCAGCGACTGCTGTTCCGGGCGGACGGGGAGATCCTGCCGTTGCCCTCACGGGCCTTCGATACCTTGCTCTTCATGGCGCGCCATCCGCACGAGCTGCTCGACAAGGAGCGGCTGATGAAGGCGGTGTGGCCCCAGGCGGTCGTCGAGGAGAACAATCTCAGCCAGAACATCTCGCTGCTGCGCAAGGTGCTGGGCGAACAGCCGGGAGAGCACCGGTTCATCGTGACCATACCTGCTCGCGGCTTTCGATTTGTCCCGGTAGTCCGCGAGCTGTCAGATCTGCCGTGGGCGGCGGCGGAGGGCCAGCGCATGGGCGGGGACCCGGCTGCTCGGGTGCCAGAGCCGCTGGTTCCGTCGCCAGATGCGCCAGCTCCGAGTGCATCGCAAGGGCGCCGCCACGCGCGACGGTCGATCCTGCTCGCGCTTGCGACGGGGGCTGCCCTGCTGGTGCTGATCGTGGGTTACCTGCTGCGCGATCGTGGCGGTATGCCCACTCAGAATCCTTCTATCGCCGTGCTCGCCTTTGCAGACCTTTCACCCGACAGGGATCAGTCGTATTTCTCGGAAGGGCTCTCCGAGGAATTGATCAATCAACTGACACAGATTCCGCGCCTGCGGGTGATCGGACGGACCTCGTCGTTTCTCTTCAATGCCAGCGACGAGGATCCGCGCCGGATTGGCGAGCTCCTGGGCGTAAACCACATCCTCGAGGGCAGCGTGCGCAAGGCGGGCAACAGGATCCGCGTCACCGCCAAACTCATCGATCCCGCCGACGGCGCGCAGCGCTGGTCGGCCACTTACCAGCGCGAGCTCGATGATGTCTTCGCGATCCAGGACGAGATCGCTCATGCAGTGGCTTCGCAGCTGCATCTGGAAATGGACGCGCGGGACCAGATGGCCGGCGGTACCCGCGATGTCGCCGCCTATGACGAGTTCCTTGCGGGACGGTCGAAGCTGGCCTCGAATGATGAGGCCACGCTACTGGCCGCCGCCCCGCATTTCGAGCGGGCGCTGCGCATCGATCCTGCGTTCATGGCCGCCCGGCTGTGGCTGGTGGATGCCTATCTGCGCACCCTGCTGTCCAGCGCGGAACTGAAGGACTCCGCCATCCGGCGCCAGGACGAAATCATCGACGAAGTCGTCGCGCTCGTGCCCGGCACGGCCGAGGCGAGCTTCGCGCTCTCCTACCGCGCCGCGAGGGGACGTGATCTCGTCGAACTCGGACGCCTGCTGAAGGAAGCCACGCAGGTACGGGGCAGCGCCGGAGAACGTGCGCGGATGCGCTATGGCCAGTTCCTGCTCGGCACCGGAAATACCATTGCGGCCGAACAGGAACTGGAGAACGTGGCGCGCAATGATCCACTGAATGACTTCGTTCGCACGCAGCTGCTGTTGGCGCTGGATATCTCCAACCGGCCCGCAGAAGCCGCGCAACAGATCGAGCGCTTCCTGCGCACACCGGGTGGCAATGCGCCTTCGATCCACGGCGTGGCCATCCGCATGGCGCAGGGGCAGCGCGACCAGGATCGCCTCGCGCGCGTCGTGCAGGCGGCAATCAACTCCGGTAACGTGTCTGGCGATGCGGCTGCCGCCTTGCGAAGACTGCTCGACAGCCCGGAGAAGGCGCTGAGCGACCTTCGCCAGCTGGCGCAGGACTCCGCACTCCAGGGCAATGTTTATTTCGCCAGCAACATCGCCCAGGATGCGGCTTTCCTGGGTGACCGGAAGCTGGCGCTTGAGGGGTTGCGGGCACTTTTCAAAGGCCAGTTCACGTTCGAAACGACGGCGTTCGTGTTGTGGCGGCCGGTCGTGCGCGAACTACGGGGAGATCCGGAATTCAGGGACATCGTGCGCGAGCTCGGACTGGAAGATTACTGGCGCAGGACGGGGTCCTGGGGTGACTTCTGCAAGCCGGCGGGTGATGAGGATTTCGTCTGCCGTTGACGGCAGGCTTCGTGCCAGGGAATGACGGGGGATTCGAAATGAATGCGATGGATCGTTCGATTCCGGCAATGCTCGTGCTCCTGGTCAGTTCACTGTGCTTCGAAGCGGCGGCGGCTGAACCGGCGCCCCCGGCTTCCCCGGTCGCAGGCATCGTCGCTCCGAATGTCCGTGTGATCAGCCCGCTTCTGGTCACTGCTGGCCAACCCGACCGCGCCTCGCTGCAGCGCCTGAAGTCCGAAGGCTATGCGGCGGTGATCTCGCTTTCTCCCTCTGACGCGCGCGATGCCGTGCCGGAGGAATCGCAGATCCTCACCGCTCAAGGCGTGGAGTTCATCCACATCCCCATGCCTTGGCAGGCGCCCGAAGCAAAGCACCTCGAGGCCATGGGTGAAGCGATGCAGAGGCTGAAGGGCAGGAAGGTGCTAGTTCACTGCCAGATGAACATGCGGGCTTCGGCGATGACCTTCCTCTATCGCGCGATCTACGAGAAGGAGGATCCCGCGAAGGCCTGGGGGGACGTGAAGCCCCTTTGGACACCTACGAACCAGTGGGCCACGTTCCTTGACGGGCAGCTGCGCGCGCACGGGATCGCATTCGAAGCCAGATAGCGCACCCGCCGGGTTTTCGCTGCCCAAGCAACGAAACTGCTTGTCGATTTCCGCCGGAGTCATTCGTCGTCCACCTATGAGCATCACCATCACCGCCTTCGCGAACTCACCGGATCGTGGCGCGGGAATGGCGCGCGACATGCGCGTACGCTGGGCACTGGAGGAAGTGGGCCAGCCCTACGACGTCCGTCTCGTGTCGTTCGCGGCAATGAAGGAGCCGGCGCATCTGGCGCGACATCCCTTCGGTCAGATTCCGACCTACGAGGAAGCCGACCTGGTGCTTTTCGAGTCGGCCGCCATCGTACTTCACATCGCGGAGCGCTTTGCCGGCCTGCTGCCTCCAGAGCCGGATGCACGATCACGGGTCATCATGTGGATGTTCGCGGGGCTGTCCACGGTGGAGCCGCCTATTGTCGATCGCGAACTCGTCACGTACTTCGAGGCTGGCAAGAGCTGGCAGGCGGAGCGCTTTGCGATGGTGGATGAGCGCATACGCGCAAGGCTGGGGCAGCTTTCCGCGCGCCTGGCCGATGGCCCGTGGGTGGAGGGCGAATTCAGCGCTGCCGACATCATCCTCGTGCATGTGCTGCGCAGGCTCGAAGGCACAAAGTTGCTGGAGGAATGGCCCAACCTTGCTGAGTACATCGCGCGTGGCAAGGCGCGTCCCGCATACCAGCGCGCCTTTGCGGCGCAATTGGCAGTGTTCAACAGCAGGGTGGGTGTCTCACCTGGAGGAAAGCAATGAAGATCGTTACCAGCCTCAGTTTCAAGGGCCAGTGCCGCGAGGCCTTCGAGTTCTACGCCCGCGTGCTCGGCGGAAAGATCACCGCCGCCATGCCCTACGGCGACGGCCCTCCGGGCATGCCCGTCGATGCCAGGATGAAGGACTGGCTGATGCACTGCTGGCTCGAGGTCGGTGACCAGGCCCTGATGGGGGCGGACATGGATACGGCCTGGGCGCCGAACATCGACAAGCCGAAGAACGGCTTCGACGTCACCCTGCATTCAGACTCGGTGGAAGAAGCGCGGCGCTGGTTCGATCAGCTCGCGCAGGGCGGCCGGGTGGTAATGCCCTTTGCCGAGGTCTTCTGGTCACCCGGCTACGGTTCGCTGATCGACCGGTTCGGAATTCCCTGGATGGTGAATGCGAATCCGGGACCCGGCTGGAAGCCGTCCGGGGTCAGTGCGTGAGCGCGTAGACCGCGACATTCGATCCGATGCGCAGCGCCCGGTTCGCCTCGTCGGCCGGGTAGCGCGGATCATCCGCCCACTGCCAGCCATCGCCCACATCGTTGTTGTGGGCGATGAGCACCATCAGCCGCCCGGAGTCATCGAACACACCCCGCCAGTGCGGAGGTCCGCTGAGTCCGAAGCCTCTGCCAAACGCCGCGCTGATGTGGGGAATCGATACCTTGGTCATGTTCGGCAGGTCGAAGGCGACGTGGAAAACGACTTCGTCATCCGTGAGATCCCGGATGTCCCGGTCCGGGAACACGCGCTGCAGGCTCTCTTCGTAGTAGTACCAGCTGTCCTCGCCGAAGAAGCTGTCGCAGAAAAGGAATCCGCCGCGTTCCAGGTACTCGCGCAGCCTCGCCGCCTGCGCATCCGAGAGTTGCCAGGACTGCGCCATGCCCGCGACCAGGAAGGGCCAGTGGAAGATGTCATCGCCGTCGTCGAGGCTCACCGGTTGCTCGACGGCACGCACGTTGATGCGCGTGTTCCGTCGAAGCATCGCGATCAGTGCGCGGTCTCCGCGCGGATAGTCGTCGGTCCAGCCGGTGTTGCCATGATGCCAGTCGTTGCCCCATCCACGGCCGCCTGCACTGGGATACATCAGCCGACCCACGACCATTTCGGCCTGGACGTTCCAGTCGTCCGGCAGCACGGCCGCGGCATCCGCACCTTCGAAGCTCGGATACTCGCGAAATGGCATCGGGGGCTGGAATTTCGGGGCTGAACTGGAGGACGCGCCGAGCGCGGCCAGCGCACAGGCCGCGAGTCCAACCGCCGAGAACCACCGATAGGGATTGCGCATCCGTTGACGATAAACCGGCGCCCGTTGCGAACACCAGTGCAGGGCATGTTGTCTCTGCGCCACATAGACGGTTGACGCAGGCACCTGATCACTAAACTACCGCGATCAGATCTGAGGGGACTTCCATGAAGACACTTTCAGTTCGTCGATCCATTCGTGCCGTCCTGTGCCTCGCGGTGGCGGGAACCGGGACACTGCTGGCCGCCGAGCAGGACGTCATTCTCGAGGAAATCGTCGTCACGGCGCAGTTCCGCGCCGAGAACCTGCAGGACACGACGATTGCCATCTCCGCCTTCACCGGCGAGAACCTGGAGATCAAGGGACTCACCGACGTAACGGATCTGGATGCCTTCGTGCCCAATACCGTCATCCAGCCACTGGGCGCCGGCTGGGGTTCGACGCTGGCGGCCTTCATACGCGGCGTAGGCCTGGGCGACAACATCCTGTCCTTCGAACCGGGCGTTCCCATCTATGTGGACGGGATCTACATGGGACGTCCGCAGGGATCCATCTTCGACCTGCTGGATCTGGAGCGCGTCGAGGTGCTGCGCGGCCCGCAGGGGACGCTGTTCGGCAAGAACGCCATCGGCGGCACGGTGCGCCTGATATCGATGAAGCCCACCGGCACCGGTGGGGGCAGCGCCATGGTGACGGTGGGTAGTCGCAATCGACTCGATCTGCGCGGCTCCTTCGATGTGACGCTGGTGCCAGACCGCGTGTTCGCGCGCTTCAGCGGTTCGAGCAAGCG
>Ga0315910_10001137_pt1 | contig 24791 bp, 18 predicted proteins | sample EdamamesoilMG_FD_204470 | JGI IMG/M metagenome (GOLD analysis project Ga0315910, IMG submission 204470) | Garden soil microbial communities collected in Santa Monica, California, United States - Edamame soil | ecosystem: Environmental > Terrestrial > Soil > Garden | place: USA: California... | reverse complement strand
GACTGGATCGGCCACTTGGGCGGACATCCGCTGGCAAAGACTCCGAACCTTGACCGTCTCGCCGCGCGCGGCACGACCTTTCTCAACGCTCACACGCAAAGCCCGCTCTGCAATCCCTCACGCACCAGTCTCATGCTCGGTCTGCGCCCGACCACCACGGGCATCTACGGATTGTCGCCGTGGTTGCGGAATGTCGAGGCGTGGAAAGATAGCGTGACGTTGCCGCAGCATTTCAAGGCGCACGGCTATCGCACCTACACGAGCGGGAAGATATATCATGGCGGGGTCGGTGGTCCGCAGAAGCAGGTCGTCGAGTTCGATGTTTGGGGACCGGCCGGCGGCGTTGGCGCGAAGCCGGAGAAAAAACTCATCCCGCCCACTCCGATGGGAAATCATGCACTCATGGACTGGGGCGTCTTTCCGCATCGCGACGAGGACAAGGGCGATTATCAGGTCGCGAACTGGACCATCGAACAGCTCAAGAGCGCGCCCAAGGACAGGCCGTTCTTCATCGCGACCGGATTCTTCCTGCCGCATGTGCCCTGTTACGCGACGCAGAAATGGTTCGACCTCTATCCTGATGACGACAGCGTGCTGCCGAAAATCCTCGAAGGCGACCGCGCCGACACGCCGCGCTTCTCCTGGTATCTGCATTGGGAACTGCCCGAGCCGCGGTTGAAATGGGTTCAGGAAAACAATCAATGGCGCAATCTCGTCCGCAGTTACCTCGCCTGCACCAGTTTCGTGGACGCGCAAATTGGCCGCCTTCTTGACGTGCTGGATGAGACCGGCCTCGCAACCAACACCATCGTCGTGGTCTGGGGCGACCACGGCTGGCATCTCGGCGAAAAGGGCATCACCGGCAAGAACACGCTCTGGGAACGTTCGACGCGTGTGCCGTTGATTTTCGCCGGCCCCGGCGTGACCAAGGGCGGGCGTTGCGCGCGACCCGCCGAGTTGCTCGATATTTATCCGACGCTCATCGAACTCTGCGGCCTCGCGTCGCGCCCGGATCTCGAAGGCTTCAGCCTCGTGCCGCAACTGAAGGACACCACCGCGTCCCGCGAGCGCCCGGCCATTACTTCGCACAATCAGGGCAACCACGGCATTCGCAGTGAACGCTGGCGTTACATCCGTTACGCGGATGGCACCGAGGAACTTTACGATCATCAAACTGATCCGAACGAGTGGACCAACCTCGCCGCCAAGCCTGAACACGCTGCCGTGATCGCAGCCCACCAAAAGTGGCTTCCCAAGATTGATCTTCCTCCTGCTCCCAACAGCGCCAGCCGCGTCCTGATCTATAATCGGAAGACGGATGAAGCCGTCTGGGAGGGAAAAACTGTTCGCCGCAGCGATGCCATTCCAGAATAAATCAACTCGGGAAACCATTGCGAACCATGAAAACACTGAAATCCATTGCCACGTTCGCCCTCGGCCTGGCCGCGCTCAATGTGGCGCTAGCCGCGGACAAACCCAACATCCTCTGGCTGACGAGTGAAGATCACGGGCCGGAAATGGGTTGTTACGGCGACGCCAACGCGCGCACGCCGAACGTGGATGCTCTGGCGGCCAAAGGCATGATCTTCAAGCGCGCCTGGTCCACCGCGCCGGTTTGCGCACCGGCGCGTACGGCGATCATCACCGGTCTTTACACCTCCAGCAGCGGCGGCCAGCACATGCGCTCAATGGTGCCGTTACCGGCGGACTTGAAGTTGTATCCGCAGTTTCTCCGCGAGACGGGTTATTATTGCTCGAACAACAACAAAGAGGACTACAACGTCCGCAAGCCCGCGCGGCTTTGGGATGAATCCTCGGCAAAGGCTCATTGGAAAAATCGCGCCGAAGGCCAACCGTTCTTCGCCATTTTCAATTCGACCAAGAGCCACGAAAGCCAGATTCGCACCCGCCCGCACCAGCAGATTGCCGATCCCGCCAAAATGCGCGTGCCGGCTTATCATCCCGACACGCCGGAAGTGCGCCAGGATTGGGCGCAGTATTATGACAAGGTCAGTGAAGCCGACGCTGACGCGGGCCGGCGCTTGAATGAGATTGAGGAAGCGGGCCTGACTGCGGACACGATTGTCTTCTACTACGGCGATCACGGCAGCGGCATGCCGCGCAGCAAGCGCTGGCCTTCCGACTCGGGTTTGAGCGTGCCGTTGGTGGTTTACTTTCCGGAAAAATGGAAACACCTCGCGCCAAAGGAATATCAACAGGGCGGGAAGTCGGATCGGCTGGTGAGCTTTGTGGACCTTGCGCCGACGCTGTTGAGCCTTGTGGGGATCAAACCGCCGGAGTGGATGCAAGGCCATGCGTTCGCCGGAAAGCATCAGTCCGAGCCGCCGGCGTTTCTGTTTGGCGAGCGTGGTCGCATGGATGAACGCATGGACCTGGTCCGCAGCGTCACCGACGGTCGTTTTGTCTATCTGCGCAATTACTTTCCCCACGTCTCGCAGGCGCAGCGCGTGGCTTATCAGTTTGAAACGCCCACCACGAGCGTCTGGCGCGAGCTTTTCGAGCAAGGCAAAACGACCGAGGCGCAATCCCTTTTCTGGCGCGTGCCCAAGGCACCGGAGGAACTTTACGATTTGCAATCCGATCCCGACGAAGTGCGCAATCTCGCCAACTCGCCCGAGCATCGCGCCATCCTGGAAAAACTCCGCGCGGCCCAGCGCGAGCACTTGTTCAAGATTCGCGATGTCTGCCTTTTGCCGGAAGGGGAACTCCACTCACGTTCGCAAGGCAGCACGCCCTACGAACTGGCCCGCGACGACGCGCGGTATCCGTTGAAACGCATCGTTGCCGCGGCGGAACTCGCGTCGAACTTGGAGCCGGCTGCGTTGCCGGAATTGAAAAAGCTGTTGGCCGACTCCGACAGCGCCGTGCGTTACTGGGCTGCACTCGGATTCCTTATGCGCGGCCAGGCTGCTGTGACCGGCAACGAGGACACGATGCAAGCAGCGCTCAAAGACTCCTCGCCCTATGTCCGCATCGTCGTCGCCGAGGCGCTTGGTCTGCACGGAAAGGAAAGTGCCCGCGGTTCGGCTCTGAATGTTCTGCGCGAACTCGCTCCACCAGAGAATAGTGGCGTATTCGTTTCCATGTCGGCACTCGCAGCTATTGAAGCGCTGGGTGAAGAAGCTGCGTCACTGCACGATTTCGTCCGCAACCTGAATCCGAATGGCCCGTCGCCCGATGCACGTTTCGACAGCTACGTGCCGCGTTTGATTCAGAACATTGCGCCGGGAGGGAGCCCAGCCGCCGCTCCCGCGCGCAAGGCGAAAGGCAAAGCCGTGAGACAATCGCCGTAAACTCGTTCATCAACCCGGGAAAACTGTTTATGCAAATCCTCGCTCGGATTCTTCTCGTCATACTGGTCGCTTACTTTCTCACTCCCGTCGCTGCGGCGATTTCCAAACCCAACGTTCTGTTCATCATCGCGGATGACCTGAACAATCTCCTCGGCTGCTACGGCGATCCACGCGCCAGGACGCCGAACCTGGATCGTCTGGCCGCACGCGGCGTGCGCTTTGACCGCGCTTATTGCACATTCCCGCTCTGCGGGCCGAGCCGCAATTCGATGCTCACGGGGTTGCATCCCAACAGCACCGGCATTCTGCGCAACGCGGAAATTTTCCGGCAGGCCATTCCATCGCACATCAGCTTGCCGCAGGCCTTCCGTCAGCACGGCTATTTCGCCGCGCGCATCGGGAAGCTTTATCACTACGGCGTGCCGCGCTCCATCGGCACGGTCGGCCATGACGACCCGGGTTCGTGGGAATTGTCACTGAATCCCGCTGGCGTGGATCGTTTGGAAGAAGAACCGCAGATTTTTACCCTCACACCGGGGCAATTCGGCGGGACGTTAAGCTGGTATGCTTCGCCGAAAAGTGATCGGTATCACACCGACGGACTGCAGGCTGCTGACGCGGAATGGGTGCTCGAACGTTGCGCGAAACAGAAAGAGCGCCCGTTCTTCCTCGCCGTCGGCTTTTTCCGGCCCCATACCCCTTACGTGGCGCCGCGACCGTATTTCGATCTTTATCGCAGGCAGGAGATGCCGGTGTTTCCGCCCGTGGAAGCGTTTCGCACACCGGACCTTCCAGCCGCCGCACTGGGCAGTGCCAAGATAGAACAGGAGAAACTCACTGACGATCTCCGCCGTGAGTGTGTGCAGGCTTATTACGCGAGCATCAGTTTCATGGACGCGCAGGTGGGTCGCGTGGTCAGCGCGCTCGACCGTTTGGGACTCGCGGACAACACGATCATCGTCTTCACGAGCGATCACGGCTATCACCTGGGCGAACACGGACTTTGGCAGAAGATGAGCCTCTTTGAGGAAAGCGCCCGCGTGCCGTTGCTCATCGTCGCGCCAGGAGTGTCGAAGCCGGGAGCGGTGGCGAAGTCGCCGGTCAGTCACGTGGACCTCTATCCGACGCTCGCCGAACTCTGCGGCGTGAAGACTCCCGCCAACTTGCACGGCCAAAGCCTTGTCCCGATGCTCGCTGATCCATCCGCCGGCGGGCGTGGTTGGGCGCTCACACAGGTGACGCGCGGCGAAAAGGTCTTTGGTTACACGTTGCGCACGGCACGCTGGCGTTACACCGAATGGGATGAAGGCAACCGGGGCCGCGAACTTTACGATCACGACACTGATCCGCGTGAACTGAAGAATGTGGCCGACATTCCTGCGCACGGCGAAACGGTATCAGCGCTCTCCGTCCAATTGCGCGCCGCCGTCAAAGCCTCGTTTCCTCCCGACGGCCAGACTCCCGAGTTGAAGACCGGACTTTGGATGCCGAATCTCACGAATCCTTGAGACATGAATTCATACCCCAACCCTGTCCGCTGCGGCGCATGAGTCGTCGCGCGTTTCACTTGTCCCTGCTACTCGTGTTGGGCGCGACGCTCTCGCTCGCGGGAGTGGAACGATTTTCCAATCTCGCCACGAACAGCCAACTGCCACAAGGCAAGGGACTGGCTGTGCAGTTCAAGGCAGATAACGGCATCGCCGCGCATCCGGCGGTCATTTTTGCCGACAACTTCGAGAACAGCGAATTGGGCACAGGCTGGGACGAAAAGGGGCGCACGAAAGGCCGGGCATTGAGCCTTGCGCCTCCAAACGATGAGGCGCTCGGAAAGCAATGCTTGCGAGTCGAGGCGCGGCTCGGAGAAAACACCGGCGATGGCTTCACGAAATGGTTTGAGCCGGCCCCGCAGATTTTCGTCCGCTTCTATGTCCGGTTCGATGAGGGCTGCGATTACGTGCATCACTTCGTCACGTTACGCGCCAACAAGAGCCTGCACGGTGCCGACAAGTGGAGCGGTTTTGGCGGCGCGGGATTGCGTCCCGCGGGCGAGGAACGATTCTCCACCGCGCTCGAACCGTGGAGCAATTGGGGGCGCTGGCCCGCGCCGGGTAAATGGAATTTCTACAGTTACTGGCACGAGATGGAGGTTTCGGGTGACGGCAAGTATTGGGGCAATTCCTTTCAGGTCGAGCCGCAGGACGTGATCCCGAAGGGTCGCTGGATTTGCTCGGAGTTCATGTTGAAACACAACACGCCGGGCGAACCGGACGGCGAACAGGCGTTCTGGATTGATGGCCGGTTGTTCGGTCACTGGCGCGGCATTAACTGGCGCAAAACCGCCGCGCTTCAGGCCAACGCCCTCACGCTCGAATCCTACGTCACCGACCGCTGGACGAAGAACCCGATGAACATTGTATTCTTCGACAACCTGGTCATCGCACGCGAATACATCGGCCCTGCGCTACGGGATTAAATTGATTTCCCGGCGCACACTTCCTTTGAAGCTTCCGACCCCTCCAAACGTCGGAGAACAGGGTATGCTGACACGACGCGAATTCCTCGGCCGAAGCTTGCGAGCGACGGGTGCATTGACACTTTGTTCCTGGCCAGTATTAAGCGCCCCGTTGTCGGAGGTGCCCTCCCGCCGACTTGAGCGACTGGCCACTGGCGCAAACGTCTGTCGCTGGTTCCGTTTCGCACGCCGGGACACGGCGGAACATTTCAACAATTACATCACTGATGCCGAAGCGGTGCTGATGGCGGAACTGGGTCTTAGGCATGTCCGCCTTTGCGTCCAGCCGCGCGTGGTGATGAACGAAACCTCCGGGGCCGTCCGGGAAGAGCGCGCCGGACAACTGGAAGTTGCCATCCGCCGTTTCCAGCGCGCTGGATTGCTGGTGGTGGTGGATATCCATAACGAAGACCGCGACGCCGAACTGAACCCCGCGTGGCAGGATGCCTTCGTCAAATTCTGGTCCGCACTCGCGACGCGCTTGAACGCGCTCGACCCGGACCTGACCGTGTTGGAGATCATCAACGAACCAGTGTTCAGCAAGCGCGAGGAGGAATGGAATACCTTTAACGCGCGGCTGGCGGCGGCCATTCGCCAAAGCGCGCCGCAACACACCATCATGACTTCCGGCCCGAACTGGGGCGGCATTGACGGCTTAAAGAAACTCAAGCTGCTGGCGGATAAGAACGTCGTTTACTCATTCCACTGCTACGATCCGTTTCCCTTTACCCATCAAGGCGCGACCTGGTCGAGCGAGGAAGTAAAACCCCTGCGCGGCGTGCCGTATCCGTCCAGTCCCGAAGCGGTGGCTCCGCTGCGCGCGGCACTCGAGGACAAACCCGGCTCCCGGCGGCTGGTTGAGCGCTACGGGAATGAACGGTGGGACAAGGACAAACTCGCGGCTCGTTTCAAGGAAGGCATCGAGTGGGGCGCGCGTCACGGCGTCCCGTTGTATTGCGGCGAGTTCGGCGTGTTTCCGCAGCACGCCAAACCAGAGCACCGGGCCAATTGGTTTCGTGACTTTGGTGCTGTGCTTGCAGAACACCGCATTGGCTGGGCCGTCTGGGGCTGGGACGAAGGCTTTGGTCTCGGCCGCCGCTACGTGAATGACAAACCGGTGGTGGACTCAGTGGTTGCCAACGCGCTGGGTTTGAAGTCGATTTAGTCGCGGAAACCTGGGGTTTCAAGCATCACGTTCCACGACTCAAATCAGCGAAATCTGCGCCCGCTCGGACTCGATGGCGTCGCTCAGACCCATCATGCGTCCGTTGCGGCGCTCGATGACGTGTTTGTTCACGCCGGGATCGTACGGCACGGGATATTTGCCGTCGTAACACGCCATGCAAAAGCTGTCACGGCTCAAGCCCGTCGCACGCACCATCCCTTCCTGCGAAAGATAGTGCAGCGAGTCGGCACTGAGATACTTGCGGATTTCCTCGAGCGAATGATTCGCCGCCATGAGCTTGTTGCGGTCGGGGAAATCAATCCCGTAAACGCAAGGATGCATGTGCGGTGGACAACTCACCATTACGTGAACCTCCTTCGCGCCGGCCTCCTTGAGATTATTCACGCGCGCCTTGCAGGTCGTGCCGCGCACGATGGAATCGTCCACCACGACGACGCGCTTGCCCTTTACCAGATCGCCAATGAGGTTCAACTTCACGCGCACGTTGAAGTCGCGAATGAGTTGCGACGGCTGGAGAAAGCTGCGACCGATGTAGTGATTGCGCACGAACGCCATCTCGTAGGGAATCCCGGATTCGAGTGAGTAGCCGAGTGCGGCGCTGTTGCCGCTGTCGGGTACGGGGATGATCAGGTCCGCGTCCACGAGATGTTCGCGCGCCAACTGGCGGCCCATCTCGACGCGCACGCGGTACACATTGCGGTCGGCAATCGTACTGTCGGGCCGCGCGAAATAGACGTACTCGAAGATGCAGAAGGCGCGCTGCTTGTGGTTGGGAAACGCTTTGAGGCTGGTCAGGCCGTCCTTGTTGATGATGACGATCTCGCCCGGTTCAACATCACGCACGAACTTGGCATGGATCAAATCCAGCGCACACGTTTCGCTGGAAAGCACCCAACCGTCGCCAAGCTTGCCGATGGAAAGGGGCCGGAATCCATGCGGATCGCGCACGCCAATCAACTCGTGCTCGGTCATGATGACAAGCGAGTAGGCGCCTTCAATGCGGCGGATCGCGTTGGTGAGATGGTTGGTGCCGTTGCCGACACTGGGCTGCGCGAGCAGGTGGACGATGATTTCGCTGTCCACCGTGGTCTGAAAGATCGAGCCGCGCGCTTCGAGTTCCTCGCGAAGCTGGGCGGCGTTGGTGAGGTTGCCGTTGTGCGCCACGGCAATCTGACCACGCGCGCAGTCGGCAGTGAGCGGTTGGGCGTTGACGAGGTTGGAGGAGCCGGTGGTCGAGTAACGCGTGTGCCCCACGGCGATGTGCCCAACGAGGTCGTGCAAGATGTCACCGTTGAAGACCTGCGAAACCAGCCCCATGCCGACGTGCTTGCGGAACTGCCGCCCGTCGCTGGTCACGAGGCCGGCACTTTCCTGGCCGCGATGCTGAAGCGCAAACAGCCCGTAGTACGTCAGTTCCGCCGCGTTCGGATGACCGAAAACGCCGAACACGCCACAATAGTGCTTGGGATAGCCTTGAGATTGCATCGCCGCGACGAGGATATGCAACAGGCGTTCGCCTCGCCGCGCAAGTGCGAAATTGGCGAGTTGCACGGAACCCGCGTGGCGACAGCGAAATTGTCACTTCTTTTCGACGGCTGCCGTGGTCGTGGTCGCCGCTCCCGGACGCAAAGCATTCTGACCTTTGCGTGAAGAATCAATGGACAGTCCTAGAATTCGAGCAGCTTCCTGCGGGGCGTGGAAGCCCGTGGAGTTCTCCGCCTCGACAAAATCCAGGTAGAATTGTGCCTTGCGTTGGAAGTCCTGCGCTTTGGCCAGTTCGGCGTCGGGTTTGCCGGCGGCTTTGGCTGCTTTGAGGTCGTCAATCAAATCCATCAACGCGTCCATCGCCAGGTTTCTCAGTTCGTGAGTGCTGGCCTGAATTGATTCCACGCGAGCCTTCATTTCTTCCTCCGGCCACTTGTGGCAGGTCTGACAGGCTTTGTTGATGTTGAGCAGCGGACTGCGGACGTGATGATCGCTGACCTTGTGGGCGCCGACGCGTTCGTACGGCATGTGGCAATCCGCGCACGCCACGCCCGAGCGTGCGTGAATGCCCTGGCTCCACATCTCGAACTCAGGATGCTGCGCCTTGAGCGCAGGTGCGCCGGTGTCGGTATGCACCCAATCCTTGTAGCCCACCTCGTCGTAGTAGGCGAGGATGTTCTCGACTTTGCTGCCGTTTTGCCACGGGAAGACCAACCGCTTGTCCGGACCCTTGAAGTAATACTCAACGTGGCATTGGGCACACACGTAGCTGCGCATCTCCTGCCGTGTGGCGTGCTTGTTCACGTCATAATCCTTCACGCCCTGGCTGGCTTTGAGCACCTTGATGCCTTCCATGAACGCGGGCCGCGTAATGCGCAACTGCATCGTCTGCGAATCATGGCAATCAATACAGGCGACCGCGTGTTGCACCAGCTTGCGCGCCTCGGCGTAAGGCAAAGGGTTGATTTTCTCCCAGCCTTTCACTAGGTCTCCATCGCCGGCCTTTTTGTTCGCCACGTAAGTCGAGGCGTGACAATTCATGCAGGTGCCGGGCTGGGGCTTGGCTTGCCGACCGGTGAACGTCTGGTCATCCAGCATGAAGGCGTGGCCGCGTTCCTCGCGGAAATCAATCGCGAACGCATAGCCCGCCCACATCTTCTTGAGGCGCGGGTCTTCCTCGATCTTCGATTGCGCAATGATGGAGCGCGGGTCGGCCTGCGTCGGCGTTTTGGGCAACGCGTCGCTGCCGCCGTACTTGGTGCGGACCTGATCCACGGTTTTGAGGTAGGCATCGTATTGCACCGGAAAGTTCTTGCCCCACACCGCCGGGTCTTCGGTGTCATCGGTCAGCTCGACCACGCGGAAGAAGGGATTCTTGGCCTCCTGCTTGTGCTCCATGATGTTTACCAGCAGGGCGAGGCCGCCGATGGCGATCAAGGCCGCCAGGCCGACGGCCAGGCCGAATTTGAGAATCTGGCCGCCGCGCTGCTGGTTGGATTCACGATTCTTGGAAGTGGATTTTGTGTTCATAAGAAATCAATGCATGTGACCGACGCTGCGATGACAACGGATGCAGGAGGTCTTGTCGGCTTCGTTGTGATGTTTCGTGGCCGGGCCTTCAATGGTTTCCACGATGTCCGCGTGACATTTGCGGCAGGCGTCGTTGGTGATCCGGCGATTCCGCTCCGTGATCTGGATCGGATCGGCATAATTGCCCGTGGTGAAATAGAAGGAATGCCAGAAGCCGTTCAACGCCTTGGTCGAGTATTTCCCGATGAAATCGGCCGGCGCGTGGCAATCGTTGCACGTTGCCACACTGCGATGGCTCGAATTGATCCAACCGTCGTACTGATCCTGCATGATGTGACAGTTCACGCAGGCCTTGGGATCGTTGGTGAGATACGACGCGCCCTTGGCGTAGATGAACGTATAGGCGCCCACACCGAGCGCGAGGCCCAGCACGGCACCGAGTACAAATCCAGCCATGGTCGTGCGTTTCATCTGGAGGGAAGCTTACTTGGTCAGAATAGAACACGAAATCGAGATCGCGCAAAGTGTTGATTCAGGTCAAAACCGAATCCTGTCACCGCAGAAGCTTTGTCCGGTCCGTAAGTTATTTCCCAAACGCGAACATGGCCGTGGCCGTGCGGAGATAAAGCGTATTGCCAACGAGTGCGGGCGTGGCAGAGATGCGTTCCCCGAAATCAGCCTGGTGCAGAACCTTTGGCAGATCACCACCCTCGGCCAGCACCGTCACCTTGCCGTTGAGTGATGCCACGTAAATGCGCCCGTCCGCTGCGACCGGTGATGCGTAATAGTTGCCGATGGCATTGATGCGTTCCTGCTGGTAATGCACCTGTCCCGTGCGTGCATCGAAACTGGAAACCATGCCGCCGTCTTTGACCAGATAGACGCGACCGCGATAGTGAAGCGGCGAAGGCACATACGGCAGACCGCGTGTTTGTTTCCAGGCAACGTGGCTCTCGGTCAGTTCGCCCTTGCCGTCCGGCTTCACGGCCAGCAGAACATTTTCGCCCTTGGCCATGTTCGCTTTCATCGTTTCCAAATCTTCCGCCACGATCTTGCCATCCCGGTTCGCATCCATGGATTTGAAGAAACTCTCCAGCCAGGTGCCCTTGACTTCGTCCGGCAGAATCGCGCCGTCCTTGTTCGTGTCGTGTTGCGCTGCCAGATCGGGAAAGGATGGCGTCGGCCCGTCGGATTTGCCCGGCGACCAGCCGGCGAAATAAAGCATCCCGTCGCCCACCACCGGCGTCGTGCAGGTAAACGACGGCATCCCCGCGAGCGACCAGCGCTCCGCGCCGGTCTTCGAGTCGTAGGCTTTCAACTTAAACGAGCCGGACATGACAATCTCGTTCACGCCGTTGTTTCTCCAGATCATCGGCGTGCCGAAACTTTGCGAAACATCGGGGCGGGGAGTTTCCCAAACTTTTTTGCCGGTGCGCAAATCCACCGCGAGCAGCGAACAATCCTTCACCTGATCGCGATTCACCAGCACCAGGCCGTCCACGATCGCCGGCGAACTGCCGCTGCCAAAACTGCCCGATGTCTGTGCCACCGGGAGTGCATGTTGCCAAAGCTCCTTGCCGGCGAGATCGTAGCAAACCAGTCCGCACGATCCGAAGTAACTCACCACGCGCTCGCCATCCGTGGCGGGCGTGGACGCCGCGGGACTACCTTCGGTGGAATGGAATTCCTCCAGTGCATCAGCCTTGGCGTCGCGCCTCCAAAGCAACTTTCCGTCGCTGCGTTGGTAACAAAGCGTCTGCAACTTTCCGCCATCGAAGGCCGTGAGGAAAATCCGGTCGCCCCACACACACGGCGACGACATTCCCGCCGGCGCGGGAATCTTCCAAAGCTGGTTCGTGCCCGGCGCGAAGGCCGCGGGCGGCTTGGCCGACTCGGAGACGCCGGAAGCATTCGGCCCGCGAAACTGCGGCCAGGATTCGGCGGCGCTGGCAGTGGCAACCGCACAAACCACGGTGGCGATGACGGAGAACAGTTGCTTTGTCATGATTGTGGTGAGTTTGGTGGAGGCCGCCCGGCGCGCAAGCCCGAAGTCTGTGACAAAAACACGACAACAATTCGCGAACACCATTTACGCCGTCTGCGGGCGATGCTGTTCACCGCGCATCGTGCCGTCCTGGTTTTGGCGAAACCTTTTGTTCAAAGCGATGGATGGCGACGATGGAATGGCGTTGCATCCTGATATTTTTTGGCGAGCGCCAGCAACTCGGCTTCGCCGAAGAGTTTTCCGAGGAAGCAAATGCCCGTGGGCGTTCCCGCCTTCGTGAACCCGTTCGGCACGACTACGCACGGGTGGCCGGTAAGGTTCGAGAGCAACTCGCTTTCGTCGGCCTCAGACGGCGCCATGATCACATCCACGCCCGCGAATACCTTCGCGGTTTCCTGAATGAGCAAATACCGGAGCCGCTGGGCGCGAAGATATTCCACGGCGGGAACGAAGCGTCTTTTGCGAAACGTGTTCGGCCAAGCATCGGCGCTTTGCTGCTTCAGCCACCCGTCTTGGCCGTTCAGCGTTAACTCATCAAACGCCGCCGCCGCTTCGGTCGAGAGCACGAATCGAATATTATTCAGCGGAAACTTGGGCAGCTCGATCGGGGTCAACGTCACGCCGAGCGCGCGCATTTTCGCCAGCGCGGCGATGTCATTGTCCTTGCGTTCGCCGGTTTCACTTTCGAAATCCTTTTGCAGAAAGCCGACGCGCAGTTTCCTCACGTCAAGGCGCGCATCATAATTGAACGGTGCATCGTAAACCGTCGCGTCCAGTTCATCCGGGCCGTGAATGGCGTTGAACACCAGCGCGCAATCTTCGACCGTCCGTGCGATCGGCCCGATCTTGTCCATGCTCCAGCTCAGCGTCATGGCGCCGGCGCGGCTCACCCGGCCATACGTCGGACGCAAGCCCGTGACACCGCAGGTATCGCACGGTGAGACGATCGAACCCCGCGTTTCCGAGCCGATCGCGAACGCAAACAGCCCTGCGGCTGTCCCCGCCGCCGATCCGGCGGACGAGCCGCTCGATCCTTGTTGCAGATCCCACGGATTGCGCGTCATGCCGCCGAACCACGTCTCGCCCGCCGCCAGTTCGCCGAGGGTGGTTTTGGCCACGAGGACTGCGCCCGCCGCCTCCAACCGTTTAATCACCGTCGCGTCGAAGTCGGACACCTGGTTCGTGTACGGCGCGGCGCCCCACGTCGTCGGCAGGCCGCGCACCGCCAGCAGATCCTTCGCGCCGTAGGGAATCCCGTGGAGCGGGCCGCGATATTTCCCGGCGGCGATCTCGCGATCCGCCCGCCGCGCCTGCGCCAACGCGAGGTCTTCCGTGAGCGTAACCACGCATTCCAGCCTCGGACCAATGCGCTTCAAGCGCGCGAGATAAAACTGCGTCAACCTTTCCGAAGTGATTTGTCGCGACTTGATCAGTGCTGCCAGCTCACCGATCGAATAGAATGCGAGGTCGTCGGGGTTTTGCGGAAGTTTGATTTTGGGCGGTGGACTGGGCCTGAACTTGCGTCGTTCGGTTTCAAACTTGAAACCGACCGGCAATGGATTGAAAAGCACCGCCGGCGGGATGCCATTCGAGATGGGAAAATGGCGCATCACTTCGTAGTTCGCCCTCTGCTCCTTCAACCCTGGCAGCATCAAATCAATTTTCTCGTCGGAGAAGTCAAAGCCAATGAGTTTCTCCGCGTCGCGAACAGCGTCGCGCGAAATTGGATCGTTGGTTTGCGCTGAACCGAGGCTGACTGACAGAAACAGGATTAGGACGGCATGTTTTGCGACGGGCATGGGCGCGACTCTGTCACGGATTGGCAGAATGGCAATTTCCATTTTTCCTGCTTCCGCTCGTGATCGATCACGCCATCGCGCGGGCGATGGAATTCCACCACGGATCGTGCAGTTCGGTGAGTGGGGCGGAGAATTCGCCGCTGGCGGTTTTCACCGTCAGCTTGTCGCCGCCAACTTTGTCGATCTGCACCGCCGGCACGCCCATGAGTTTGGCGCGTTCGACGACTTTCACGGCGTCGAGCGCTTTGCAACTGATGACGACGCGCGTCGCCCTATGCCAGCAGGTAGCGCAAATCGTCCAGCGACAGGCCTTGCGAAAACTTCTCCTCGCCCAGCACGTCTTCGGCGAGGGACTTCTTTTGCTTTTGCAGCGCGCGGATTTTTTCCTCGATGCTGTCCTTGATCAGCAGGCGGTAGGCGATGACTTTGCGCGCCTGGCCGATGCGGTGCGTGCGGTCAATGGCCTGGCTCTCGACGGCTGGATTCCACCACGGATCGAACAGCACCACGTAGCTCGCAGCGGTGAGGTTCAGGCCGAAGCCGCCGGCCTTGAGCGAAATGAGAAACACCCCCGCGCCTTCCGCCGCCTGGAATTCGCGCACGAGGTCACCGCGATTCTCCGTGCTGCCGGCCAGGTACCAATGCTGCCATCCGCGCGTCTCCATCTCACCGCGCAGGATGTCGAGCAACTCGACGAACTGTGAGAAGACGAGCACTTTCTGGCCTTCCTCCATCAGCGGTTCGAGCGTCTCGAACAGCGCCTCGACTTTGGCGCTGTCGGCCTTCGAGTCGGTTTTCACCAGCCGGGGATGGCAGCAAATCTGGCGCAGCCGCAGCAGTGAGGTGAGGAAATTGAACCGTTGCTGGTTCAATGCCGCCGCCGTCTTCACGCCGAGCAGCATGGCTTGCGCGCGCTTCAACTCGGCGCGATAAAGGGTCTTCTGTTCGCCTTCGAGTTCGCAGTACAAATCCTCCTCCACGCGGTCGGGCAGATCGCGCGCGACCTGCGCCTTGGTGCGGCGGATGAGAAACGGGCGCACGCGCGCGGACAAACGTTGCCGGGCGAACGGGTCGTTCTTCGCGTCGTAAAGCCGCGCAAACGCCGCGCGGCTGCCGAGCGCGCCGGGCATCGCAAAACTCATCAAGCTCCACAAATCCAGCAGGCGATTCTCGATGGGCGTGCCGCTCAGGATCAACCGGTGCGTGGAGCGCAACTGCCGCGCCACCTGCGCCGTGAGGCTGGACGGATTCTTGATGTATTGGCCTTCATCCAGAATGACGGCGTGAAACTGCTCGCGGGCAAGGTCTTCGCTCACGAGGCGAAGCTGGCTGTAGTTCAAAACGTGCAAGTCCGCCGACGTGAGTTGTCCGGCGAAAGATTTCAAATCCCGCGCCGGCCACACGCGCACTTTCAACGACGGAAGAAATTTCTCAACTTCCGCGCGCCAGTTGTCCGCGACGGATTTGGGGCAGACAACAAGGCTGGGGAGGTTGAGGGTTGAAGGTTGAGAGTTGAGAGTGGACTCGCGCAGCCACGCCAGCCAGGCGAGGGTTTGCACGGTTTTGCCCAGACCCATGTCGTCGGCGAGGATGCCGCCGAAATTGTTCGTGCTGAGATAGGCGAGGAAGTGGAAGCCGTCCCGCTGATACGGCCGCATTTCGGCTGTGATGGTGGCAGGCACGTCGGGCGTGACACGCGCCTGTAAATCAACCGCTCGACGCTCAATGCGGTCGCAGGTGTCCTCGGGCAAAAACTTGCGCGCCGCTTTGTCCGCGAGTTGCAGCGCGTGGAGTCGTTGCGGTTCGCTGGTCAATTCGTGCGGCGTGAGGCCAAGCCGCGCGAGTTCTTTGTCCTCCTCCTCGCTCAGGGCAAACTCCAGCCTGCGCCAGCCCTTCGTGCCGAGGCGTACCCATTTGCCCTTCGCATCGAGCAGCAGCTTGATTTCCTCCGGCGTGAGCGTGGCGTCGTTCACATCCACCAGCACGCGCAGGTCGAACCAATCCATGCCCGCCTCGCTGGCTTCGAGCCGGATCTTGCCCGCGACCTCGGCGTTCTGAAAAGACGCCAACTCGCCGCGCAGTTCGATCACCGTGCCGGGCGGCAGCGACTTGAGGAACGGCACGAATGATTCGGGAAATTTTTTCGTCAACCGCTGCGACCAACGGCCAAATTGATGATCGAATTTGAACCCCGACACCGCAAGCGGAGGCGTGACGCTGGCCAGCGCGGAACGTTCCAGCCGCTCCAGTTCCCCGTCGCGCCGACTTTTCCGCGCATCAAATTCCTCGGCCCGTGACCAGCGCTCGCCGTTCCAACGCTCCACATGTCGCCCGTCTTCGGATGCGCCCAGCACATCCAGATGGCAATATTCGGTGTCGCTGCCAGCCCAGGGATTTTTGATTTCTGCGACGAGTCGCGGACGCAGCGTCACCACGCGCACGCGGGCGGCCAGGCGCGGCGGCGGTTCCGCGCGGATTCGATCCAGCAACCGCAAGCCACCCTGGGATTCCATTGCCTGTGCCGGAATGTGCGTCGCCTCGTGCAGGGACAGCAGATGTTCCTCACGCGGCGGCCCGATGAAAACGCCGAGTGGCGTGAGATAGTGCGCCAGTGAACCGTTCGTGGCCAGCCAGACGGCAGGCAGGGGTTCGCCGCCGGTCTGCACGAGGCGCAAAGTGTAGTCGCCGCTCTCGTCTGCGGGCGGCGTGACGTCCCAGCGCAGCGGCGCTTCAATGAAGTTCAACGGTTCGCCCGCCGCGTTGACGAGCAGTGAGTGCAGGCTCGGCTGCCGCAACCACCGCCCAATCTGCTCGCGCGCCCAGGTGTCATTGTAAAGCAGCGACGCGGCGTAATAGGTGTGCGCCCGCAGGGCGACGGGCTGCCACAGCAGGGCTGCTTCAGGTCCAAGCTGGCGCGCGTGCGTGGCGTCGAAGTCGAGTTGCTTGCGCTGCTTCAACTCGACCCAGTCCCGATCCGCCAAGCGCCAGTCAAAGATTGCCTCCGTTGGCGTGAAGCGCAGGCGCAGTTCCACCGGTTCGGTTGTGGCGAATTCAACCGTGGCCTCGCCGAGATTGGCGAGCGTGGCTTTCCAGCGCTCCACTTCGCGCGCCCGTTGGTGACGGCGCATCCGCTCGCGCACAGAATCCAGTTTCGTGATCGGTTGGAGAAAATCAGGAACGGCGATCCGTTGTTCCTCTTCCAGGTAGAGCGCGAGGTAATTCCAGAATTCCGTCTCGTTTTGTGGAAAACTTGGCCACAGGTCGAGCTTGTCCCACCAGCCGCCAGTCACTTTCACACCGAGCGCGGAGAGGTCGTTGATGAACAGCCCGCGCGAAAGCCGGGCCTGCTCATAAAGCTGCCGGATTTTTCCGACGAACGCGGCTTCGTCCTTCGCCAGCCGCCGTTCCAGCTTTGCCTCCACCAGCGTGGCAAGGCCAACCGGTGCGGGTGCGGGCGAGGGCACGACTGGACGCGGGATGACCGGCAGGGATCTTCTTCCGGACGACGAACTCAAAGCCCGCACACAAGCGTTTGAATATTCCGCCAGCAAATGCTTGAGCGCGGCGTAAGCGTGTTTGCAGCCCCAGCCGATCGGGCAGGTGCAAAAATTTAACCATTGCCGGGTCTTGCCGTCATAATTGACGCTGACTTCATACATCCCGCCACCGCGTACGCGAGCCGCAAAACCAGTACCCGGCTCGACGCAAACGACGCTGCGGACGGCACCGATATTGTAGTATTCGATCCCCCGCTTCGTCGCTTTGCTACTGAAAGCGCGCAACGCGGCGACCGCCGCGTTGACGTCAAAATCTGCGAAATCAGCGGCAACGAGGGACATGGGAATCAGTCACGCCTACGCCATCGCGCGGGCGATGCTGTTCCACCACGCGTCGTGCAATTCGGTGAGCGGGGCGGAGAATTCGCCGCTGGCGGTTTTCACCGTCAACATTTCGCCGCTGACTTTGCCGATATGAGCGGCGGGAACGCCCATGAGCTTGGCGCGTTCGACGACTTTCACGGCGTCGAGCGCTTTGCAACTGATGACGACGCGCGATTGCGTTTCACCGAAGAGGAGGGCGTCGAGGCGGATATTCCCCTCAGCCGGCCTGTCGGCCACCCTCTCCCCATCGGATGGGGAGAGGGACGGGGTGAGGGGTTTGCTCAAGTCAATCGTTGCGCCGATGAGGCGCGGCGTTTCGCGGGCGATGAGCTGGCTGATGCAGCTTTCCGCGAGCGCGACGGCGAGGCCGCCTTCGCTGCAATCGTGCGCGCTCTTCACGAGGTCGGATTGGATTAGGCCGATGAGCGTGGTGTGCAGCGTCTTCGCGACTTCAAGGTCGCAACGCGGCGGTGAACCGTTCTTCTTGCCGTGGATGACTTGCAGATACGCGCTGCCGCCGAGGCCTTGCAACGGCGTGGCTTCCACGGCGTCGCCGAGCAGGATGATGGCGTCGCCTTCGTCCTTGAACCATTGCGTGGTGACGTGCTCCAGCTTTTCGATGAGGCCGACGACGGAAATCGTGGGCGTCGGATCAATCGGACCGGCCGGGCTTTGATTGTAAAGCGAGCAATTGCCGCCGGTGACGGGCGCGTTGAAGGCTTTGCAACCTTCGGCCAGGCCGCGCACGGATTCCTTGATCTGCCAAAACAGCTCGGGCTTGAGCGGGCTGGGCATGTTGAGATTGTCGGTTGCGCCGAGCGGCAATGCGCCGGAGCAGGCGAGATTACGGCACGCTTCGGCGACGGCGGCTTTCGCACCTTCGTAGGGATCGAGATAAACGTAGCCGCCATTGCAGTCCACGGTCATGGCGATCAATTTCTCGGAAACGGTCGGGTCGCCAACTTTGGCGGCGAGTTCCGCGCTCATCACGGGCAAGGAATCCGTCTTGATGCGAATGACCGCGGCATCGCTCCCGGGCAGAACGACCGAGCCGTCGCGCACTTGATGATCGTATTGGCGATACACCCAGTTCTTGGAAGCGATGCTCGGCCACGCGAGTAGCTTCTTCAAATCGTCAGCGGGCGTCGTGGTGTCGGCGATGCCGTCGAGGCGGAACGCGCGGACGTCTTTCAGATACGCAGGCTCAACCGCTTCGCGCTGATACACCGGTGATTCGTCGGCGATTTTCCGCGCGGGAATGTCCACGACGAGTTTGCCGCCGTGACGCACCTTCATGTGACCGGTGTCGGTGATGATACCGATCTCGGACCACGGCAGATCCCACTTGTCGAAAATGCGCTTCACTTCCTCTTCGCGACCCTTATGGACGACGATGAGCATGCGTTCCTGCGATTCCGAGAGCATGATTTCGTAGCTGCTCATGTTCGGCGCGCGTTGCGGAACTTTGTCGAGTTCGATCTCGATGCCTGTGCCGGCGCGCGCGGCCATTTCGCAGGTGGAACAGGTCAAACCCGCCGCGCCCATGTCCTGCATGCCGGCGACCGCGCCGGTGGCGAGCAATTCGAGGCACGCTTCGCACACGAGTTTTTCCATGAACGGATCGCCGACCTGCACCGCGCCGCGCTGTTGTTCGGCGGATTCCTCGGTCAAATCCTGCGAGGCAAACGCTGCGCCCGCGAGACCGTCGCGACCCGTCGCCGGGCCGACGTAAAATACCGGATTGCCCACGCCCTTGGCCGCGCCGCGCGTGATTTGTTCGTGGCGCAGCACGCCGAGGCAGAACGCGTTCACGAGCGGATTGCCCTGATACGTCTTGTCGAAATACACCTCGCCCGCGACAGTCGGGATGCCGAAGCAATTCCCATAATGCGCGATGCCGCTGACGACGCCGGCAAACAATCTCCGATTGTTGGCAATCTCAGCTTTCGAGTTTGAAATGTCAGATTCGCCGTTGGCCGTGATCGGCCCAAAGCGTAGCGAGTTCACCGCGCAGACCGGCCGTGCGCCCATCGTGAAAATGTCTCGCACGATGCCGCCGACGCCGGTGGTCGCACCCTGAAACGGCTCGACCGCGCTCGGATGATTGTGCGACTCGATCTTGAACGCGATGGCGATGCCGTCGCCGATGTCAATGATGCCGGCGTTTTCCTCGCCCGCGCCGACGAGGATCTTCGGCGACTTGGTGGGGAAAGTCTTGAGTAGCGGCTTGGTGTTTTTGTAGCTGCAATGCTCGCTCCACATCACGGAAAAGATTCCGAGCTCAGTATAGCTCGGCGTGCGGCCGAGGATTTCCACGGCGTGGGCGTATTCATCCGGCGTGAGGTTGTGCTTGACAACCAACTCTGGGGTGATGGTGGGTTCGGTCATGTCGAAAATATAAATCCCGTTTCAGGCGAGCAAGTGTAGGTCAAGGCCGACAAAGCGGCTGAACCCCTTGTCAAATGTTACCAGTTGCGCAGAAATGCCGACGGCAAACGCGGCCAAATACGCATCCGTCCAACGCTCATGCGACGGAGAATCGGCCTCGGAATAACTGCGGAAGCCTGCTTCGATGGCTGGGGGTTCGGAAAGAAAGATCACCCGCGTATCGTTGGCCAGCTGCGTGAACGTGTTCCAGGCGTCGCGCTGGCCCTGGACGAACTTGCCCATGATTTTTGCGTTCGTCAGATGCCGCAACAACGCCAGTTGGGTGATGCGGCAGAAAGCGCACACGCCATCGGGCTGCGACTCGAACCATTGTCGCGCCGTTGCATGATGCTGATGGTCGCTGAAAACCGCAGCCAGCCACACGTTCGCGTCTGCTAGTTTAATCCCAGAGGCTGGCATCAAGGTCGGCGGAGGTGGGGTTGATGATGCGCGAACCGTCGCCACGGATGATGGGTAACACGACGCGGCCGCCTTTCGGTCGTTGGTCGCTTGCTAGCCCGACAGTGTCCGGGAGAATCGTCAGCAGGCCGCGGCCGGATTCCGGAAGTGAGCCCGGCTCCTTCGGCGTCACGCGTCCGTGGTCGAATTCAACTTCGAGTGTCGTGTAACTCATGGCGAAAGCATACCTTAATTCCCAAACGCCACAAGACTGCGTCCGGTAGCCGGCGTGAGGTTGTGTTTGGCAACCAACTCTGGGGTGATGGCGGGTTCGGTCATGTCGAAAATTAGTTTTGGGCTATTGCCTCAACGGATTTGTAAAATGGTGTCTCTTTGTCGCGAATCAATCCTACATTTGGATGGTATCGAAAGCCGGAATGCGTAGTTGCGGCAGATTCAATTGCTGTCTTCGCAAACCGTTTTGCACCTTCAAGATTTCCTTTGTGTGCTGCTATCAGAGCGCGAATTCCAGATAACTCATAGATATCAACCGCAAACAGCATGTCATATTTGAGTTCATCCAAAACTGCCCAAGCTTCGTCATACAAATCAACGAGCCTGCGGTCGCAGATAAATCTTCCAAACTCTAGCCATGCACGCGTGCGGCGCATGGGAAACTTTCTTTCCGTATTCAAGGCGTCGCGGTAGGAAGCAATTGCTTCGTCTTGTTTTCCGAGCGCTGCCAAACAACTTGCCTTTTGCTTTTGAGCGCTGGCCAACTCACCTTGTTCTGGAAATTCCGCGAGCATCTTGTCTAAGAGCGTAATGGCAACTTGGATTAGCTCCGGCTTGTGCGTCTCTTCAAGGTGACCAGCTTGAATCCGTAAATACTGAGCTTTGTTGCCAGCACCGCGACTGCGTTTGAGACGGGCGAAGAAATCAGCTTGGTCAGCTTCGCTCCAAGTTGTCTTTCTGAACCAGTCGTTCGCCATTGCTCAAATCCTTCAAGCAGCCGCCGCGACGGTTTTGTTCTTGAGCGCGGCAAAGAGGCTTTCAAAAGTCCATTTGCCGTCGTCGCTGCCGAGCAACGGTTCGCAGGCGTGGTCAAAAACCGCCGTTAAACCATGTTTCGCCACCAGTTCCGGCGTTATCTTTGGTTCGGTCATTCGAGAAAAAATTCAGTTCACTACAGCCGCGGCAGAATGCGCGGTTTTCGCGACGCAAACAAGCAAATCAGATTTCTGTCTTCCATAGACGACACGGAAATCCTGGACAACCGCTTTACGGACGGACAATGCGGCATATATTCTCGCGGCTTTCAACCGTCAGGAGTCTATGAAAACTGTATTGAATGTTTTGAACCTGGAAGACTGCGTCGAGGACGCGGAATTGAACCAAGTGATGCTCGCCGCGCGCTGGCCGCTGTGCCAGTTGCGGCGAGTGGATCGGCGGGAAGAATACGAAGCGGCCCTGCAGGAAGGCGGCTTCGACCTGATTCTCTCGGATTATACGATGCCGGGATTCGGCGGCAACCAGGCGTTGGCGCTAGCCCGCACGAAGCGGCCGGAGGTTCCGTTTCTGTTCGTGTCCGGCACCATCGGCGAAGACACGGCCATCGAGGCGCTGAAGAATGGCGCGACTGATTACGTGCTCAAGCACCGGCTGATGCGGCTGATTCCCGCCGTGGATCGCGCGTTGCGGGAAGCCCGGGAGCACGCGGAACTTCAGCGGGCCGAGGAATTCATGCGCCAGTCGGAACACAAATACCGCGAACTCTTCGAGTGCCTCGGTGACGCTGCGTTTCTGGTTGAGGAGGCGAGCGGCAAGATCATTGATACCAACCGCCGGGCGGAAGTGGTTCTGGGTTGCGGGCGCGGCGACATTCTCGGCCGGAAGCAGACCCAGTTTCTCGTCCTGGGCGAGAACCAGCCGCACGGCGCGACCCAACACGAACGGCTGGATTGCCACCTGCTCCGGCCGGATGGAATCGTCGTCCCGGTCGAGATGAGTCCGACCCGCTTGACGTTGCACGGCCACCGGCTGGTCTTGCTGCTCTGTCACTCGACCGCGGATTGATCAGCCCACGCGGTAAGAAATTTTCTGGATGAGGGTCGGTCCGAAACTGTGCTGGAGACGGTCGAGGATTTCTTTGCGGCGGTAACGAACAATCTCGGAGAGCCATACGCTGCTGTCCACTGTCACGAATAGCGTGCCTTTGCGAATGCCCGTGGGTTGGGCGTGCGCGACAATCGCCGGATCAAGTAGGTCATTCCAGACTTTCACGACTTCAGCCTCGGCGCGGCGGCCATCAATGCGCAAATCCGTGAGCAGTCGCGGCATCACGTCACCGGCCTTGCGGACGCGGCTGGTTTGGGCCACTTCCAGCGGCGCGACATCCACGCCCCGCCATTGTGCCAACACCCGTTGACGGGGGGAGGGCTTGGGCGGCCGGACTCGTGGGAGTGGTTTCGGCGGAAGCGGGGACCGGTCAGTTCCCTTCTTCTCGACCCTCGGCTTGCTTTTTATCGCGCGCGGCATCAGTCCCGGAATTGAAGCAGGAATTGGATTAGGAGAAAGATTAAGATTAAGAAACGCGACCAAGCGGGACGATGTCACGCTGCAGTCGTGGCTTCTACAGGCTGTTCCGGTTTTACCTCGGGATGTTCATCCAACACGAGCACGCCGTGGGGTGGTAGATCGTAACTCCCGCTGAAGGTATTGCCGGTGAGGTAATCGTGCATCGGCTTGTAGAACTGGATGCGCACCGGGGAATTCTGGTGGTTGAGCAGGAAGAAAATCTTGGTGCCTTCCTTCTGTCGGAGGCCGACCTCGACCGTGTCCGGGACTTTGAGCAGTGGATGCAGATTGCAGATCTGCCGCAGCCATGCGACCAGGTCGTAATACAAATGCTGGTGGCTCATCGTGCCGAGATAGACCGCCTTGCCGAGACCAAAAGTGTTCATGGTCATCGCGGGCCGGCCGGCATAAAAATCCTTCGCGTAAGTGGCGAGCACCTGGCATTCCTTCGGTTCGATGATGTCGCACCACAGCCGGGCCGGATGCATGTGGCTCGTCGGGAACGAGCCTTTGAACGTGAGATGATTCTCTTCACCGGGCGGCAGCGGATCAAATTCGAGCACCTCCAGACCAAACAGATCCGTGAGGTCGTGCGGATATCCCGAGTCCGGCGCCATGTGGTGTTCGTCCACGAGTCCGGTGTTGAATGTGCCAACGAGCGTGCCGCCGTTCTGGACGTAAAGTTTCAGTCGGTCGGCCTCGCCTGCCGAGATCAGATGCAGCGAGGGCGCGAAGACGAGGCGGTATTTCGACAGGTCTTCCGACGGACGCGCGAAGTCCACGGGGATATTGCGGTCGTGCAGCGAGTTGTAGATGAGCTGGATGTGGTCGCGCAGACTGAAAAACTTGTTGGGCTGCATGGGCTGCTGCAACGCCCAATCGTTTTCGTGGCTGTAGAGGATGCAAACCTCGGTCTCCACCGTCGAGCCTTGGAGTGCGGGTGCGAGCAGCTTCAATTCCTCGCCAATCTGGCAGATTTCCTTGAACACGCGATCGTCGCCGCGAATGTGGTGCGGCAGGATGGCGCCATAAAACTTTTCATTGCCGATGCGCGGTTGCCGCCAGTGATAATACAGCACGCCGCTCGCCCCACGGGAGATCAGTTGGTAGGTGAACATGCGGATGAGGCCCGGCCGCACCAGCGAGTTCACGTCCTGCCAGTTCACCTGCCCGGCCTTTTGCTCGATCACCCAGAAGCCGTTGTCGCCATCGGGTGTCTTGATGTTGTGCTTCTTGAGCGAGCGCAGCATGTCAATCTCGCACGCCAGGTCGGCGGACTTGGCCTTGATCGCTGCATTGCTTTCCACGGAAACGAAGTCCACCACCTCGGCCATGTCAAAATGATCAAACTTGCGCTGCAACGCCCGGAGGTTGGTGGTCACCGGCAGGTCAGGACAAAGCTCATGCAACAGATCGGCCTGCATGCGGATAAACTGAACTATCGTGTCGCTGGAGAAGCGGTTCCAATCCAGCAACAACGCAGGGTTATGCATCGCGGGCGCGAATTGCGGCATTGGTACTTGGTCCCAGGCCGAAACGATCTGTCCCCAGTGGCGCAGCCCGAGCAATTCATTCAACCGTTCTACGGTCGTATACTTCTGCTTGAGCCAGAGCTGCCATTCCTCGCGCGTGGCGTCGTTGAAAGAAAACTCGGTTTGATGCCCGCCAATGCCACT
>Ga0315910_10001135_pt1 | contig 24800 bp, 19 predicted proteins | sample EdamamesoilMG_FD_204470 | JGI IMG/M metagenome (GOLD analysis project Ga0315910, IMG submission 204470) | Garden soil microbial communities collected in Santa Monica, California, United States - Edamame soil | ecosystem: Environmental > Terrestrial > Soil > Garden | place: USA: California... | reverse complement strand
CGGATTTTCCGATCTCGCTGAATTCCATCTCCAAGCACATCCGCATGCTGGAACGCGCCGGGCTGCTGAAGCGCTCGGTTCATGGCCGCGACCACGTGCTGTCGCTCAATGCCGAACCGCTGGCGGCGGCCGCCGACTGGATAGAGCGTTATCGACGCTTCTGGGAAGGCCGCCTCGCCGCTCTCGACGCCTATGTGTCCAACAAGGGAAAACGCAAATGAATGCCGCCGCAAGCAGTTCCATCGCACCCGCCGCCGTGGTCGTCCGCCGCACGATTGCCGCATCGGCCGAAGATCTATTCGATGCCTGGCTCGATCCGCAGGCACTCGCCACCTGGATGCGGCCCGGCGCCGGCATCCACAACACGGAAGCGAAGGTCGAACCCAGGGTCGGCGGCCGGTTCGAAATCAACATGCACGCCGAGTCCGGCGTGATTCCGCACAGCGGCGTGTACCAGCTCATCGATCGTCCGCGGCGCCTGGTGTTCACGTGGTTCTCGCCGCACACCGGCGACCGCGACAGCCTCGTCACCGTCGACTTCCTGCCGCGCGACAAGCGCACCGAGGTCGTCGTCACCCATGAGCAGTTGCCGGAAGCCAAGCGCGAAGCGCACAACGGTGGCTGGACCCGCGCGCTCGAGAAGCTCGACGCCTTTCGCGGCGTCGGCGCGTAAAGGAGATCCCATGCCCCACATTCGTCTCACCGCGTTCCGCTGGGTCCCGCCCTTCGCGCAGGGCCTGGTGAAAGACCTGCGAGTCCGCTGGGCGCTGGAAGAAGCCGGCCTTCCCTACGAAGAACAACTCCTGGACGTCGGGGAACACAAGGCTGCCGCGCACCGCGCGCTGCAGCCCTTCGGCCAGGTACCGGTGTACGAAGAAGACGGGCTGACGCTGTTCGAAAGCGGCGCCATCGTCCTGCACATCGGGCAACGCAGCCCGACGCTGCTGCCCGCCGATACCGCGAAACGCGCGCGCGCCATCACCTGGATGTTCGCCGCGCTCAATTCGGTGGAGCCCGCGATGCAGGAGCTGACCAGCATCGATCTGTTCCACGCCAACGAAGACTGGGCGAAGCAACGCCGCCCGGCCGCCGAGAAATTCGCCGCGGAGCGGCTCGGCGAAGTCGCGCATGCGCTCGAGGGTCGCGACTACCTGGAAGGCGAGTTCACCGCCGCGGATCTCATCATGTCGACGGTGTTGCGCAACCTGCGGCGGACATCGCTGGTGAAGAACCTGCCCGCGCTGGCCGCCTACCAGGCGCGTTGCGAGGCGCGGCCCGCGTTCCGGCGCGCGCTGGACGCACAGCTCGCGCCCTTCACCCGGTACGCACCGGCGGCGTGAGCGTCGTTCAGAACGGCTGACCGATCACGATGCGCCAGGCGGACAGTTCACCCGCGAGACGGTAGCCGACGCCGATACGGGGCGCGTCGAAGCGCCAGAGCTTGAAGCGCGGGCGCGTCGCGAGTGTCCAGCCGAACTCGGCCTGGATGACGCTGCCGTCATCCTGGCTGAGCGGTTCGACGGGTGAATCCAGCACCACGTCGAAGATGGCGTACAGGCCGAGCTCGGCCTCGCGCTCGCCGATCTTCCAGCCGATGCCGCGACGCAGGTCGAAACCCTGCCGCAGCCGCGCAAAAGTGTCGCTGGGGACGGCCTCGCGGTAGTTAGCGCCGGCATACGCGAAGTCGGTGCGCACGAACGCGTCCCAGCCGTGAAAATCGCCGTTGCGCTCGACTCGCACACCCGCGCCATACAACCATCCATCGACGCTGCTCGAGGCGACACTGAAGCCGGCGCGCGCGTAGGGCAGCACGTGCCAGTCGTCGCCGACGATGAAGTCCAGGGCGACGCCCGGCACCACGCTGAAGCTGTCGACGCGCGTGGGGATACCCTGCGACAGCACGTCGATGGGCTTGAAGTCGAAGAACCCGAAGGTCGCCGGCAACTCGAAACGCACGCCGAGCCTGTCCGGCGCCGGCTCGCGCAGGGTCTTGCGATACCACAGCTGGTAGATCTGCAAGGTGCGGCCGTCCATATCGTAGATGCCGCTGCCGAGATCCGTGGCGAACACATAACTGATCGACCGCCCGACGGCATCGTCTTCGCGCTGCGCGGTGGGCGTCTGCGCAAGGGCGTCCACGCAAGCGCAGAGGCAGAACGCAAGCGCAAGCGGGGCGCGATGGGCCAGGAAACTCATGTCGAGAGGCTACACGGTGGCCGCGAGCAATGCCGAGTCCCGCGTAAGCCGTTCGTAAGCGCTGCCCTGCTATTTCTGGTGCCAGCAAGACAAGGATGGCTCCATGGCGCGCGTAAGACTCGAGTTCCAGACGATCACGATCTTCGAAGAGGAAGATCCCGGCGCGACCCACGTGGCCATGTACGCCACGGTCAAGGATGCCGCCGAGAACGTCATCGGTTCCTTCAAGTGGAACAATCGAAATGGCGAAGTCGACGAAGTCCACACGTACGGGCTGGACAACGACTACAGCTTCTCCAACGCGATCTTCTTCGAGCTCAACGGCTTTGCCACGCTCACGGTCGAAGCCTACGCGGATTCCGACGAGCGCTGGCCCACCGCCGACGAGAGCGAGAACTTCCTCGGCAGCGCCAGCGTCGTGTTCGATCCGCGCGATCCGGCCACCCTCGGCCAACTTTCGCTGGGCCCCACCGACACCGATGACGACGCCACCGGCTACCTGGTCGCGGCCGAGGTGCGCGTGGTGCCGGCGGTCGCAGCCCGCGACGTGCGCATCAAGTTCGACGACCTGGTGCTGTACGACGACGAGGATCCCGGCGCGACACACATGGCCCTGTACGTGCGTGCGAAAGGTCCGGGGATCGACCGGGAGATCTTCAGCTGGAACAACGGCGGCAACGAGGTCGATTCACCCGATGGCTACGGCGTGGGCAACAGCCCCTACCCGACCGAGCTCACCCTGACCCTCACCGGACCCACGATGTTGTACGTGGAATCCTGGTCCGACTCCGACGAGGAATGGCCGCGCGCCGACGAGAACGAAGTGTTCCTCGGCAGCGCCATGTACGTGGTGGATCCGGCGGATCCGGCAGCCACCGGACGCCGCCGCCTCGGCCCCACCAACACCGACGACGACAACACCGGCTACGCGCTCAACATCGGCCTCGAGGTGCTGCCCGCCACGGCCGACCCGGACCTGTCCGTCGACCGCATCGAGATCACCCAGGCCATCCAGTTCTCCAACAGCACCAACGGCGGTGACAACTCGCTGCCGCTGGTGGCCAACAAGCGCACGCTGATACGCGCCTACATCGACTCCGGTGTCGAGGCAGCGATCAATGGAGGCGCGGTCGCGGGCGTGACCGGCACGCTCACCGCGACCGGATCGGGGACCTTCACGCTCGCACCGGTGGCGCCGTTCACCGCCAAGCCGATCGACCAGGTCAATGCCGGCGTCATCACCGACACGCTCAATTTCATCATTCCACCGGAGATGGCGAATGGAACATTGCGCATCACCGTGCAAGCGACCGTCGGCACCAACGTCAGCAATCCGGTCCAGGCCACGGTGAATTTCACGCCGGTGGGCGTGCTCGACATCCTCGAGGTGCGGGTCAGCACCCGAACGACGAACGCACCCAACGATGCCGACTACTTCACTGCCGTGAACCAGCTGCCGCTGATCTATCCCATTCCCACAAGTCCGGGCGCGGCATTGCGCTACTGGATCCTGCCCGGCTCGACCGTGGTGTTCGCCGATCACGATCTCACCACGCTGGACGGCATGGGGGACTTCCTCGACGACCTCGAAGACATCCAGGAAGACACCGCCGCTCACAAGAAACTCTTCGGCCTGGTAGACGCCAGCGCCCCGTTGAATCGCGTCGGCATCGCAAACGACGACACCGCCTACGGCCTGCCACGCCTGTGCTCCGGCATCGGGCACGAGTTGGGCCATGTCTACGGGCTCGATCACGCGCCCTTCGGAAATCCGGGCGGGGTGCAGCCCGAGAATACCGACGATGACTTCAAGCCCGCCGACGCTTCGATCGGTGATGTGGGCGTGGACACCGCGTCCATGGTCGCCTTCCCGGCCGCGACCAAGGACTTCATGAGTTACGGCGGGACCACCGGCCAGAACCCGCCGTTCGAAAGCCTCTGGATCAGTGCCTATCACTGGGAAAAACTGCTCAACAAGTTCAAGGATCTCTAGTCATGCATTGCATGGAACACGGACAGAGCCGCGAATACGCCGCGCCTTTCATTCGCATCCGCGGACGCGTCTCGCGCGGTGGACAGGTGCGCTGGAGTCCCTGCCTGCGCACCGAGAAGGGCAATCGCGCCCTGTTGCAGCAAGGCGAGCGCGACCACGACCCGGCCAGGATGCTGGCCGTGTCGCGCGGCGGATTGCACGTGGCACTGCTCGACTACCGTGGCCAGATCCTGGATGCCGCGCCCGTGAAACCGGAGTTCCTGTCCTCCGGCCAGGAATGGGCGCCGTTCGTCGTGCGCATGCCGTACCGAGAGAACGTGAACGCGGTGCGCCTGCTGGCCGGCCGCGAGCGGACGTTAGGCGAGATGCAAGTGCCGACCTGCCGGCCGTACTTCACGCTGCTGCGCCCCGGTCGGGATTCCTTCATCGACTCCACCGGCGTGCTGCACCTTCACTGGGCCGATCACGATTCGCAGCTGCCGCTCACCTACTACGTGCGTTACTCGCACAATGGCGCGGACTGGCTGCGGCCCGGCGTGAACCTGCGCACCACGGACTACTACCTCGACCTGCGCGAGATGCCAGGCGGTCCGCACTGCCAGGTGCAGGTGCTGGCGACCAATGGCTACCGGACGGCGTACGTGGAGACACGCCCCTTCGACGTGGCGGTGAAGCCGCTCGAGATCATGCTGGGTGATACGAGTAACCCCATGCTCTTCGCCCAGGGTTATTCGCGCCAGGACGGTCCGTTGACCGGCGACGCCATCGAGTGGGTGCACGCCTCGGGATCGATTCTCGCGCGCGGCGGCAACTTCGACGCGCGCACATTGCCACCGGGAGCGCATGCCGTCAGCGTGCGCCTGCGCTCGCCGGCGGGTGAAAGCCGCACCGATCTCATCGGGCACTTCGAAGGCGGGACCGGCCAGCGGGTGGGCGCGCCGGGGCTCTGAGACAGCTCGCGATTGTCAGTCCGCGCGGCGGGCGCGATCGCGTGCCACGTTCGTCAACAGCTCGATGAGCGTGGATTCCTGCACCGGCTTGACCAGGTGATGATCGAAGCCCGCCTCGCGCGCCTGGCGCTTGGCCGCGTCGTGTCCCCATCCGGTGACCGCGACGATGACGAGTCGAGGCTGGAGGGAGCGCAGCGCACGGGCCAGGTCGTAACCGTTCATCGCGGGCATGCCGATGTCCAGCATCACCACGTCGGGTGCGAACTCCTGCGCGACGGCGATGCCGGTCGGGCCGTCGTAGGCCACGCGCGCCTCGTGACCGAACGTGCCCAGCAGCGAGGCCAGGCTGTCGGCCGCATCCACGTTGTCGTCGACCGTGAGGATGCGCAACGGCACGCATTCGCGCACCGCCGGGTCGGCGCGCACTTCGGCACCGGGCCGCGACGGGATCGCCTGGAGCGGAAGTCGCACGATGAATTCGCTGCCCTTGCCGAGGCCCTCGCTTTGCGCGTGCACGCTGCCCCCGTGCAACTCCACGATGCGGCGTACCAGGGCAAGACCCACACCCAGGCCCCCGAGCGCGCTGCCGGCCGCCGGATCCACCTGCATGAACAGGTCGAACACCCGATCGATGATGGCTCGCTCGATGCCGCGCCCGCTGTCGCGCACGCGGATTTCGGCGCGCGAATCGATGCGCTCGGCGGACAACCAGATGTCGCCGCCGTCCGGCGTGTACTTGGCGGCATTGTTGAGGATGTTGACGATCACCTGCCCGAGTCGCATCGGGTCGCCGTAACACTCGATCGGCCGGTCGGCGACCGACAGGTGCAGCCGGTGCGAACGTGAGTCGATCAGCGGTCGACTGGTCTCCACGGCACGCGCCAGCACGTCGCGCAGGTCGATCGGCTGGCGCTCGATGGCGAGCTGCCCGCGCGCCACGCGATTGACGTCGAGCAGCTCGTCGACCACGCGGGTCAGGTTCAGGCTTTGCCGGTCGATGGTCTGGCGCATCGACTCGACCAGCGGATCGGCGAGACCGCGCCGGCCCATGAGCGCCACGGCATTGCGGATCGGCGCCAGCGGATTGCGCAGTTCGTGCGCCAGCATGGCGATGAACTCGTGCATGCGCTGCGCGGTGTCCGCGAGGTTCTCGGCATGACGGCGCTGCGACAGGTCCTGGGTCACGAGGTAATACGAATGCCGCTGGCCGGCGCTCTCCGGCAGCGCCGCGATCACGTTGTGAGCCCAGAACTGCGTGCCGTCGTGACGGATGCGCCACGACTCCTCGTTGATGCGGCCGCGCTCGCGCGCCTGGCTGAGCTGCTGCCAGGGCTTGTTGGCGCGCACGTCTTCCGGTGGATACAGGCGCGAGAAATGCCGGCCGAGGATGTCGGCCTGGCGATAACCGGTCATGCGTTCCGCGCCGCTGTTCCAGCTGGTGACCAGCCCTTCTTCGTCCAGCGTCACGATGGCGTAGTCGACCACGCTTTCGACCAGCAGGCGGAAGCGCTCTTCGGCGGCGCGGAATGCCGCCTCGTGACGCAGGCGCTCGGTCAGGTCACGCGTGATCTTGGAGTAGCCCAGCAGCGCGCCCTTGTCGTCGCGCAGCGCGGTGATCACCACGTTGGCGTAGAACGTGTCGCCGGTCTTGCGGCGTCGCCAGCCCTCTTCCTGGAAACGGCCCTCGCGCCGGGCAATGTCCAGCTCGCGCGCGGCGCGTTCGCGCTCGGTGCCGTCGGGCACCAGGAGCCTGGAGAAATGCGTGCCGACCATGTCCCTGGCCGTGAAGCCATGGATCTGTTGCGCGCCGGCATTCCAGGTGGCCACGTGGCCTTCGGGATCGAGCATGAAGATGGCGTAGTCACGCACGCTCTCCACCAGCGTGCGGAAACGCGTCTCGTTGAAACGCAGGCTTTCCTCGTGACGGCGGCGCTCGGTCAGGTCACGCGTGACCTTGGCGTAGCCGGTGAGTTCGCCACTCGACCTGCGCAATGCGGTGAGGACCACGTTGGCCCAGAAGCGCGTGCCGTCCTTGCGGACGCGCCAGCCTTCGTCTTCGAAGCGCCCTTCGCGCTCGGCCATGACCAGCTCGTGCTCCGGCAGACCGCTGTGGATGGATTCCAGCGGATAGAAGATCGAAAAATGCTTGCCGATGATTTCATCGGCCTGGTAACCCTTGATCGCCTCCGCTCCGATGTTCCAGCTGATGACGCGTCCGGACGGGTCGAGCATGAACAATGCGTAGTCGCGTACCGTCTCGATGAAGATGCGGAAGCTGAGGTCGTCGACATCGCGCACCTGCGCGCGCGGCTCTGTCTTGGTAACCATGGGAGACATCTGCATGCGACTGTACGTGGTTCGACGCTCATTCCCTGTCGGAAGAGTCCCACACCTGCGCACGGGGCAAACAAGCCTGCATGCCGGAGCAGCTCAACCGCCCCTGCCGGCAACCTTCTTGCTGAGCAGAAAACCCACGAGGACGCCCGAGACGACAGCCGCAAGAGTGGCCTGCAATATCGCTTTCATAATGTGAGGGTGGCGCATCGATCGCGCCGCATCCGTCCGCCAGCCGGCCGGATCGCTGTCAGCGTGGCGGAGGGACGGGAATCTGGCGGAGGGGGTGGGATTCGAACCCACGGTTCCCGTTAGGGAACGCCGGTTTTCAAGACCGGTGCATTCAACCGCTCTGCCACCCCTCCGGGGCGCCCTTTCGGGCTGACGAGCGCGGGCGCACGCTACTCGAAACCACCGGCACGGTCCAGTTCGGCATCCGGCGGCCGCTGGCGCGCGTCGACCGCCCCCGGCCCGCGGATCCGTGTCGGGGAATCCCCGTATCCCCCGCGCGCGCGGCCTAGCTACTCGCACGGCGCGGATGACAATCATGTCCTGATGTCTCGCGCGCTGCGTTCGCGACAACCGCGCGGCTGCGGCTTTCCGCAATGTGACGGCGCCGGAACGCGGCATAAGCTGCGCGCCGTCACTTGTCGTGTTGTTAGTTCAGGGGGATCCAATGAATTTCAGAAACTGGTACACCCGCGTCGTCGCGGTGTGTCTGGCCGCATGTGCGCCGCAGTTGCTGGCGCAGACCTTCAATTACGGCGAGGCACTGCAGAAATCACTGTTCTTCTACGAAGCGCAACGCTCGGGCGATCTGCCCGCGGGCAATCGCGTCAACTGGCGCGGCGATTCGGGCATGCAGGACGGCTCCGATGCAGGACGCGACCTCACCGGCGGCTGGTACGACGCCGGCGATCACGTCAAGTTCGGACTGCCGATGGCTGCCTCCGCCACGATGCTGGCCTGGGGCATCGTCGAATACCGCGATGCCTACGTGCAGACCGGCCAGCTCGCCACCGCGCTCGATCAATTGAAGTGGGCCACCGACTACTTCATCAAGGCGCATCCCACGGCCAACGAGCTCTACGGCCAGGTGGGCAATGGCGGACAGGACCATTCCTGGTGGGGCCCGGCCGAAGTCATGCAGATGGCGCGGCCCGCCTATCGCGTGACCACGAGCTGCCCGGGTTCGGATCTTGCCGGCGAAACCGCCGCCGCCATGGCCGCGGCCTCGATGGCGTTCCGCCCCACGGACCCGACCTACGCGAACACGCTGCTGTCGCACGCGCGCCAGCTCTACAGCTTCGCCGACACCTATCGCGGCAAGTACTCCGACTGCATCACCGATGCCGCCGGGTACTACCAGTCCTGGAGCGGCTACAACGACGAGCTGGTGTGGGGCGCCATCTGGATGTATCGCGCCACCAGCGAGGCGGCCTTCCTCGACAAGGCGCAGAGCTACTACGCCAATCTTTCCAACCAGAACCAGACCACCAACAAGTCGTACAAGTGGACCATCGCCTGGGACGACAAATCCTATGGCTGCTACGTGCTGCTCGCCAAGCTCACCGGCGCGACCAACTACCACCAGGACTCGCAGCGCTGGCTCAACTGGTGGACCGTGGGCGGCACCGCGCTCGGCGCCGATGGCACGCGCGTCAACTACAGTCCCGGCGGGCAGGCCGTGCTCGACCAGTGGGGATCGCTGCGCTACGCGGCCAACACCGCATTCGCGGCGCTGGTGTACTCCGACGCCATCTCCGATACCGTGCTGAAAACGCGTTACCACGATTTCGCCAAGCGGCAGATCGATTACGCGCTCGGTGACAACCCGCGCAACTCGAGTTTCGTGGTCGGCTTCGGCGCCAACCCGCCGCGCAATCCGCACCATCGCACGGCACATGGCTCGTGGACCGACCAGATCAGCTTCCCCACCGTGAGCCGCCACATCCTCTACGGCGCGCTGGTGGGCGGACCCAAGTCCAACAACGACGCCTACACCGACGATCGCAGCGACTACACCTCGAACGAGGTCGCCACCGACTACAACGCCGGCTTCACCGGCGCGTTGGCGCGGCTCGCGCGCGAGTACGGCGGCGCACCGCTCGCCAATTTCCCGCAACCCGAGGCGGTGGTGGGCAACGAGATCTTCCCCGAGGCCTCGGTCAACGCCTCCGGAAGCAACTTCACCGAGTTGAAGGTGCTTTTGAACAACCAGTCCGGCTGGCCGGCGCGCATGGGCGACAAGCTCTCGTTCCGCTACTACTTCACGCTCGAGTCGGGCGTGACACCCGGCCAGATCACGCTCAACGCCAACTACAACCAGTGCCTGGCGCCGAGCGGACCCACGCTGCATTCGGGCAGCATCTACTACATCACCATCAACTGCGCGGGCGTGAAGATCTATCCCGGCGGACAGTCCAACTACCGCAAGGAAGTCCAGTTCCGCATCGCGAGCTCGGGCGCCTGGGACCCGACCAACGACTGGTCTTACACCGGGGTCTCGACGACACCGGGCTCGACGCCGGTGCTGGTGCAACGCATCCCGGTGTACGACAACGGCACGCGCGTGTTCGGCACCGAGCCTGGCGGTGGCCAGCAGGACACCCAGCCGCCATCCGTGCCGCAGAACCTGCGCGTCACCGGCACCACCAGCACCACGGTGTCACTGGCCTGGGATGCGTCCACGGATGACGTGTCCGGTGTCATCGGCTACCAGGTGTTCCGCGGCGCGACCCAGGTGGGAAGCCCGACCGGCCTCACCTTCACCGACGGCAGCCTGACGCCGAGCACCAGCTACTCGTACACGGTGCGCGCGGTCGACGGCACCGCCAAGGTGTCGGCGGCCAGCACCGCGGTGCCGGCCACCACGCAGGCGGTCACGCAGGATTACGCCGTCGCCGCATCGCCGGCCAGCGTGTCCGTGGCGCGCAGCGGAACGGCGTCCACCTCCATCGCCATCAACCGCACCAACTTCACCGGCGCGGTGAGTTTCGCGGCAACGGGCCTGCCCTCCGGGGTGACCGTGACGTTCAATCCCTCGGCGGCGACCACGGGCAACTCGGTGACGGCGACGTTCACGGCCTCGAGTACGGCCACGCTGGGTGCGGCGTCGGTGGTCCTCACCGGCACATCCGGCTCGCTGTCGCGCAGCACCACCGTGTCGCTCACGGTCACCGGCGCCAGCGACTTCACGCTGGGCACGGCCAGCCCGGTATCCGTGGCGCGCGGCGCGAGTGCCGGGACCTCGATCGCCATCAATCGCACCAGCTTCACCGGTGCGGTGAGTTTCGCGGCGAGCGGACTGCCTTCCGGGGTCACCGTGGCATTCAATCCCTCGGCGGCCACCACGGGTAACACCGTGACCGCGACGTTCACCGCGTCGAGCACGGCCACGTTGGGCGCGGCCAACGTCACGATCACGGGGACCTCGGGCAGCGTGTCACGCAGCACCACGGTGGCGCTGACGGTGACCAGCGGCGGCGGTGGCGGCACCGTGACCGCCACACCCTCGGTCGGTACAGCCAGCCCGTACTTCAACGAGTTGCAGCTGCGCCTGTCGAACACCGCGACCATCACCGCACTGACCATCACGGTGACCGTGCAGCGGACCACCGGCATCAGCTACTCGGGCATGTACAACACGGTCGGCGGGCAGATAGGCCAGGCCAACAGCAGCACGACCGCCGCCATCACCTACACGTTCACCCTGGCCGCGGGACAGACGTTGTCGGCCGCCACGGGCAGGTTGTTTGCCATGCAGATGAGTGGCACGGGCACGTCGCATCCGACATCCGGCGACACCTGGTCGGTGACCTACACGGCGGGAGGTGCGTCGACGACCACGTCCGGCACTTTCTGAAATGGGGACATTCCCCTTTTCCTGGCAAACCGGGACGCACCTGGGCGGTGCGTCCCGGTCCAGAAGTCATCAGATTTTTTCCGCGCCACCCATGTAGGGCCGCAGCACCGCGGGGATCGTGATCGAGCCCTCCGCGTCCTGGTAGTTCTCCAGCACCGCGACCAGCGCGCGGCCCACGGCGACGCCTGAGCCGTTCAGCGTGTGCAGCGGCTCGGGCTTGCCGGTGTCGGGGTTGCGCCAGCGCGCCTGCATGCGCCGCGCCTGGAACCCTTCGCAATTGCTGCACGAGGAGATCTCGCGGTACTTGTCCTGGCCCGGCAGCCACACTTCGATGTCGTAGGTCTTCGCGCTGCCAAAGCCGATATCGCCGGCGCACAGCGCCACGACACGGTACGGCAGCTCCAGCTTCTGCAGGACTTTCTCCGCGTTCGCGGTGAGCTCCTCGAGCGCCGCGTACGAATCCGCGGGCCGGGTGATGTGCACCAGCTCGACCTTTTCGAACTGGTGCTGGCGGATCAGTCCGCGCGTGTCCTTGCCGGCGGCGCCCGCCTCGGAACGGAAGCACGGCGTATGCGCGGTGAACTTGAGCGGTAGTTTGGCGGCATCGACAATGGTCTCGCGCACCAGGTTGGTGACCGGCACCTCCGCGGTGGGAATCAGGAAGAAGCCCTGCTCCCCCTGGACGCGAAACAGGTCCTGTTCGAACTTGGGCAGCTGACCGGTGCCCTGCAAGGCCTGGCCGAGCACCAGGTAAGGCGCGTACACCTCGGTATAACCGTGCTCCCGCGTGTGCAGGTCGAGCATGAACTGCGCCAGCGCGCGATGCAGGCGCGCGACACCGCCCTTCATCACCGAGAAGCGCGCGCCGGAAATCCTGGCCGCGGCCTCGAAGTCGAGTCCGCCGAGTTTCTCGCCCAGCGCCACGTGATCGAGCGGGGTGAAGTCGAATTTCCGCGGCTCGCCCCAGCGCCTGACTTCCTTGTTGGCCGCCTCGTCGCTGCCATCCGGAACGCTGTCGTGCAACAGGTTGGGAATTCCTAGCAGCAGGTCGTCGAGCTCGGCTTGCACCTCGTTGATGGCCGCATCGCTGGCGTCCAGCTGCCGCGTGAGTTCCTCGGCGCGCGCCAGCAATGCGCTGGCGTCTTCCTTCCTGCCCTTGGCGATACCCACGGCCTTTGCATTGGCATTGCGCTCGGCGCGCACGCGATCCGATTCCACCTGCGCCGACTTGCGACGTTCTTCGAGCGCGCCGAACTTCGCGAGGTCGAGCTGGAATCCGCGGCGCGCGAGATTGGCGGCCACGGCCGCCGGATCGGAGCGCAATTGTTTCGAATCGAGCATGTAGTCCTCTAGGTGATCGAGATCAGGAGCGCCGCCACCTTCATTCCGAGCACGGCCGCCAGCACGCAACCCACCAGGGTTCCGGCGACGTACGCGGCGCCCGCCCACGAGAATCCGAGCAGCACCGTTTCCAGCGCGAATGCCGAGTAGGTCGTGAACCCTCCCAGCACCCCGGTCATCCAAAAAAGGCGCGCATTGTCGGCGCTCGGGCCGCGCGCCGCAACGTACATATATAAGAGTCCGATCGCGAACGACCCGAGGACGTTCACGGTGATCGTGGCGACCGGCCAGCCGCCACCCGGCCACATCCGGTACGCGCCATAACGCGCCATGCTCCCCAAGGCGCCCCCCACGCCCACCAGCAACCAGCTCATGGTTCCTCTCCCTCTTTCTTCTTGTCCTCGTTGCGCGCACGCAGGCGCGCCAGCGCCTCGCCTATCCTGATTTCCAGGCCACGCGGCACCGGCCGGTAATACTGCCGGTCCGGCATCTCGTCGGGTAGATAGCGTTCGCCCGCCACGAAGGCGTCCGGTTCGTCGTGCGCGTAACGGTATTCCTGGCCGTAACCCAGCTCTTTCATGAGCTTCGTCGGCGCATTGCGGAAACGCAGCGGCACGTCGAGCGTGCCGAACTGCTCGACGTCGGCGCGCGCCTCGCCGAATGCGACGTAGGCCGCGTTGCTCTTGGGCGCAACGGCCAGGAAGATGAGCGCATTGGCGATCGCCAGTTCACCCTCGGGGCTGCCGAGGCGCTCGTAGGTCTGCCAGGCATCGAGCGCCAGCTGCGCGCCGCGCGGATCCGCGAGCCCGATGTCCTCGATGGCCATCCGCAGGATCCGCCGCGCCAGGTAGTGAGGGTCGCAGCCGCCGTCGAGCATGCGCGCGTACCAGTAGAGCGCCGCGTCCGGATCGGTGCCGCGCACCGCCTTGTGCAAGGCGGAGATCTGGTCGTAGAACTGCTCGCCGCCCTTGTCGAAGCGGCGGCGGCCACCGGTGGCCACTTCGCGTACCTGCTCGAGCGTGATGGTCGCGCGGCCGTCGCGTTCCTCGGCGAGATCCGCGACCACCTCGAGCATGCCGAGCGCACGGCGCGCGTCGCCGTCACCGGCCTGCGCGAGCGCGATCAGCGCCTCGTCGTCGATGTGCAGCGCGCGCTGGCCGAGTCCGCGTTGCGGATCCTCGAGCGCGCGCCGCAACAGCTTGACGATGGCTTCGGTGGTCAGCGAGCGCAGCACGTACACACGCGCGCGCGACAGCAGCGCGCTGATGACCTCGAACGAAGGATTCTCGGTGGTCGCGCCGATGAAGGTCAGCGTGCCGTCCTCGACGTACGGCAGGAACGTGTCCTGCTGCGCCTTGTTGAAACGATGCACCTCGTCGAGGAACAACACGCTGCGCCGGCCGCGTTCGGCACGCACCGCGCGCGCCCGCTCCACCGCTTCGCGGATGTCCTTCACACCGGCCATCACGGCCGACAGCTGCATGAACTCGGCGTCGGCGCGGCGCGCGATCAGGCGCGCCAGCGTGGTCTTGCCGGTGCCCGGCGGTCCCCAGAGGATCAACGAGTGAAGCTGGCCCTTCTCGAGCGCCTGGCGCAACGGCTTGCCCGCGCCCAGCACCTGCTCCTGGCCCACGAATTCGTCGAGCGTGCGTGGCCGCATGCGATCGGCCAGCGGACGCAGCGCATCGTCGGGAGGCGCGTCGCGCAGCAGGTCGGGCTGCGTCGGACGCGGCCCCGGGCTCACGGCGTTGCCCGCCGCTGGCCCAGCACCCAGGCGAGGAACTCCGGCCAGCGCGCGAGACCCAGCCAGCCGAGCGCCAGTCCCAGGATCACACCGCTGGAATTCGCCAACACGTCGCGCGCATCACCTTCGCGTCCGACGTGCATGAAGTACTGCGCGATTTCGATCGCGACACCGAACAGCAGCAGCCCGATGAAGATCTTCCACCAGGAACGGCGCGGCACGAGGCCCGCGAAATACAGCGCCAGCGCGCCATGGCCCACGAGGTGACTCACCTTGTCATTGAACTCGAAGCTCTGCGGCAACTCCCGGCCTGGCACCAGGCACACCACGAGCGCCAGCGTGACCAGCACCCAGCCCAACCCCCACAGGATCCGTGGGAGGTTCATGGAGCGGAGGTCACGGGACTGCGGTACCGATGACATCGGCGCCCGGCGGCGGCGTGAACGACACTTCGGCTTCGGCCACGCTGACATTGCGTTCGCTGGTGGCGAAGTCCAGCGTCACGGTCTGGCCGAGCTTGTCCCGCAGGACCATGCGGCGCAGCTCGCCGCCGGTGCCACGAAAGCCGAGGCGCGCCTCGCGGAAATCGGCGTCACCGCGTTTCGGCACCACGCGCACCCAGTTGAGATCGTCACGCTTGCCGTCCGCGCTCACGTCGAAGAACTCGGTGAGTTTGCCGTCGCCGGAGAGCAGGCTCGCGGGAGTCGCGGTCAGCGCGGAAGCCGCGGATTTGACCGACACCTGCTCGAGGTCGCGATCGTAGAACCAGAGATTGCGCCCGTCGGCGACCATGAGCTGCGGCGAAGCGCTCCCCTCGGGCGTGAGCTCCCAGCGAAAACGGCCGGGCCGTTTGATGAGCAACGAGCCCGTGGCCTGCTGCACCACCTGGCCGCCGGAGTCCGTCACCACCTGGCGGAACTGCGCGCGCAGCGTCTTGACGTCGGACAGGTAGGTGTCGAGCGCGGTGGCGGGCGGCGCCGCGTGCACATTGCACGCGACCAACCACAGGGCCAGGGAGAACTGGAGAAAACGCGTCATACCGTTTCGACCCGCGCGAAGCGCCGCGGTTGCATCACTCATGGGGCTCAATCGTTGCCTGGCGGCGCGGGCGCGAGGATTTCGCGCGACCCGTTCGGCTGCAGCGGGCCGACCACGCCGGACGCCTCCATGCTCTCCAGCAGGCGTGCCGCGCGGTTGTAGCCGATCTTGAGCCGGCGTTGCACGTAGGAAATGGAAGGCTTGCGCTCCGTGGTGACGATGCGCACCGCTTCGTCGTACAGCGCATCCTGTTCGCCGCCCTCGGTGGCGCCCGTGCCGTCGCTGGGTTCGCCTGAGATGCCCGCCAGCGGGACACTCGGTCCTTCGAGCACGTCTTCGATGTAGTTGGGCGCGCCGGTCTTCTTGAGCGCTTCGACCACGCGGTGCACCTCCGCGTCGCCCACGAAGGCGCCATGCACACGCGTCGGCACCGAGGTACCCGCGGGTAGATAGAGCATGTCGCCGTGGCCCAGCAGCGACTCGGCGCCCATCTGGTCGAGGATGGTGCGCGAGTCGACGCGCGCCGACACCTGGAAGGCGATACGCGTCGGGATGTTGGCCTTGATGAGGCCGGTGATCACGTCTACTGACGGACGTTGCGTCGCCAGCACCAGATGAATGCCGCTCGCTCGAGCTTTTTGCGCCAGTCTGGCAATCAACTCTTCAACCTTCTTGCCGACGATCATCATCATGTCGGCGAGCTCGTCGATGATCACGACGATGTACGGCAGCGGCACCAGGTCCTGGATCAGCTTCTGGTCGAGGGTGGGATCGTTCGCGGCGGCCGCGGTCATCACCGGGTCGCGGATCGGTTTGCCGGCGTCAATCGCGTCCTTCACCTTGCGGTTGAAGCCTGCGATGTTGCGCACGCCGAGCGCCGACATGAGCTGGTAGCGCCGCTCCATCTCCGCCACGCACCAGCGCAGCGCGTTGGCGGCGTGTTTCATGTCGGTGACCACGGGCGCGAGCAGGTGCGGAATGCCCTCGTACACCGAGAGCTCGAGCATCTTGGGATCGATCATGATCAGCCGCACGTGCTCGGCCGTGCTCTTGTAGAGCAGCGACAGAACCATGGCGTTGATGGCCACGGATTTGCCCGAGCCGGTGGTGCCCGCGACCAGCAGGTGCGGCATCTTGGCCAGGTCCGCGGTCACCGGCGCGCCGCCGATGTCCTTGCCAAGCGCGAGCGCCAGCGGTGACGACACGTCGTCGTACGACTTCGACTTGATGATCTCGCCGAGCGTCACGATCTCGCGCTTCTCGTTCGGGATTTCGAGACCCATGACCGACTTGCCGGGGATCACTTCGACCACGCGAACCGAGATGGCCGACAGCGAACGCGCCAGGTCCTTGGAGAGGCTGGTGATCTGGCTGACCTTCACGCCCGGAGCGGGGCGCATCTCGAAGCGCGTCACCACCGGACCCGGCTGCACGGCGACCACCTCGACCTCGACGCCGAAGTCCTTGAGCTTCAGTTCCACGAGGCGTGACATGGCCTCGAGCGCTTCCTGCGAATAACCCGTTTCGCGCTTGGCGGGATCGTCGAGCAATTGCAGCGGGGGCAGTTCGCCGGCCTTGCCCGAATCGAACATGGGCACCTGGCGTTCTTTCTCGACGCGCTCGCTCTTCTCGACGACGGGCGCCGGCGCCTCGATGCGGGGCTTGGGACGCGAGGCGGCCTTCTTCTCCTCGACCTTGGCCGCCTCGACGCGCGCCTTCTTGGCCTCGAGCCCCACCGCGACGTCTCGCGCCACGCTGCGGCGCGCGCGAATCCAGCCGATCGCGTTCCAGATGCCGGCCCCGATGGCGTCGACGATGCGCAGCCACGAGACACCGAAGGCCAGCGACACGCCGGCCATCCACGCGGCGAGCATGCACAACGTGGCGCCGAGGAAATTCAGGCCGCCGGCGAGGCCATTGCCCACCGCCTGGCCGACCACTCCGCCCGCAGTCTGGCGCAATTCACCCGCGCTCCAGTGCAGGGCCGCGAGGCCGCAGCTCGCGACCAGCATCACCGTGAACCCGCCTATGCGAACCGCGGTGTTGTAGCGGGTGCGCCCCTCTTCGTCCTCGCGCTGGCGGAACATGACGAAACACGCCACACCGAGCATCAGCGGGAATAGATAGGCGGGCCGGCCGAACAGGAAGAACAGCACGTCGGCGAGCCAGGCGCCGAAGGGCCCGATGCGGTTCTGGACGGTATGTTCGGCGCCGCCGGTGGAGACGAACCCGGCGTCTTCGCGGTGCCAGGATGCCAGCGCCACCAGCATCACCAATGCGATCACGCCGATCAGGATCACCGCGCTTTCACGCAGGCCGCGCGACACCGCGGCGGTGAAGCGCTTCTGCGGCTTGGTGCGATCGTAGGTGGTTTCTGCCATTTTCCCGCTAGGCCAATTTCTTCCAGACAACCGTGGGGGCTCGCAATACTACATGAGCGCCGGATGGGTCACTTTGCCGGCCTCGACGTTGATTCCCCTGACCAGGCCGGCGTCGTCGCGCCAGTCGCCATCCGCGAGCCGCGCGGCGTACGGCGCGATGGCCGCCGACAACGCCTGCGAGGAAGTGCGCGGCACGGAGCCCGGCATGTTGGTGACGCAGAAATGCGTGACGCCTTCCCACGCGTAGGTGGGCGCTTCCCAGGTGGTGGGACGGGTGGTCTCGATGCAGCCGCCCTGGTCGACGCTGATGTCGACGATGACGCTGCCCTTTTCCATGCTGCGGACCATCTCGGCCGAGACCACGTGCGGCGCGCGCGCCCCGGTGACGAGCACGGCGCCGACCACCACGTCGGCTTCCCGCACGGCATCGGCCACGTCGGCGACGTGCGGGTAGAGCCCGGTGACGTTGGCGCCCATGGCGCGCGCGGCCACGAGCTTGTCCCGGTCCTTGTCGAACACCACGACTTCGGCGCCGAGGCCGGCTGCCACCAGCGCGGAATTGCCGCCCGCGACGCCCCCGCCCAGCACCACGACGCGCCCGCGTTTCGCCGCCGGCACGCCTCCTAACAAGATTCCCTTGCCGCCCTGCGGCTGGTGCAGCAGCGTGGTGGCGTATTGCATGGACAGCCGCCCCGCGATGTCGCTCATCGGCGCGAGCAACGGCAACCGGCCGCCGCGGTCTTCCACGGTTTCGAAGGCGACGGCGGTGAGGCCGATGTCGCACAACCGGCGCGTGAGATCCGGCAGCGCCGCCAGGTGCAGGTAGCAGAACAGCAGGTGTTCGCGCCGCAGTCGCGCGAGGTCGGCGTCGATCGGTTCCTTGACCTTGACGATCATCTCGGACTTCGCGAACAACTCGTCGGCGTTGGGCAGGACGTTCACGCCCACGTCGCGGTAGTGTTGATCCGAGTAGCCGCTCTTCTCACCGGCCGAGTGTTCGACGAAGACTTCGTGCCCACTCCGGACCAGTTCCACGCAGGCCGCGGGGATGAGGCCGACGCGCCCTTCACGGGCTTTCAATTCACGCGGGATTCCTATTCGCATGGGTTCGTGTCGGTCGCGCCCGCCCATGGCCTGCGCGTCCGCCTTTCCTTAACATGGGGTCCGTCGAAGTTCGGGATGCGCGCCTGCCCGTTCGACCTAAGACCATGAAAAAATGGAAACTTGAAAATGGCGCCGCACGCGCAAAGTAACCGGACCAAACGCCACTTGAATGGCCGAAAGTATACATGACCCCTCCTCGCCATAATTCGCTCGTCATCCTTGGTTCCGGCCCGGCCGGCTACACCGCGGCCGTCTATGCGGCGCGCGCCAACCGCAAACCCCTGCTGATCACCGGCATCGAGCAAGGCGGTCAGCTCATGACCACCACCGAGGTCGACAACTGGCCGGGTGATGCGCATGGCCTGATGGGCCCCGCGCTCATGGAGCGCATGAAGGCGCACGCCGAGCGCTTCAACACCGAGCTCGTCAACGATCACATCCATACTGTGGACCTCTCGCGCCGGCCGTTCCTGCTGACCGGTGACTACGGCAGCTACACCTGCGACGCGCTGATCATCGCCACCGGCGCGTCCGCCAAGTATCTCGGCATTCCCTCGGAGGAGAAGTTCCGCGGCAAGGGCGTCTCGGCCTGCGCCACCTGCGACGGCTTCTTCTACAAGGGCCATCGTGTCGCGGTGATCGGCGGCGGCAACACCGCGGTCGAGGAAGCGCTCTATCTATCCAACCTCGCCAGCCACGTGACGGTCGTGCATCGCCGCGACAAGTTCCGCGCGGAGAAGATCCTGCAGGACCGCCTGTTCGCGCTCGAGAAGACCGGCAAGGTGCGCATCGCCTGGAATCACACCGTGGACGAGATCGTCGGGGACGATTCCGGCGTGAACGGCGTGCAGATCAAGCCCACTGAACACGGCGGCACCATCGAGAAACTGGACGTTACCGGGGCATTCATTGCCATCGGCCACACGCCGAACACCGGCATCTTCGCCGGGCAGCTCGACATGCGCGACGGCTACATCGTCGTCAAGACCGGCAGCGACGGCGCGGCGACTTCCACCAGCGTTCCCGGCGTGTTCGCCGCTGGCGATGTCGCCGATCACGTGTATCGTCAGGCCATCACCTCCGCCGGATCCGGATGCATGGCTGCCCTCGATGCGGACAAATATCTCGACAAGCATCACGGACATTGATCCCGCCGCCTGGGACGCACTCGACCACGGCGGCTCTCCGTTCCTGCGCCACGCGTTCCTGTCGGCGCTGGAAACCACCGGTTGCATCGCGCGGCGCAGCGGCTGGCAGTCCGCGCCGGTCACGCTGTTCGATGAGCGCGGGCTCGCCGCCGCGGCGCCCGCCTACGTCAAGGCCCACTCGATGGGCGAATTCGTGTTCGACCAGCACTGGGCGCAGGCGTACGCCCAGCACGGCCTGCCTTACTACCCGAAATTGCTGCTGGGCGTGCCGTTCACGCCCGCGACCGGCGCGCGGCTGCTGGTGCGCCCGGACCTCGATGCCGCCACGGTCCGCGCCCAGCTGATCCGCGCGGTGCGCGAGTTCGCCGAATCGCAGGGCTTCTCCTCGGTTCACGCCCTGTTCGTCGATGCGGACGGTCGCGCGGCCTTCGCCGAAGCGGACTGGCTCGAACGCCACGACGTGCAATTCCACTGGCACAACCGCGGCTATCGCGACTTCGAACACTACCTGGAGGGATTCACCGCCGAGAAGCGCAAGAAGGCGCGCCGCGAGCGCCGGCGCGTCGCCGAGGAAGGCGTCAGCTTCGAAACCTTGTTAGGCACGCAGCTCGATCGTGGCGCCATCGACGAGGTCTACGACCTGCAGCGCGACACCTTCCACCGTCACGGCCACGAGCCCTACCTGACACGCGCGTTCTTCCAGGCCCTGCCCGCGATCGCGGGGGACAACCTGGTGATCAAGCGGGCTCGGCGCCAGGGCGAGCCGGTCGCGACGTCGGTGTTCTTCCGCGGGCGCGACGTACTGTACGGACGCTACTGGGGCGCCCACGAGAATCTCCACAGCCTGCATTTCGAGACCTGTTATCACCAGGGCGTCGACTTCTGCATCGAGCACGGCATCGCCTTGTTCGACCCGGGTGTGCAGGGGGAACACAAGGTCAACCGCGGCTTCGTGCCCGCGACCACCTGGTCGATGCACTGGATCGTCGACGCGCGCTTCCGCGCCGCCATCGCCAATGCCCTGCGGCACGAAGGTCCGCACGTGGACGCGTACGCGCGCGAGGTCGGGATGCACGTGCCCTACCGGGATGCGCGGCGCGCGGCCCGTTCCAAGTGAGCGCCGGTGAACAACAAAACCATCACCTGGCTCACTCCTGACGGCGACCGGGAATGGTTTCCGCCGCTCGACCAGGCGCTGGACGAGCCGGAGGGCCTGCTCGCGGCAGGCGGGGATCTGTCGCCGGAACGGCTGCTTGCCGCATACCGGCGCGGAATCTTCCCGTGGTACTCCGCCGGGCAGCCGGTGCTCTGGTGGTCGCCGAACCCGCGCGAAGTGCTGTTTCCCGGTGAATTCAAATGTTCACGCAGCCTGTCGAAAACTCTGCGAAATCGCGGCTTTGAAGTGACATTCGATCGCGAGTTCGCCGAAGTGATGAAGGCCTGCGCGGCGCGGCGCGAAAACTCGACCGGGACCTGGATCACGAGCGAGATGCATGCGGCGTATTGCGGCCTGCATCAGCGCGGCCAGGCGCACAGCGTCGAAGTCAGGTTCGAGGGCCGTCTCGTGGGCGGGCTGTACGGTGTGCTCCTCGGCCGGGTGTTCTTCGGGGAATCGATGTTCAGTCGCGAACGCGATGCCTCGAAAGTGGCGCTCGCTCACCTCGCGCAGCGCGCGCTCGTTGCAGGACTCCAACTGATCGATTGCCAGCTGCCGACCCCGCATTTGCGCTCGCTCGGCAGCCGCCCGCTGAGCCGCGCCGAATTCAGCGCGCGGGTGGCCGAGGCCACCGCGGGGCCCGACGCGCCCTTGTTTTCCACCTGAAACTTGCTCACGTATTGCCTTTTCCGGGCGCTTTTCTGGCAGAATTCGCCGCCTTCGAGGGGTACCAAGGTTACGGATGTCGAAAGAAGATGCGATCCAGATGGAAGGCGAAGTCGTCGAGACTTTGCCTAACACCACGTTCCGGGTGAAGTTGAAGACCGGGCACGTGGTGACTGCGCATATTTCAGGGAAGATGCGCAAAAACTACATTCGCATCCTCACCGGTGACCAGGTCACCGTCGAAATGACTCCGTACGACCTGTCCAAGGGTCGCATCGTCTACCGCGGTAGGTAGACCCAATACCAGCTTCATGGAAGGGTGAGGCGAGGACTTCCTCGCCTCACCCTTTTTAATTCCGGGCGTCAGCCCGTTTCAAAGAGTCGCGGGTAAGGCCGGCGCTTCGGTCGGCAGCGACTCGAGCTTGAGCTCCTTGCCGTCCTTGCTGACGCAGATCTTGACGGTGCCGCCGGCGGCGAGCTTGCCGAACAGCAATTCCTCCGCCAGCGGGCGCTTGATCTGCTCCTGGATGAGCCGCGCCATCGGGCGCGCACCCATCTTCGGGTCGTAACCCTTCTCCGCCAGCCAGCGGCGCGCGTCGTCGTCGAGCATGATCGACACGCCCTTCTTCTCGAGTTGCGCCTCGACTTCGACGATGAGCTTGTCGACCACGCGTTCGATGACGGGCATGTCGAGCGGCGCGAACTGGATGATGGCGTCGATGCGGTTGCGGAATTCGGGCGAGAACAGCCGCTTGATGGCTTCCGCCCCGTCGCTGGCATTGTCCTGTTGCACGAAGCCGATCGATGCGCGATTCATTTCGAACGCGCCCGCATTGGTGGTCATGACGATGATCACGTGGCGGAAGTCCGCCTTGCGGCCGTTGTTGTCGGTCAGCGTGCCGTGGTCCATGACCTGCAGCAGCAGGTTGAAGACGTCGGGATGCGCCTTTTCGACCTCGTCCAGCAGCAACACGCAATGCGGATGCTTGGCGATGGCCTCGGTGAGCAGGCCGCCCTGGTCGAAACCCACGTACCCCGGCGGCGCGCCGATCAGGCGCGACACGGTGTGCCGCTCCATGTACTCGGACATGTCGAAGCGGATGAACTCTATGCCCATGGCGATCGCGAGCTGCCGGGTGACCTCGGTCTTGCCCACGCCGGTGGGTCCCGCGAACAGGAAGCTGCCCACGGGCTTGCGCTGATCGCCCAGCCCGGAGCGCGCCATCTTGATGGCCGATGCCAGCGAGTCGATGGCCTTGTCCTGGCCGTAGATGACCAGCTTCAAATTGCGCTCGAGGTTGCGCAGCACTTCCTTGTCGGACTGCGACACGCTCTTCGCCGGGATGCGCGCCATGCGCGCCACCACGTCTTCGATGTGCTTGACCTCGACGGAGGGCTCGCGCTCATTGGCCGGCTTGAGCCGCAGCCGCGCGCCCGCCTCGTCCACCACGTCGATGGCCTTGTCGGGCATGTGGCGTTCATTGATGTGACGCGCGGCGAGTTCGGCCGCGGCGCGGATGGCGTCATTGGAATACGCCACGCCGTGGTGCTGTTCGAAACGCGGCTTCAATCCCATGAGAATGTCGACGGTCTCGGACACCGAGGGCTCGACCACGTCGATCTTCTGGAAGCGCCGCGCCAGCGCGTGGTCCTTCTCGAAGATGCCGCGGTATTCCTGGTAGGTGGTCGACCCGATGCAGCGCAGCTCGCCGTTGGTGAGCACCGGCTTGATCAGGTTCGAGGCGTCCATGACGCCGCCCGAGGCGGCCCCGGCGCCGATCACCGTGTGGATCTCGTCGATGAACAGGATGGCGCCGGGCTGCTTCTTCAGCTCGGCGATCACGCTCTTCAGGCGCTTCTCGAAGTCACCGCGGTACTTGGTGCCGGCGATCAGCGAGCCCATGTCGAGCGAGTAGATAGTGCAGTCGGAGAGCACGTCGGGGACCTTGCCCTCGACGATCATGCGGGCGAGGCCCTCGGCAATGGCGGTCTTGCCCACGCCCGCCTCACCCACGTACAGCGGGTTGTTCTTGCGGCGCCGGCACAGGATTTCGATGGTGCGTTCCACCTCGAGCTGACGGCCGATCAGCGGGTCGATCTTGCCGTCCTGCGCCAGCTGGTTGAGGTTGGTGGTGTACTTGTCGAGCGCGCTGCCGCCGTCGCCCTCGCGATCCGGCTCGGTGCCGGTCTCTTCCTTGCCGGTCTTCTCTTCGGCGATCTTGGAAAGCCCGTGCGACACGAAATTCACCACGTCGAGGCGCGTGACCTCGGCGCGATTCAGCAGGTGCACCGCGTGGCTCTGCTTCTCGCTGAAGATGGCGATGAGCACGTTGGCCACGCCCACTTCTTTCTTCCCGGAGGACTGCACGTGGAACACCGCACGCTGCAACACGCGCTGGAACCCAAGCGTCGGCTGAACCTCGCGGTCCTCGTCGTTGGGCAGCCGCGGCGTGGTGCGGTCGAGATGATCGTTGAGCGCGTCGCGCAGGCGGTTGATGTCCGCGCCGCAGGCCCGCAGGATTTCACGCACCTTCGGCGTGTCGAGGATCGACAACAGCAGGTGCTCGACGGTGAGGAATTCATGACGTGCGTCACGCGCCTTGGCGAAGGCGTCGTTCAGGCAGAATTCGAGCTCTTGGGATAACACCTGGGCGTCCTCTCGGCCGTTTACTTTTCCATTGACGGCTGCAAGCCGTACCTCAAGCCTCTTCGAGCGTGCACATCAACGGATGGTGATGGTCACGAGCATAAGAGGTCACCAGTGCCACTTTGGTTTCAGCGATTTCGAAGGTAAACACACCGCAGATGCCCTTGCCCTGGGTGTGGACCTCCAGCATGACGCGCGTGGCAGTGGTGCGGTCCATGCGGAAGAACTTCTCGAGCA
>Ga0315910_10001134_pt1 | contig 24808 bp, 41 predicted proteins | sample EdamamesoilMG_FD_204470 | JGI IMG/M metagenome (GOLD analysis project Ga0315910, IMG submission 204470) | Garden soil microbial communities collected in Santa Monica, California, United States - Edamame soil | ecosystem: Environmental > Terrestrial > Soil > Garden | place: USA: California... | reverse complement strand
TGGCCAGCAGCTCAGCCGCACCACCACGACGACCCCTAGGCGGCATGTGTTACCCCGAATTACCAGATTTTCGACGGATCGTTTACAACCATGACGATGCTCTCGTCATAGATTTGCCGGCAGCTCGCGCAGATGCCCGGCGCAACCTCGATGCCAACCTCATGGGTCTCACTGGTGCGATAGGCCACCCAATCGCCTACGCGGGGCAGGCCGAGCTCGGTGGCGGCTTGCTGGTGGGCAATATCGACAGTCAAAGGACCGTCAGGCTCTTCAAGAAGCGCATCCGCGCGTTCGTGCAGTTCCTCATAGTCGAACGCGGTGGGGCCGACCTTGAGCAGCAAGCCCACCTTGCCCTGCCAGCGGTCTTCCTCGCTTGCCTTGTCGGTGATGATGATGCCGCCGCGCGTAATGTTGGGACGGATATAGGTCGCGACCAGGCAGCGATTGCGCTGCAACTCGATACCCTCGATAATCGGCGCGAGCTCGCGCAACAACCGGGCTTTCAGCCCCTCAGGCGTCGCGCATTCCTTGTCTTCCGCGTAGCGGGTGACATCGATTCTCATTCTTTCGCCTTCCTAAGCAGTTTCGGCAATTCCTGCCGCACTGTGCCATAAGCGCGCAATTCCGCGCACCGCTCTTTATACGCATCGACGGGCACACCCGCAACTATCTCACGGGTGCGCTTCTCGATTATCTCATCGAGCCATTTCTCAATGATTACCTGGAATTTCTCACCCGACGCCGTGATGTGCATTACGCTGGCTCATAAGTCGCCTGAAAAATATCATTCTTACAAGGATAAAATTCACCCTTGATTCCCTGAATAACCCAATCTCCGACATCACCACGCATGACACCTTCTAGCGTCATGACATCGACATGACCGATGATTACGCCCGCATCGTTACGTTCTAGATGCAATACGATCTCATTACGATTTATGCCTTCCCAGATTTCAGCCGGCCATCCATCATCACCGATACGATGGGCAACGATAACCACCGGCTTTTTACGATACTGGCTCATTTATCCGCCCGCTTTTGCTTGCGAGCATTCTCAAGCCGCCCCTCGCCGCTGGCGGCCCCACCGTCCGCGCATTTCACCCGGCCGCCGCGCTTGAATGCACCTGGCATGCCCGGCTTACCCTGCATCTGGTTGAGCGCCATGGCCGCAGCCTGTGGCGGGACCGGGGCACCCCCGGAAGGCGAAGTCGCAGGGGCCGCCATCGGTCCCGCCGGGGCCGCTTGAGGCATTCCGCCACCGGGCACCACGATGTTTACCACGGTCTTGGCGGGGCGGCCACTCGCATCGGCCACACGCCCGCCGCTGGCATATTTCCCGCGCGCGGTGGATTTGCGGATATCGCTATAGCTTGGCATCGACCTGTCCCTTCGCAATCAATTTGAACGCTTCGACGCGGCCCCGCCAATCTTGCATGTTCGATCGCCATGGGGCCGCCTTCAATTCAGCATAACGCTGCTCGGCATAAGCGCGTGGATCGTCACCACCTCGTCGAGCGATCTCAAACCGGGCCATCCGCAAATCCCACGCCATATCTACACATGCAGCGTAGCTCATTTCTTACCGCCCGGTGATGGTTTTGGCTTCATCTTGGCCAACTGCACGGCCTGCTTGCGGCTTGCCTCACCCTCGGATGTCTGGTGCTCGCGGTCGCGCTCGGCCGCCTCGGCCTGGTGCTGCTGATCGAGCTGCTGCCCTTCCATCTGCATGCCGACCTTGAACACCTCGCGCTCGGTGGCAGCCGTTTCCTTCTCGCGCGCAATGGTACGCTGCGCGTCGATCTTATCGCGCTCCACCTGCAACCGCTCGGCCTCGGTCTGCTGCTTGCCCTGCAATTCGAGCATCTTAAGCTGCCCTTTGCCGAGCTCGATGCGCTCTTTACTCTGCGCCTTGAGCGCCTCGGTCTGCGCCACGATGCCGGCCACAGCAAGGGTTGGGTCGGGCGGTAGTGCGCCAGGGGCGGCCGGTGGCACCATGAGTTCTTGCGGATCGTCAATGCCGATGGTGCGCAGGATGAGCTCATCGACCTTGCGCCCGTCGTATTGATCGGGCGCAAGCTGCTGCAACTGCTTGACGGCCATCATCTTGATGAGCCGGTGCATCTGCGTGGGCGTGTTGGGATCGGCGCGCGGGATGAGTGACCAGTTATCGATGGCGCGCATCAACCGGCTAACGGTCCAAAACCCATCGCGCTCGAAATACTTAACGAAATCTTCCGGTTTCTCGCGGATGAGTTCAAGCAGGATTTGGAACTCGACCGCCTGCGCCTGGTGGCTGCGGCGATGCACGGCGCTGAGCATCTTGTATGTCTGTTCAAGCGCCGCAAGCACGGTGCCAACGGGCGCGTCGGCGCGACCCTCGGCCACAGGGATGGACGCCGCGCCGCCGACGCGCTGCCCGGTCGTCTCGACTTTCTCGAAAAATGCCTGTGTGGACGCCCCCGGCTCGGTATAGGGATAGGGAGCGACGACTTTGCGGATATCGTCAAAGCCGCTGATGTCCACCTTGACGAACTCACCAGGAGCGGCCCGGAAATTGTTGTCCATCTGGCGGTCGCCATTGACCGCGTACATACCGCCGGGAAAGTTGGAGAACATGCCCTTGTCGAGCATGATGCGCCATCCGGCGGTAAGCGCGCTGGTGGTGTTGCCGAGGATTTGCAGCAGGCCGGAGGCGTAAAAGCCAAACATGGGCACGAACGGGTAAACCACGAACCGCCGCCGCTCGGTGAACAGATCGTCGCCATCCACCCAGTTGCGACGGATTTCCAGGATTTGCCGCGTGTCCTTCTCGACCGTCACGATATACGGGCGCGGCAGTCCGGTCGGCTTTCCGCGCTCCATGTGCCGGTCGCCGGGCATATCGACCTCGCAACAGCACTCATACAGCGTGTAATCGACATCCTGCTGCCGATCAGTTGATGGTTTGATGCCATGAACCTGCGCCGTCTTGCGCTCAATGCCGGTGATATCCTCGACCGGGGTTTGCAAATCGACATCCCGATACGCACCGACATACTGCATGCGCGCCATGACAGCCGGGCGCATCTTGATGCGGTGCGTCTTGCGGCCACAGTTCTCAATCGATGTGGCCGTATTGCTGACGATGAAATCACCAGGCGCGATGGCATCGCTCACGGGGGCGCGGCGCAGCGGACAATGGAACACCTTCTTGATGCCCATGCCGCCAAAACCTTGCTGATATATCATCCTCTCGGTATCGGGCACATATTCAGGACGATGAACCGTAAGATACTGGTTCATATCCTTTTCGAGCTGTTGGGCATCCTCATCGGTGATCGCGGTGGACTGGCCGCCGTTGTCGATCTTCACCGGCCCGGCAGCCGGCAGTAACTCGGCTGATGCGTTGGACTGATAGAGGATGGTGGCTTCAAGCAATAGCGGGTGATCGACCACACTGACACCCTCGCCGGTCGCCTCGGCCTTGGGTTGCTTGAGCTCGATGCCGAGGATGGACATCCCGCGCTCATAGCCGGCAATCCATGTGGCGCGCGATTGGATATCGGCCTCGATGCCCTCAAGCAGTTCCTCGGCCACAATGGCGAGGTCCGTATCTTCCATGCGCTCGGCAAGATTGGCGTAAAAGTCCGCGTCATAAGTGCCGGCCTGGTCGTCATCCTCGGGGTCGGCGGTCAGCAGATCAGCCCCACCCATGCGGATAACAACGCTGCCGTCCGCCAGCGGGATTTCCTCCCATGTGGCATCGATCGGCTGCTGAGGGGATGGCAGGCCGGGCAGCACCCGCTTACCACCATCGGTAGCCAGTTGCGGCCCGCGCGCGGTGAGCGCGGCAATCCCATGGCGCGGGGCGTCGTCACCCTCACGACCCGGCCACTGTTCCTCAGGTCGCATGCGTTACCTCATACGGCATAGAGCACCTTGCGCCCCTTGGGTTTCTTGCCAGCGCGCTCGCGAGCGCGCTCTTCACGCATCATCACATCGTTGATGTGCTCAAGATAACCATTTTTCCGAAGATACCACAATGCTTGGGTTAAGCTGTCGGTGCAATCATCATATTTGCCATTGGGAAATATGGCGGCCTCATCGATGGCCAGCTTTGCATAGTCCTTCTCAACGATGGCATACACAAGCCCCTCGGCAAATAGCGGCTGCACCCGGTTGACGCGCGCCAGCTTGTCGAGATTTTTGGGATCAATGAGCACCATGGCCCATTGATCGAACTGCGCATGTTTGAGCAGTTCATTATAGATGTCGTGGCCGTTGGCCTTGTTCTCGATGAGCAAGCAGTTGGCCTTGAACCGCGAACACTCATAGCGCAGCCACTGCACGACGCCCCAATGCTGTTCCGTCTCGGCCTTGTAGTTCGCCCAGCTCTCGGCCTTGGCCTTGCCGCGCACGCGCTTGGTGCCCCCAAGCGTGAGGTGCTTGCGCCATGCATTGAGTAACATGGCGCACATGCTGCCCTCGGGGTTCTGCCACACGCCCCAGATCGAGAAACCTTGCGGATCATTCTCCTGTTTCTCGGTGAAAGCTCCGTCGATACTGGCCACGACATACTCAAACTCGGGCCATCTCCCCTTTCGCGGCCCGCTGGTGGGCACGGCATAAGGTTGCCAGTAATCGCGCTTGATGATCGCGCCGCCACGCGGCTCGGGCCGCTGCTGATACTGGGATACCCACATATGCGCATTCTGCGGCTTTTGCAGCCTGGCGAACTCCTTGGGCGGCAATCGCGCTTCCCAATAGTTTTCGCCCTCACGGGTGCGCGGGTCCGTCCACAGTTGCTCACCATGGATATCGTAGGTCGTGCAATGCTGGTCCGCCTCATAGGCCGCGGGGATGTTGAGATGGCAGTATCCCATATCCTCATCGAGGATGGTGCCCGCGCAATCGGCTTCATGCGTCCGCTGCATGATGGTGATGATGAAAGATTTATCCAGATCGTTGAGACGATTCATCATCGCCTCTTTCATCCATCTCACCGTTTCCGGCCGCACCACTTCGGACTTGTCATCCTTGACGCTATGCGGATCGTCGAGAATCACACCATCGGCGCGCTCACCGGTGCCGACGCCACCCACCGATGTGGCGAACTTCCACCCGGTTCGATCGGTAGAAATCATCGACTGCCCGTCGCGCACCAGGCTAAAACCACGGTCATGCAGCTTGCCGTCGATCTTCTCGCGTCGCGGCCCCCACAGCTCGCGCCATTCCGGCGAACGCAGGATTTGCAGCATACGCCCGTTGTCACGCTCGGTCAGGTGCGCAGCATAGGCGAAGTTTAGGAAGCGGCGGTTCGGCTTGTCGCGCGGCCCCCACTGCCACAACGGAAAGAACACCGAGCACAGCAGGCTTTTCATGCTGCCCGGCGGCACGGTGATGAGCAGCCGGGTGAGGCGGCCTGCATCGACCGCCTCAAGATGCAGGCACATGGCATCGAGCGCCCACCCCTCAGCCAACGTGCGGCCAGGCTCGACCAGGTGCCAGAAGTAACGCACGAACGCCTTGAGGCTGCCGCACTGGCGCTGCCGTTCCTCGCGCAACTGCACCTGCCGCAGGGCCCGCGCATAGGTGCGCTCAAGCCCCACATTCTCGATGAGCTCGGCAAGCCGTTCGTTATCCAGCATCATCCCGTCGCTGCCGAGCACGCTCCAACACCCCTTCCGCGCCACCTGACCCCTGCCGTGTCAGCGCGGCCCCGTCGCGCCCCGTGACCGCCGGCCGATTATCCCAAACGCATTGCGCGCAGCTCGCGGCATAGCGGCCATGGCGGCACTTGGGGGCCGTCAGCAGTTCGGCCCGATAGAGATCAAGGCCACGCTTCACGTCATGCTCGGCCACAAGGTCGCGCACCCGCTTTGGCTGCGCGTCATGGGCCGCCATCTGCTGCCGCTTGCCCTCAAGCCCCGCGCGCCAGCGCCGTTCACTCAGCGTGCCCGTCACCTCACCCGACTCGTTGAACACAGCAAAGCTGGCCCATGGTTGGGCCAGCCGTTCCTCGTGCCACTGCCAATCGTGTGGTCGCTCACGCCTGCGGTTTCTGCGCATGGATGATTCGCTTGCGTGGGCTATCGCTATCAATGATGAACTCATCCACTAACTCGACACCCTCGGGGAACACCATGTTGCGCAGGGTGATATCAAGCATGCGCACGGCGTGCTGGTCACCCACCGCCGATGCGCGGTTCCAATCATCCACCCAGTTGGTGAGGCGATCGAGCGCGTTGTTGCGCCCCTCATCCGCGTCAGCCAGCAGGTTATCGACGGCTTTGGCACTCACGGTCTCGGGCGCGCGCTCAAGGGCCGCTTGCACCTGATCGGGGCTGAGGGTGATATCCTGCACAACGGATTGAGCGGCGGGTGACCATGCGTCCTGATTACCGTGCTGCCGCAGCACCGCAAACCACTCGCGATTGCAGCGCAGGCACGCACCGCAGCCCGTGCCGAGCACCAGGCGGCCCGAGCATGCATCGGCCCACTTGTTGCCGCCGCCGGGCAGCTTCTCGGGCGCACGGGGCTTGTGGATGGTGATGACACACGGCTGAGGGGCCGCCAGCGGCATGGGCACCACATCCCCCGACCCCTCGGAATGTGTGGACCGCTCGGCACCCTCAAGAGCATCGGCCTGCTGATGCAGGTTATGCAGGGCGCGAGTGAGCAACCACGCCACATTTCCCCCATCGGCAAGGGAGCTAGCGAAATAAAACTCACCATTCTTACGAAACCCGATGGCCAGCACACTCTCAAGGTCTGCCTCAAGCGCACCGTTCAAGATGCGATCGCAGGGCAAATCAAGCCTCGTCAATCCCGGAAATTTTATCGTCGTCATGCTTCTCGCATTCCTTTAGTTTTGCAAGCACCTCATGCAGCCGCGTAACCTCGGCCAATTCTTCATCAGCCTTCCGCTGATGATATGACGCTTTCTTGTGGCTGTAATCGATGGCCGCTTCCACACTTTCGCGCGGGGTCATTCCGACCCAAGCGCTGTCAATGCGTCCCATATCCCTCACCATGTTCCCAATGTCAGTTTTGGCCCCGACCACGGTGGGCTCGGGGCCGCGCCGTTTAATCATGCGTCAATGCTGCATTAATCACGGCCACACGCTGCTTGGCGATATCAATCAGATCGGCCATCACACCCTCGGGCATCTCGTACTCACCAGCCGCCCACCGTGCCACATTGCGATAATCCACCCCAAGATCGCGGGCGGTGGCGCGCATCCAGCGCGGCCCATGCAGGGCCGCGCCGATGGTGTGGAGTTTCTCACGGTTGGTGGTGGTCATGTCACACCGCGATTGATTGCAGGTATACCCGCGTTAATACGTTCGTTCATACCTTCACGAAATTGTTCGATAACTTCACGGCCTAGGCATTGCCACCAACAATTCAATCCGTGTTTAAACTCACGTTCTGGATTGGCTTTCGCCAGCTTCACATAGGCAACATAAGCACCAAGTGAAACCTTGCGATCAATGGCCGGCAGGCTGATATAACGCTTGACCTTCATTTCGCTGTTCTTAAGCATCGTGGTATCTCCCATCAACTGAGCGGCCCCTGCCGTCTCTGTGTCATCAATATGATGCAAACCTCATCAGCCGTCAATAAGTTTTTTGCGCCGGGCCTGAATTAATCCGACGACCTGAGGGCCCACTGTACCGATAAATACCGCGAGCTCATCGTCATCCATGTCCCCAAGCGCGCCGGCGCTGTCCACTTCCACACGTTGCTGTGGCTTGCCGTGCCCCCGGTCGAGCAGCCCCTGCGCCGCCGCCAGCCCCGTGCTGTCGATCGACTTCATGGCCGCCGTGATCGCCTCAAGCCGCTGGTCGGGCGTGAGGCGCGGATCACTCGCGCGTTCCATATGAGCCTCGGCCAATTTTAGCTGCAACTCGGTAACCATCCGTTGCAGCTTGATGGCGCTATCGGTAGCCGCGGCGGCCTGTTGCTTCATCTCAATCGTTGAGCGCGGGCGGCCAGATGGATTGCCGCTCACACCAGGACGCATAGGCGACCATGGGGGACGCTCCATTAATTGGCCCTTAGCGTTGCGTTTGGGCTTTGGGCCTTTGTCGGCTAAAGCGTCATCTTTTGATGCGTCCACAGTGGCTTTAGGTTTGCGGGGCATTATCGCGATCTCCATAGCCGAGCGATACGGATAGCGGTCTCAGGCTTTATATCAACGCTTCGTAAAATTTTATCGCGCTCTTTTTTCTTTAGCATTATGCCAATGCGTTTGATTGCACACTCAATCCCGTATTGAACGGGATGATGTTGCACCCATTTCAATTCCTTATATGTCGATATATTCCATGAAAATCTAACATAGCTATATTTTTCAAGTTCGTTGGCTAACGCAACAACACCTTTCTCTATCTCTCCAAATTCATAATCATTCATCATTCCGTCCTTTCTTTCGTCCACACTGCTGCCGGTGGTAGGGTGGTAGGGTGGTAGGTATCTGGCATGTTACCACGCGCGCGCATCCCGCCTTTATAATTTATATATTTATAATATAAGCATCCCCTTATATTATAATAATTTCTCTCATAACACCTACCCCCTACCACCCTACCACCCTACCACCAAAAGAGTATAAAAAGTAAGGAAATACAAGGGTTTTTGGGGTGGTGGTAGGTATATTTATCCTACCACTATTTAGGGGGTAACCTACCACTTTTTATGGTATCAACCACCTTCATACGGTCATCAAGGGTATAATTTTGACGAACATATATCTTTTCAAACTTACCGTTTATTTTCCATCGACCATCTCGCTGTTCATTAGGATTCTTTACTAAAATATAACCGGCATCATTGAGAGCTCGCATGATCTTGGTGCCGTTCTTTTTATCAGACAACCAATCGTATAATGAGCGATCACCGGCACCCATCATTGCCCGGCCAGCCAATGACGATAAAATAAATCCGTCTAACCCTCTGACCAAATCGCTAAGGTCTGTTTGTTCAGACGGTTGACCACCCTCAACCATATCCCAAAATTCCGGTGTCTGTGTGGGTGGTGCCTTGGGGTTGAAACGGCTCACATCACGCGCCAATAAAAACGCGGCACATGCATCCGCACCGCCGTTATTCATCCATTCCCAATATGCGGACCAATACGCTTCACTAAACGCTGCTCGCGTGAGATCGCTAAACATCACATAATGCCGTCGATCATCAGCCGGAAGATATAAGCCGCCCGTTCTATAATTTGTGGTAATGATCGTTGCGTTAAGATTGGGGGATTTGCGCCGATCCGCATACATCGATCTGATATTGTGGAAGTTTGGTGGCGCTGTAATTATCGTTTTGGTTTTGTCATAAAATTGATAACGGTTTTCTCCACCGATGTCCTTGGCTTCATCAATGATAAGAACACGACATTCAAGGTAATCGTTATAAACCTCACCCATGATTTGCTCGGGTGAAACCGACCGCCAGTTCCATTCACCGACCGCCCAATTAAGCGGCGCAAACATACTATCTTTGCCGATGCCTTGTGAACCACCCCACACCAAACACCAGTTTATTTTAACCGTGGGATTTTGGGCAACGAATGCCATCCAATCAAGAATGACCTCGACATGCTGCGGATATATTATGCGTAGATGATTTATCCATGGGTCGGAGGTAACGCCGGGCCGAGGCTGCGGTGGCACGGGTGGCAAATAGGTGTTGAGAACACGGTTATTGCGTGATTCGGTCCAGCCACCTTCAACGAGTGACCATCCCTCAATAATCTCACCCGCGCCCGGCCACCATGCAAGCTGGTCAATCCGGTGATTGCGCGCAAGCCATTTACTCGCCTTCATCGTTTTGCCATCCGGTAACGCGATCGAACCAATCAAATCATCCACACTGCCGACCGGCCAAAACTTGCGCGTCGGGCGATGGAAAAACGTACGGTTCGGCATATACGCGAGAAACATGCCGGGTTCGGCCACCACATCACCGTCTTGCGCAGCCTCACGCCCCACCAGCGCCGTGGTGCGTTCACCCAGCACATGTTTGTTGGTCGTGCCGCGAGCGAGTATCCGGCACATGTGATAGCCGCGCGATCGCTGATATTTCCACGCCCGATAGCCAGGCCAGCGCTCGAACAGCCGCTGCATGCGCTCGATGTCACGGCCGGTAAGCCACGACAGATGCGACATCACAGCCATGTCCACGCTGCTGTGATCGAACGCCAGGCCATCCGACCGGTTATCCGCCGGCCACGATCGCGCCAGCGCCTCCGCGTCCATCTCCCACACCTGCCGCGCGGTGGCATGCCCGGCAAACATTTGGTCCGGCGTATGCGCCCCCTGGCGCAGCATGATGGCCAGCAGCGCATCATCATCCTCGGGGCCGCGCCATAGCTCGCTGCGACCCTCATCGGGCAGCGCGGGCAGCGGCTCACCGCGCAAGCCGAGCCGCTCGACCAGCCACTCAGTGTGGTCGCTGGCGTCCCAATTAGCGTCCCCTGATGCATGATTGCCGGTGATCGTGAGGAACCGACCGAGGCTGTAGATTTCGCCCCATTCCATTTTGCACTTGTGCCCATCCGGCAGCGTGCCGCGCATGATCAGATGGTAACCGGTGCCGCTCGGGCTCACATCGGCATATGCACCCCATAGTTTCGTGCGCAGCTCGGCCACCAATGGCGACCACACGCCGTCACGCAGCGCCTTGTCGAGGTCGATAAGAATCCATCCGGGTGTGCCAACAAACCCGATACCGTGCCTGTTCCACGGTGACGCCCACGCTGTGGCCGCATCAACCCACATATTTGGGTCGTGCGCATCGATAACATTGCCGGCCTGATCAAGGGGGAATTTATCGGTTCCGCCGCGAGCTCTTGGAACTAGTTTGAAATTGATGTATTGTTTGCATGCGGGCAGCCCTGCGGGCATAGCAGGCCGGTTGCTCATAAATTCCCACTTCTTTGTCACTTATGCATACCCTCGGCCCTGACCCGGCCGGGGACGCATAATTTTTTGGAACCGTGTACGGCAGATTTGCGTTATGCGCGGTGGAGGAACCACCATCATGCATCAGCGGGCGCGCGTTCGCCCATCAAATTTTCATATTCCTGCGTAACGCCTGGGCACCCCGTAACTCTGGCGTATCCTGCCACTTTCTCCCACAACACCTTGCGCGACCTCGACCACCGGTAAACGGTCCGAGAGCTGCACCCGCACACAGCAGCCACCCGCGCATGCGTCAGGGCCGCGAATCCCTCATCCATCGCAACACGCATGGCCCCCCGCAGCAGCACCGTTCGCCGCATATTGGTATCCAGCCGCTTACCCACCGCTATACGCTCCCCCCGACGTACCCAACATCACGGCCACAGCCTCATCAGGATGCGTCACAAACCCCGCCCGGCCCCCGCGCTCCCGCACATATTTGATAGCGTTCCACTGCGCCACCTCACGGTCGGTGCCGCGCCATTTCCAGCCGGGTGCCTTGCACTCCAGCATGAGGAATAGGCCGCCCGGCGTCATTCCCACCAGATCGCCAGTTTTAAATGTGCGGTCCAGCTGGCTGCTATCATTGGCCAGCCCAAAGCGCACGGGGATACCGCGCTCATCCGGCAGCGCCCCGCGATTGTTGCGCCACGCCACCCCGCCGGCCGCCTGCACCGCAAGGCGTGTGAGGTTTTGCACATCAGTTTCGGTTTTCATCACTCACCTCCAACAGTCGCACATGCAAAAACTCAGGGTGCTTGCAGCCGTCCCATAGCACCCGCACCGCACCGCGCCCCACACGCCGCTTAACGGCCTGCACGGTCCCCATCCGCGTAAAAAACCGCTCGGCACGCCCCACGGTATTATTGGTGGCGCGGCTCAGCCGCACACGGTCACCTGGTTTCATGGTTTATATTCTCCCATACCCTCTCGTATAAATCCGCCGCCTGTTTCCGCCCGAGTGTCTGTGCTGTGGCCGCATCGATGCCGAACCGGTGATAAAACAGCCGGTAGCCCGTCGCCATATCGTGGCCGTGCTGCGTTTCCTGCACACCCTGCCATGTCGCCATCGCGTCGCGTAACTGCTGCTGTGTCACGGCCCGCGCGTTCCAGTTCTGCACCACATACGGCGCAACACCGGGCGGGCATGGTCCCATGATCTCAGCGGCCTGCCCGCGCAATCGCGCCAGCAGTTCCTCGGAGAACTCGGTGAGGTCGCCATCTACTTCCTCGGGCCGTGAGCGGCCGGCCGGGGTGGGCTTGAAACCGCAATGCGGACAGCACGCGCGGAACCGCTCAAACACCTGGAAGCACTGCGGGCACGCCTTGAGCGCGGTCTCGTCATTCTCGGTGCGCTTACGCTTCTCGGGCACGTCGAGTGACCAGGTGCGCGGGGTATCGGGCAGCCCGTGGCGCACAACGTTGCCGACCAGATCGATAAACACACCCTCCCGCTTGCCGGGGTAGGTGCGCAACAGCCGGCCGAAAACTTGAAGATACCGCACCAGCGACATGGTGGGGCGGCCGTCGAGCACCACCTCGACGCGGGGCACGTCCACACCCTCACCGAGCAGATCGACGTTGCAAATCAGCTTGATCGCGCCGTTGCGCAGGGCTTCCATGGTGCGGACGCGGGTACGGTCATCCGTCTCACGGCTCGACATCCACGCGGCCGGCACACCCGCGGCGTTGAATCGCTCGGCGGTTTCCTTGGCCTGCTCGACATCCACCAGGAACGCGATGCCGACCGCCCCCGGTGTCAGCTTGAGATAATGCTGCACCATATCGCCGGTGACGGTGGACTTGTGGGCGCGCTTGCGCAGCTCGGCCCCGCTGTAATCCCCCGAGCCGCCGACCGCGAGCCCGGCCACATCGATGGACGACGGCGGCCCATAGACACGATAGGGGCACAAAGCGCCGAGCGCGAGCAGATCGGCGGTTGTCGGACCCACCACCAAACTGTCAAATGCCGATCGCAGCGGCTTGCGGTCCGGCCTCATGCCGGTGCCGGTCCACCCGATCCGTAACGCTTGGGGGAAGATATTGAATGCCCGGCCCCACTTGTTGATGTGGTCGCCACCAAGCACGTGATGACAATTGTGAACAACTATCCCGGAAGCTATGTAGGTGTGATCTGTTTCAACCTCGATATTGTAGACGAAACCGTCTGAAATACCGTGTGCAGATCGTTCATAATTTGTTGATTGGTAAACCTCAACACGGTCCACCCTAACCCATTCAGAAATTCGTCCTTGCGTCGGTCTTGTTCCTTTCGTTTCAGTGTCGAATGACTTGAACCGTCCGCTTCCAACGCCAGTTTTAATTCCGGAAGCGCCAGGTCCAGTTTGTAATGGTACGGGTAAATCGATCCCTTGCGGACGCCAGTTGTGACCGTATGATTCAGTTTCATTCCAAACAGGAATTTTAACGTCATCTCTGGTTTGGTCGGCTCGCGACCGTTTCCGCCTTTCACCTTTGGTTGATGACCTATACGCTTGTGTGTTGCTCGCATTTTTTCCCGTGATGTTTCTTTCATCATCGGATTGTTTGTTTTCATTCGTTCCGAGCAATACTTTAGATTGGTTCGACTCATCGTTTGCGATGATACTTTGTTGCGACATGCTTGAGAGCATGTCTTTCGAACCCCTTGTGTTGGGTTCCCGCAAATGACACAGGACATAATCACCTTCCCTTAAATCTACTGCATTAACCCATCCGTTCTTTGTCCAGATGGGATGATGCGTAGTACAATTTAATGAATGATGCGTCCAGCGAATATTCACCATTTTATCAGGCATTGGGTTACGCATGATCGCTGTCACACGACGTGGAACAAACGAGCCACTGATTACAACATCTCCGATCATAAGTTTTTCAATCGGTGCGTCACCATCAGGAGTACGAATCAATGTTCCATTCGGAAAACATTCATCGATCTGCACGAGCTCAACTTGTCGTGGCCAATTATCCAATTTATCGGCCCGCGCGAGCAGCGTATCGACCGATGCCACCGTATGTTGCGCACGCTCATAAACATAATTGCGGTTGAATTCCGCTATCTGTTTTTCAATTATAAATTTTACAACCGCATCCGGGGCCATGATACGATGATCTATCTCATCGCGTGCCAACGCCATGCTGAGCTGATAAACCAGTTCCTGACGATGAGCCATGATCACCGACGCACCACGGCATAAACGAGCACGATGAGCAGTCATCACACTTTTACCGCCCCCGGTGGCCATCGTTGCAAGAATGGATCGACCGCCGCGCTCCCTAGCCTCGCATATATCATCCGATAATTTTTGTTGATATGGTCGTAGTGTCATGCAATGCCCCTCAAGGGGATGAAATTATCGTTGCATCGTGTGCCCATCGGTGCTATCCCCGTTTTTGACATTAATTGACACATACTGACATAACGACAGAGAGGCAAGATAAAATGATCAAACTGGGGTTCAACGATCTGACAGCCGATGAGGCACGCAAGCTGTTGGATATCTATGAAACGATGCGCGCCCGTCATGCCGATATCGAGCGCACCGCCGTCGAAGTCGACCGCTCGCACCCTACGCCGCCGCCGGCACCCGTTATTGCCCCCGCTGCCGCGCCTTCAACTGGTCCCGATCCTGTCTCTGCGCTTGGTGGTGCCCCGAGCACCGGCAATTTGACGGCGCGTGTGGATGCCCGCGGCGTACCGTGGGATGAGCGCTTCCACAGTGGCACCGCCACCGCGCCCGGCAGCAATCCCGATGGTTCATGGCGTCGCCGCCGCGGCAGCGACAAAGATGCCGTCAAGGCGTATGAGGCGCATTATCTTAGCGGCAGCAACGTGAACCCTACGCCCCCGCCGCCACCGGCCCGGCCCGCTGGCGCACCCGCAACCACTGTTACCGCACCGGCAAGTGGTGGAGCATCGGCCCCTGCTGTCGATCCGAACAACCCGCTGTCGTATCCGCCCGCACCCCCGCCCCCGCCGCCTCCCCCCGCGGGCACCCCGAGCTATGAAGACTTTGCAAAGCTGTGGACGCAGCTTTGTGCCCAACAGGCGGTAACGGTCGATCTGGAAACATGGATCAAGACGACCTATGGCGGCCACCCTGTGCTGTCGGACGTGTTCAAGGGCAACCCGGTCGCGCGCAAGGCCGTGTGGGATGTGCTGCTGCAATATCAGCCGGTAGCGGCCTGACTTAGCCCCGGCATCGAGGGGGAAACGAACGCGGCGCTGATGCAGGAAATTCAGCGCCGCTTGAAGAGTGGCGAGTTAGACGAACAAGATATTCGCGAAGTCGTTTGGGAATATCTAAAACCCTCAGTAGAAGATTTAATCGACACGGCCGATGAGCCTTTATATACGGAAGATGAATACGAAACTGCCGTGGCAGATGGGGAAAAATATCTCCCAATTATTCAAGAATTAACCCGTGCTGCATATGATTTGATTGAGTTTGACGCACCGCGTTTCCGTGAACAACTCAAGGATGTAAGGATATTCCACGGTCATGCTTAAGCCATCCGATGCGCATCTGTGGGTTCGCTGCCCGCTTGCTGGCAATGTCATGGCGACCGGCCATTACTACGGCACGCCGCTCACCGAGCACCATGCCGACAGCGACAGCCGGCGGGAAGGCACCTGCGCGCATTGGGTGGCCGAGAACGTTTTCACCGGCCGGGTGGATCATGCCCGCGAGATGATCGGCCACACCCACAACAACGGGTGGGTTGTCGACGAGGATATGGCGCACCGCGTCGATGGGTATATCGCATATGTCCGCGGGTTCGGTGAGCCCACGGCGACGGAGCGCCCCGTTGATCTGTTCAACGGCATCGTGCGCGGGCGGCTCGACACTGTTACCGCGAGCAGCGGCGGGGTGGTGCGCATCTTCGATTACAAAGACGGCTGGCGACCGGTAGAGGCCGATCAAAATTACACCATGCTGTGCTACGGCATGGCTGTGGTAGCCGAGATGGCCACACCCCCCACAGCCGTCGAGCTCCACATCTACCAGCCGCGACCCACACACCCCGATGGACCCGCGCGCGTCTGGCGCATCGAGGCCGCCGACATCATGCGATGGTGGGGGTGGCTCTATGAGCGCGCGACCGATTGTCTGCCGCAATACGGCAAGCCGGGCAACCCCGGCCCGCAATGCCGCGACTGCCCGGCCGCCGCGAGCTGCCACGCGCTCGGCGCGAGTGTGGCCGCGCAATATGAGACGGTGCGCAGCGCCCGCATGGTCAACCACACGCCCGAGCAACTCGCGGCCGATCTCGACTTTCTCGACCTTGCTGACGCCCTGGTGAGCGCGCGCCGATCGGCCCTGCAATCCGAGGCTGTCGCGCGGATCGACCGCGGCCAATTCATTCCCGGCGGATGGGGCGTCACCCCCACCAAGGGCAACCGCCGCTTTACCGTGCCCCCCGAAGTGGTCGAGCGCGCCACCGGGGTGCATCCTTATAAGCAGGTACTCATGACACCGGCCGAGTTAGAGAGACAGGGGGTGCAGCCCGACATCGTAAACATGCTATCGCAGCGGCCATTCATCGGCCGGAAACTCACCAAGAATATGGAAGCCATCGCTAAGAGGATGTTCAAGGCATGACGCATATCCTTATCGGCATCATCATCGGGGCCGTAGCCGTTGCGCTGGTGCGTGCGGCTGGCCTCCCCATCGAGGTATTGCTATGAACGCACCGACTGCCACACGCCCCGCACGCACGCGCTATGCGGAAATCGATCTTCCCATGAAGGGCATCCGCGCCCGGCTTGTGCGCGGCAGCATCACCAAGCTGCAAACCAAGGACAACCGGCAACAACCGCTTGAGGAACGCCGTCACCACTGGTTCAGCGCCTATGCGGTGCCCAAGTCCACGCCCGGCATTGCCGACGCCATCAACGCGCTGTTTGGCCACGCATGGACTTCATACAGCGCCGTCGCTGGCAGTCAGGCCGTGATGCAACAGATCGGCCTCGGGTTCGGCGCGACCGCGTTTGCGTGGGGCGTGACAGATGCCGACCTCGACCCAAAATGGGCGGCGCGCGAGGGATGCGCGGGCTGCTATATCTTCAAGACACGCCGTAACGTCGCGCTCGGCCCGGTGCCGTGCTTTGCCGCCGGCGCGCATGGGCCCGGCACCTATCTCACCATCGACCCGGCCACCATCGGGCTTGGCGATTACGTCGAGGTGTCGCTGGTCACATCGATCAACGGCGAGCTCGGCGGCACCGCGGGCATGTTCGTGCAACCGGCCGGCCTGCTGTGGATGGAGACCGGCGAGCGCATCGTGGCCGGCGGACGAAGCGCACAGGATATGTTCGGCACAGGACCACGACCGGCTGCCGCGCCGCCGCAGGCAGCCGGTGGTGTAAGTGCGCCCCCTCAGTTACACCACGCCCCCGCTGCCGCGCCACAGGTACCCGGCATGGCCGGGCCGGCCCCCGGTCAGCACATCCCCGCACCCCCGCCGCCGCCCGCCGCACCGATCGAACCCGCCGAGACTGTGGCCGCGCGGCATGGCGTGCCCCACCATCCCGGCTATCGGTTCAACCCGGCATCATGGGCGTATGAGCAGGATGTGATCCCAAACGCGCCTGCCGCCGCCCCGGTTGCCCCGGCACCCGCACAGCACACCCAAGGTGCCCCCTCGGTGGGAGTTGGTGGGCCGCAGGTGACTGCATCCCCTTCTAACCCCTATGGGCCGGGCAACCCGCCGCCGGGTGTCGTGCCCAATTATGGGTTCGTGGGTGGCGGCCACACTCCCGCGCCAGCGGGTGGCCCGCCGCGCGTGGGGTAATATTGCAGCGCGGAAGTGATTGCCGGCGGGGCGTGGTGTCCCGCCGGTAGATATAGAGGAGTGAGGGATATGACCAACGATAAACAGGCGCAACTTGATTTCATGGAAGCGCAACGGATCGCGATGGTCATAATGCGGAGCGTTCCGCCGGGCACAACTGTCGATGTGATTTGCATGGCCTATGCACTGAGCATGGGCTCATTCGCGGCAGCGGTGCCCGGCATCGATCCCGTCCACATCGTCAACAATATCGCGCAACGGGCGCTAACACAGGCTTACAGCATGAGCGATGAGCCCCCGAGTGTGCAGTGATGCAAGTCGTATTTGATACCGAGTGCTTCCCCAACGTTTTCACCTGCACAATGATGCCGGTCGGTCCCGCCGACACGCGCGTATGGGTTTATGAGATCAGCGAGCGACGCAATGATGCCCAACATTTGATTTATGATCTAACGAATGGCAGCATCGGCCGCATGTACGGATTCAACTCGCTCTCATACGATTACCCGTTGCTGCATTATCTCGTCGAGATGACGCGCTCATATCCCGACATCACAGCGGCACAGATCACAACCGCGCTTTATGCACGATCACAGGAACTATTGGCCACCGAATGGGGGAAGGGATGGCAAAACCACATATGGCCACGTGACCAGCATGTGCAGCAATGCGACCTCATGATGCTCAACCATTTCGACAATCACGCCAAACAGACCAGCCTCAAAGACCTCGAATTCAACCTTGAGTGCCCGAATGTTGCTGAGATGCCGTTTGAATACGGGCGCAATCTCACAGTCGATGAAATCCCAATACTCATCGATTACAACATCAACGATGTGGACGCCACCAAGCGATTCGTTCACGCATGCGCCGACGCCATCGTGTTCCGTGAAGGGCTTATCGACCAGTTCGGCCCCGAATGCCTGTGTTGGAACGATGTGAAAATTGGCGAGAAATATTTCATCCAACGCCTTGAGGCCGCGCGGCCCGGCATCACCCGCAAGGATGCGCAGGGCCGCAAGCCGCAGACATGGCGCAGCCACATCGACCTCGGGGAAATCATCTTCCCCTACATCAAGTTCGAGCGGCCCGAATTGCGCGAGTTACGGGACAAGCTGGCGGCCACACGCATTCAGGGGCACGAAACCAAGGATGCCTATAAATTCGTGGTGCCGCTTGAGGGTGTCGATATCCACATTGGGGCCGGCGGTATCCATGGCGCGCTCGATCGCGTGATTGCCCGATCGACTACCGAACGCATCATCATCGATATCGACGTAACCGGATATTATCCATCCATCGCCATTGTCAATAATTTATACCCCGAGCACATCGGCCCGGTGTTTGTGGACGTATACCGCAGCATCCGCGACGACCGAGCGACAGCCAAGGCAGCCGGCGATGTTGTGAAGGCCGGCACCCTCAAGCTGAGCAACAACGGCGCTTTCGGTAAAACCAAAGACAAACATAGCGTGCTGCTCGACCCTAAGGTGATGATGGCGATCACTGTAAACGGTCAGTTGCTGCAATGCCTGTTGGCCGAGGCCATGTTGCGCGTACCCGGCCTGCGGCTGCTGCAACTCAACACGGACGGCCTCACCGTCGATCTGCCACGACACCAGCGCGAGTTATTCGATGAGGTCTGCACCTGGTGGCAACGGTTCACCCAGCTCGACCTCGAATTTGCCGAGCTCGAAACACTGTGGATGCGCGACGTGAACAATTATCTGGCGCGCACGACCGGCGGCAAAATGAAGCGCAAGGGCGCATATGACCACGAAATGCTAAGCGGCAGCATCGGCGGCCAAAAAGCGTGGAATCGTGATTTCAGCGCATTGGTGGTGGCCAAGGTGGCCGAGGCGGCATTTGTGCATGATCACGATCCGGCGGATTTTATCGAACATCACGACCGACCATACGACTTCCTGCTGCGCGAGCGCGTGAAGGGTGGCGCACATCTTGAGCTCGGCCACACTGGCGCACGTCTCGGCAAGCTGGTGCGATACTACATCGCCACCGATGGCGAGCCGCTGGTGAAGATCATGCCACCGCTGGCCGGCAAAACCGAAATGCGCCGTATCGGCATCCATGCCGAGGGGCGCGCTCAATGCCTCGGCAGCCGCAAAGATTATCGGTGCTCGATGTGCGATGCGCGGTTCACTATCAAAGCCATGTTCGATGAGCACAACAAGGTGATGCATGCATGGCCGATACGGCTCAAAATGCAATGGGATGGCGATTTAAGCGGCATTGATCATCGATGGTACGTCAATGAGGCCGAGCGATTATTATTTTAAAAAACTACTTTACAAGGTAGTTTCCCATCGCTATATATCAATCATCAACCGAGGGGATACGGACATGAGAGCTCACCAGCGCCACGGCTACAGCCACAATGACATCATCGACCTCAGCATGATCCGCTGCAATGCGGGACCGCGCAGCACCAGCGCCCGACGCCGGCCGATCTTCACGTCACTCGACGCGGCGCACGATCATATTACGGGCGTCCGTTGCTCTCGTGGCGGCACGATGCCGGGATATTACACCCGCGAGGATAGCGTTCGGTTCGCGCGGCAATACATCGCCAAGGCGCGCGAATGGCGCTTGGAAATTGCGGCGCGCTAAGCGCCGTATCACTCTCATTGAGGGGACATCGACATGCCAATTTTCACCACGCAGTGCGGTATCGCAATTGAATTCGATGCGATGGACGATGGGCGGTATCATGCCGCGCAGGCCATCATGAGTCAGTATCTGCTTGATGTTGACGACAGGACGGAAAGGCGCGGCGGCCCCGTCGATGAGTCGAGCCGCTATGATTGCCGCATCGATGCTGTCGATGAATGGTCAGCTGCTGTTCGTAACGGATTTATAACATGCTGACGATTTGGGAGATTGACCAGCGGACCGGCAAACGCCGGCCGCTGCCGTGGCCGCGCTTCTCATGCGAAGATGCAGCCGAACGGTTCTGCATCCGGTGGACGCTGTTGGGCCCGCGCGGCTTTGGATATGTGGTGAGGTGGTCGTGATATATCGCAAGACTTGGGAAAAGTGGCGCACGGTCGGAATTTGCCTTTATCGTGACACCTACACCGGGTGGTTTTTTCTCGGTATCATCCCGTTGTTCATCACCCGCGAGCGCATGAGGCGGTCATGATCCAAATACTCCTGCTATCGCGCCGTAATCCAAACGGCCCCTGGCACATCCGCAACCGGCATGGGGCATACCGCGCCACCGATGTACGCAGTATCCGAGCGGCCACCCCTCGACGCGCCGCCCCTATACCGGTGAAGAACTGCGCGTCATCCGCAAACGCAACGGCGTCGGGCGTCCCCATCATGATAAGCATCGATATGACCCGCACATTGACGCGTGGGTGCGTCAAGCTTTTCAGGCCAACCAGATGGCTGTGAAATGCCGCTGCTATGCCCGGTAAACCAGGACAACCCAAAACCGGGCCGATCGAAGAACGCATGCAAAAATGCCCGGTGTGCGGCGCGTTCTTCAATCCAGCCAATGGCGCGCAACGCACTTGCAGCCGAACATGTGGTAGCGAGCTTAATAAACGCCGCGGGAGGCCGCCGAAATGAGCGAAACACCAGGTGCGCCGGTCATCCGCCAGCTTGAGCGTGATATTGCGGCATGGAAGGGGCGCAAGGCACGCCGAGAAAGCATCGATCGCTGCCGGTGGCTGGCGATCGTGCTTATAATCCTGCTGCTGACTATCCTATTCACCGCCTATGACGTGAGGATACCATGATTAAAGCATTCTGGCGCTGGTTGCGCCCACTACCACCGGTTTACGTGCCGCCCGAGATTATCGTTGCGCACGACCGCATGCCGAGGTGCGTATAGTTACAATGCGAGGGGTATCAAATGAAAGACTTCCTTGAGTACGAAATCGAACGGCAGCTCGACATCTTGGCCGATGAAAACGCCGCAGCCCTGACGGCTGTTGCCGCCGAATGCCCCAAAATTGCGGCGCATTATGCAGGGGCCGCCGCCGATGTGGTCGAATACATCGAGAAACTAACGGAGGAATATTTTAAAGCTGATGACTGATACACCAAGCTGCGGCCGATGCGCCGCATACCGCGAGATGCCGGCCGCCGGGCCGGGCAAGGGGCTTTGTTGCCTTTTGCCGCCGGTGCCGATCTGTGCCGGCATGATCCAACCCACCGCCGGGATTGCGGGCATCCAGCGCGGCGGGCCGCAACCGCTTATGCTCAACGCTCGGCCGCAGGTGGCTGATACCGACTGCTGCATGCAGTTTCACCCGGCCGAGGTGCCGACCGGACCAAGTGAGCCCTGGTCCGGCGCGCGCGAGGCGGTGGAATGATGCGCACCCCCGACACCCCGCGCCGATGCGACATCCTCAAGGCCGCACGCATCCGTCGGGGCATCACCCGCCGTGAGCTTGACCGTGAGCGTGAGGCCGTGCGCCGCTTCATCCTCGATGAGCACGTGGCACGCGCGTTCACCTCCGGGCAGTTGCTTGAGCTCACACGCCAAACAGCCGCAGCAATCCCCACCAGCACGCCACACCAGCCACAGCGGCAAGCATCCACGCCATAAACGCAACCACCGGGCCCGCACGTTCTTCGATATCGTGCGGGCACCGCGGCGGCTCGGGGTCGCCAGCATCCCATGTGATATCGCAAGTTTCGCAGATCATCAGATCGCTGTATTGTTTAACCACACACGGTTTTTCCACATCCCACCTTTTATAGAGGTGCGCCCACACTGGCATGTGTGGCAGCGCCATGAATATCCTTGGACCGGCATTAAGATATGCCCGACACCGTGCCCGGTCACGGTAGATTATAATTCCCACCTGCCCCCACCCGTTCATCAGCCGCACGGCACGCATCACCCGCCCGGTCGATCGGTCACGCTGGATTGTTGCGCACATGGCCATTTATCGCGTCTTGCAGCAGCTTGCGTGCCACATGTGTCACTGTGCTTGGAAATTCCTGAGCATCCGCCATTTTTTTGAGAATTTTGCATTGCTCCGTTGTCAGAAAAACAGTGATTTGTTGACCACCTTTTAATGGCCCGGTCTTCCTTGGCATCTTGACTACCTCCTGAAGTAGTTATACCATATATCCGAAACGGAGGGATATTCAATGGTTTTCGTAATTTTCCTGACAGGGGTAAGCCTGTTTATCAATGTCACCATCGGCGGCCTCGCATATCTCGCGATTCGCGAGAGCCAGCGAGCACGCCATGAGGCCGAGCGCTGCCGCGCCGCGCTCGCTGAAATCGTCCACATTCTGCGGCGCGAAACGCCATTCAGCCCGGCATATCGAACGCCGCCACCATCGCCAGCGGAATATTTCTCAACAATTATGGGCGCGGCACTCGCCAATTATGAATTGCAGGCCGCATGATGTGGTGGGCTCTCGCATTATTCGCACTATTTATGGTGGTCTATGGGTACGTTGCATACAGAGTAGTTATAAATCTGCTCGATGTGATAAATTAGCTACCATAGGCGGGGCAAATCAGCATATATCGACAGGATAAGAGCGGGTCGGCAACGTGTTTAGCCCATAAAGCGGATGCGTTCGTGCTCTCGGTGTCGTGAATCGACAAGTACCGCACCGTGGCAGGGTGGGCATCATTATAGGGTATGAGAACGGCGGGAATCCTTACCACCTAGACGCAGCCGTGACAGCTCGGAGAGACGGCATCTATCAACCAGAGGGGAACAAATGCGCATTATTCTCGCACTGCTCATCGGCCTAATGGCCACGGCCACACAGGCCGCCGATCTCAAATCCACCAAGGATAGTGGCAGCATCTTTGCACCGATCGCCGCCGCGACCTCGGGAAACCCGTTCGCCGGCATTTACGGTGGCGTTACCACTGGCGCACAGTTTACAGACATCACAATCACCAGCGGCGGTCAGGATTTCAGCGGCCTAAGCGCTGACGGCGCGCTACTCGGCGCGCATGCCGGATTCAACTGGTGCGCCGGCCGCGTCTGCATCGGCCCCGCCGCCGAGTTTGCGTGGACCAACGCCGCTGTGGAAGCCGGGCCGCTCGGTGATATCCTGCGGATGGATGACTATCTGCAACTCACGGCGCAGGCCGGCGTGGTCATCGGCAAGCAAACGATGGTGAGCCTGCATGCTGGCTATGAATGGCAGTCATGGGTTCTCGACCTCGATCGCGAGCATGATGCCGATGTGGGCGCATGGGTCGTGGGTCTCGGCATCAGCACCCTGGTCACCAGCAACACCGCGCTTGAGCTGCGCGCCGATTATCTGATGTTCGATGACATCGATGTGGCCGGGCTTGAGCGCGTGCTCGAAAAGTCCGACGCGCTGCGCGTCAAGCTGAAAGCCACCTATTATCTTGGCGGCACCGACCAACTGTTTTAGTGTTGCGTGCGTTGCGTCTGAGTAACGGCCCCGAGCGCTCACCCCGCTCGGGGCTTTTTATTGCCCGGCGCACAGCAAAACACTCGGCGGAGGGAAGCGCCGAGTGTTTCGGTATGGGCACTAGGTAAAGAGGGGTACCCCCACACAATGCGTCCACACTGCCGCCGCGTCAACGGTTTTTCGCGCGCGGCAGCGGCACAGCGGCAATATTTTTCATGTCCCTCAGCGCTCCACCCATCGTCTCAACCGCCACGGTCAGCCGGTTGATCGCTTCGCGGCTCTCGGTCAGTTGCACTTGCATCACCTTGACGACATCGTTAAGCGCCTCGAATTCCTTTTGTTTGGCTGGCAGGAATAGCCAGCCGGCAGTGTAAGCCGTCATGATCGCGCCGATCAGCATGCTGCCGATACTCACGATCTGCTTGCCCGTCAAATTGATTTGGTTGATGGTGACGATAGGCGCGCCCTGGTCCACATGCTCACCGGTCCCGTTCATCATGATCCCCATTACTCACCCCATGGTTTTTCCCCATGGGTGTAGCATCTCCGAGTAGCAAATGCCCATTATTATTGCCTAAAACCTTGCTGGCAATTAGTCGCGTGTGCCTGCTGCGCTCAAGTTGCAGATCGTTTCTGAGCTCTTGTGTGGCCGCCGCGCCACCCGTCGCGGC
>Ga0315910_10001133_pt1 | contig 24824 bp, 20 predicted proteins | sample EdamamesoilMG_FD_204470 | JGI IMG/M metagenome (GOLD analysis project Ga0315910, IMG submission 204470) | Garden soil microbial communities collected in Santa Monica, California, United States - Edamame soil | ecosystem: Environmental > Terrestrial > Soil > Garden | place: USA: California... | reverse complement strand
CAAGTGGTAAGTGGGGGTGAGGAGACGACGGCTCTGCCGGCGCGACGAGGGGGGCCTCTGCCCCCCTAAAAGAAAAAGCAAAACGCCCCGAACAAGCGTTCAAGGCGTTAGCAACCCCCGATGCTGCGCAGCAGCGAGTCGCGGAAAACCGCCGCCGACTAAGTAGGAGGCGCCGGATTTTCCGGCGGCGGGTGGGGGTGAGGAGACGACGGCTCTGCCGGCGCGACGAGCTAACAGTGTCCTCACCATCCCCCCGAACACGCCCCCCGATGTGGCGGAGCCACGAGTCGCGGAAAACCGCCGCCGACTAAGTAGGAGGCGCCGGATTTTCCGGCGGCTGGTGGGGGTGAGGAGACGACGGCTCTGCCGGCGCGACGAGGGGGGCCTCTGCCCCCCTACAAGATCAGCAGCTGTAATACAGCTGATACTCGACGGGGGTCACCGTCATGCGCTGCTTGGTCACCTCATCCATCTTCAGGGCGATGTACGAGTTGATCATGTCGTCGGTCATTACGCCGCCCACGGTGAGGAAGCTGCGATCCGCGTCGAGGGCCTCGAGCGCGCGATCGAGTGAGGGAGCGACGGTGGGGTAGTGGTTCTTGCCTTCCAACTCGAGCTCGAACAGATCTTCATCGCCAGGAGCGCCGGGGTCGATCTTGTTGATGATGCCGTCGATGCCCGCCATGAGTAGCGCCGTGAAGCACAGGTAGGGGTTGGCGGTGCTGTCAGGGAAGCGCGTCTCGATGCGCTTGCCCTTCTTGGGGATCACGAACGGGATGCGGATGGCAGCCGAACGGTTGTTGGCCGAATAGGTCAAGATGGTGGGCGCCTCGAACCCGGGGACCAAGCGCTTGTAACTGTTGGTCGAGGGGTTGGCGAAGGCGTTGATCGCGCGGGCGTGCTTGATGACGCCGCCGATGTAGTACATCGCGAGCTGGCTCAGCCCTCCGATGCCGTCACCGGCAAAGAGGTTCTCGCCGTTCTTGAAGACGGACTGGTGCACGTGCATGCCGTTGCCGTTGTCACCCACCATGGGCTTGGGCATGAAGGTGGCAGTCTTGCCCCACTTGGCGGCGACGTTGTGCACGATGTACTTGAGCATCTGCACTTCATCAGCCTTGCGCACGAGGGTGCCGACGCCCACGCCAATTTCACACTGGCCAGCGTTGGCTACTTCGTGGTGATGCACCTCGGGGACCATGCCCATCTCTGCGATGACTTTGCACATCTCAGCGCGGATGTCGTTGAGTGTGTCGACCGGGGGCACGGGGAAGTAGCCACCCTTGACACCGGGGCTGTGGCCCTTGAAGCCTTCGACGTCCGTGGACCATGCAGCTTCTTCGCTGGAGATCTTGAACATCTGGTAACCCATGGACACGGCGTACTGCACGCTGTCGAAGATGAAGTACTCGTTCTCCGGACCAAAGTAGGCGGTGTCGCCGATGCCGGTGCTCTTCAAGTACTCGATGGCGCGCTTGCCGATGCTGCGCGGGCACTTGGCGTAGCCTGACATGGTGGCAGGAACGATGACGTCGGAGCTGATGTTGAGCTGCTTGTACTTGGCAAACGGATCCATGACCGCGCTGGTAGGATCAGGCAACAGAATCATGTCTGAGTCGTTGATCGGCTGCCAACCTGCGATGGACGAACCGTCGAACATCTTGCCTTCGGTGAAGAGTTTCTCATTCGCCTGAGCGGCCGGAATGGTGACGTGCTGCTCCTTGCCCTTGGTATCCGTGAAGCGAATGTCGAGGAACTCGACGGCCTGGTCCTTGATCAGTTTGAGAACATCAGCTGCGGTGGTCATCTTTTCTCCTTGATTGTCCCTTTGCTCTGGCACGAGTGATCCGGCGATTGGGGGCGGTCTCGTACCTAAGTCTTCTCTGCCCAAGTACGTGGCGAAATGCCGTGTCCCGTGGGGCGAAAAGACAGATAGCGGCCGAATGTTTCTGCTACGTTTCTCAATTTGATTTCAAGGAAGGCGTCTTGAAAAATTAGGTCGACGCTCCACTTTTCCTCGCAAATTCCTCGAATGTGCAATCATTTCGACTGATTGAAACGACGCACCGCGAGACAATACGCAACTCGGCGAGCTCGCGTCTGCGAGCGAGCCAAAACATACGCAGTGCGCGCAAGTGGTTCGTGGTGAGCCGAGGTGGTCGGCCCGCTTATCGCTTGGTGGGCAGGTGGCCGGGCGCCAAGTTCTGGAAGAAGTCGTTGCCCTTGTCGTCGACCACGATGAAGGCGGGGAAGTTCTCTACTTCGATTTTCCACACGGCCTCCATGCCCAGCTCAGCAAACTCCAGAACGTCGACCTTCTTGATGCAATCTTGGGCCAAACGCGCAGCGGGGCCACCGATGGAGCCCAGATAGAAGCCGCCATGCTTCTTGCACGCGGCGGTGACCGCAGGGCTACGGTTGCCTTTTGCCAGCATGATCAAGCTGCCTCCGGCCGCTTGAAACTCATCCACGTAAGCGTCCATGCGTCCGGCTGTCGTTGGACCAAAGGAGCCGGAGGCCATGCCTGTCGGGGTCTTGGCCGGGCCCGCGTAATACACCGGGTGATTGCGCAAGTAATCGGGCATAGGACGGCCCGCCGTCAGCTGATCTTTGATTTTGGCGTGGGCGATGTCGCGCGCCACCACGAGCGTGCCGGTGAGACTCAGGCGCGTCTTGATGGGGTACTGTGACAGCTGGGCGCGGATGTCGTTCATGGGACGATTGAGGTTGACCTCCACCACCTCGCCGCCCAGAGCGTGGTCGGTGGCCTCGGGCAGGAAGTGGGCTGGATCGGTCTCCAGCTGCTCGAGGAAGATGCCGTCTTTGGTAATTTTTGCCGTGGCTTGGCGATCGGCCGAACACGACACCGCGATGCCCACGGGGTTGGAGGCGCCATGACGGGGCAGGCGAATGACCCGCACGTCGTGGCAAAAGTACTTGCCGCCAAATTGCGCGCCAATGCCGATGCGCCGCGAAATGTTATGAATTTGAGCTTCCAGCTCTAGATCGCGAAAGCCGTGACCCGTGGCGCTCCCGCTCGTGGGCAGCGTATCCAAATAGCGCGCCGAGGCGAGCTTAGCGGTCTTCAAGTTGAACTCGGCACTGGTGCCGCCGATCACGACGGCCAGGTGATAGGGGGGGCAGGCGGAGGTGCCGAGGCTCTTCATCTTCTCTTCAATGAAGGACAGCAGCCGCTCGGGGTTGAGCAGGGCTTTGGTCTCTTGATAGAGGTAAGTCTTGTTGGCGCTGCCGCCGCCTTTGGCCATGAACAGGAACTTGTAGGCGTCGCCTTGGGTCGCAAAAAGTTCAATCTGAGCCGGGAGGTTGTTCTTGGTGTTGACCTCCTCATACATGGTCAGCGGCGCCATTTGCGAGTAGCGCAAGTTAGAGGTCTGGTAGGTGTCGAACACTCCTCGTGAGAGTGCCTCTTCGTCGTCGATGCCCGTAAAGACTCGGTCGCCCTTTTTGCCCAGGATGATGGCGGTGCCTGTGTCTTGGCACATCGGGAGCACTCCCCCCGCGGAAATACAGGCATTTTTGAGCAGATCGAGCGCGACGAACTTGTCGTTGTCCGAGGCTTCCGGGTCGTCCAGGATGTTGTGCAACTGCTGCAAGTGTCCCGGCCGCAATAAATGCGCGATGTCGATCATCGCTTGGCGCGCCAGTAAGCTGAGCCCCTCGGCCTCCACTTTGAGGAATGTCTGTCCAGCCGCGTTGAAGGTGGACACGTAGTCAGCGGTGAGTTTCTTGTACTGGGTGTTGTCAGGACCGAGCGGGAGAATGGTCTGAAACTGGAACTCGGGAGGCATGCGTGCATCCAAGCACGAAGCGGTGGGAGCGACGAGGGTGAGCGATTTGGCACGTGGATCAGCGCTGCGTGATGCCGAGAAGGCTGGGATTGGTGAGCTTTTCCCCCACGGGGCCGCGCGTGGGGCGGGCCCTCTCTACCCCACAGCCGGACCCCGGTTGTGAGCGCGGTCCCCGTCAGGGGGAAACGGGCGAGCGCCGAGCGCAGGCGAGCGCGAGACCGCAAGGGGGCTCCACCAACGCAGTGACGGCACTTCAAGTGGGTCATTGCGGGCCGGACAACTCGGACCCGTTGTGGATGTCCGACGGCGTGAGACGTTGGTGAAGATTTTTGTCTCGCTCCGCAAAAAACCTGAACCTATTTTTGCCTTTCACCGCGGGTGCAACTGCCCGGACCAATGGCACCAAGAAATGATTGAACTGGGCCCAAAAGCGAGAACTTGAGCGCTGCCTGCTGTATCGTGCGCGCCATGACATATCACCGTCGCATGTACCGGTCTTCGTTGAGCTTATACATTTCTCTTGGGGTTGTGGTGGCGCTGAGTGTGGGCGCGAGCGCGTGCAGTTCGGATGGCGGCCCGGCTGGTACAGGCTCTGGCGGGCAGAGTGGTAGTGGCGGACTGGGCAGCGGCGGTGGTGGAGCAGACATCAGCGGTGCAGGCGGCCTTGGTGATGCGCTCGGTGGTTCAACGGGCGGCGGATCAGCGAGCGCGGGGGGACAAGGCAATAGTGGCAGCGGGGGTCAGGTCGTCTCAGGCACAATCTCCGATCTCATGATCACCGCCAACCCTAACAATGTGCTCTCAGCTTGGGTCACTTGGACCACCAGTGAACCGGCCGATTCCGTGGTGCAGTTTGGAAAAGACACGCTCACGCTCGAGGTGGCGCACACGGAGCTGGTGACCGAGCACAAGGTGTTAGTGATTGGTATGCGAGCGGAGACCGCCTACCAGATGCGCGCGCTCTCGACCGGCGCCAGCGGCACGCTGGAAGGAACGGGCAACTTCACCACCGCCGCGCTCCCTGCCCAAATCCCCGTGGGGACCGTCTCTGTCCCAGCGACGGACAAAACCCAGCCCGGGTGGACGCTGATGAACGTGCAGAAGGGTGATGGAACCAACCGCGCGATGAGCGGCGCGCCCCCCGCAGCAGTGATCTACGATGAAGAGGGACAACCCGTGTGGTATTTCATCAACGGCACCGAGTTGGAGCGAGGTGGGGCGATTTCGGTCGATCCAACCGACTTGGGGATCACCATGGGGCCATCGTGGGCACTCAACAGCGGGCCGGCGCTCCCACCCATCGAAGTGGACTGGGCCGGGGACACCGTCTGGACGTGCGCCGACACGCTGTGCGGTCTTTCGGGTCAGCTGTCCCATCACGTCGGCAAGCTGAGCAACGGGCACTACATCGTGATGAACGACGCCAGCGTAGGATCTCGAACCTCGCAGATCTTTCAAGAGTTTGATCCGGCGAGCCCTACGCCCGTACACAGCATTGGCGTCGAGGATTTGGTCACGCCACCCTCCAGCGCCAGTGGCGATTGGGCGCACGGCAATTCCATCACCGTCGACTTGGAGAACGATGTCGCTTACCTCAGCTTTCGTTGGCTGGGCGTCATCAAGGCCAAGTACAGCACCGGGGAGCTGTTGTGGCATCTCCCGGCCGAGTACGGGCAGACGAGCTTGAACACCAACTTTGGCGACATGGCGTTTGACCCCCCCAGCTCGCAGTTTTCAGACATTCACGATCCTGAAATCCACGACGACGGGACCATCCTGTTCTTCGACAACGGTGGGTTTTCTGGCTCGATTGAGGACGGAAACCCTCACAATTACCACACGCGTGCGGTCGAGTATCAGATCGATGAGACGGCCAAGGTGGCCAAGCTGGTGTGGGAGTGGCCTGGCAGTTTTACGGTGGACCCCTGGTACACCACCGATTTGTATGTCCCGTTCTGGGGCGACGCGGATCGCTTGGCCAACGGCAACGTGCTGATCGCTGCAGGTCGACGGGGCACGGTGGCTGCCACACCCGAGAGCCGGATCATTGAGGTGGCGCGGACTGGAGAAGTCGTGTGGGAGCTCAAGCTGCCCAAGGACAACGGTGTGTACCGCGCGGAGCGCCTCTACCCATTGCCTTTGGTGCGACCCATCCAGTGAGCGCGGCCCTGCCATTGCTTCTCGGGCACGTCAGTTGAGGAGCACTTGCTGGACGCGCTCGAAGCGCTGGGTGTTGATGGAAAAATCCCAGCGCTCACAGAGGAGCCGCGGACGTAGGGCGAGCTCGAGAGATGGCTCGAGCTCGTGGTCAGTTGAGACAACGAACAGAGAGTTGGGTTCGTTCCTCTGACGCCGTGAAAGGGAGGTGCCTGCTTGGATCAACCACGGCGTGTGGGTGTGCGCGTGGGCCGAGGTCAAGCGCAGTACACGGGCGTGATGAGTGTGGCCACAAAACACGAGATCCAGCCCCGCCTGGGCCCAGCGCTCCACGGCCGTCTCGGCCATCAACTCACTCGCGAAGGCTCCGCGAAATCGTTCTCCCTGATCACTGAAGGCGGGCAGCGGGTGATGACACACCACGGCGCACACAGCCTTGTGGGGGGCACTGGTGAGTGCCGCCTCGACGTGCGCTACCTGCTCCTCGTCCAAGGTCCCGCGCTTGTGTCGAAACACGCGCGTCGTGTCGATGAGGACCAAGCGAAAGGCGCCTAAGTCGTGACATTGCACCCGCCCGGCGCTGCCAAAGTGCCGACTGAATAACCGGTACGGGGCAGCTGCTCGCTCGACGAACCGAAAGAGTGGCAGGTCATGATTGCCTGGCACCGCAAGCAGCGCGCGGCCTTGCGCGGCGTCGTGAAGAAACTGGGCGGCAGCTTCAAATTCGCTCGGCTTAGCGCGCTGCGTCAAGTCTCCCGATACAATGAGGGCACCTGGATCTTGCTCGTCGATCAAGGCACGGAGCGCGACACATACGGCGGGAGTTTCTGTACCGAAGTGCAGGTCACTCACATGCATGACCTTGTGCAACCTACCGCGCGACCCCACGTTACCCTCAGCTGTCTTGCGTGAGACCGTCTCGTTTGACGGCAAGACGCGGGGATGAGGCACGCTCCGCGGCGGGCACGATGACCCTGATCGGCACCGGAGACGGCTCGATGATCAGCGGTCCGGGGATGCGCATCACCTCGCCGTCGAGTGCTAGCTTGATGCCTTTGTGATGTGCGGAGTGCTCGCTCACGATGAGTTGCTCGAACGGGAAGGTCAGCACGTCTTTCGCTTCGCCCAGCGAACCAAACGCAGCGCGCAATCCTAGTTCGAAGAGTCGCAGCGGTGAGGGTGTGCGCAGCGCCAGAGCGGTGAGTTCTTGTCCCTTGCCCTCTTTGCCCGATGGGCTGCGGTCATCCGTACTTTGCTCATCTGAAGCAGGGTTGAGGCCCAACCGCTGCAATTGCAGGGCGTTGTTGCCAATGAACAAGGTGGCAATCTCGAGTTGATGGGGTGCCCCTACGGGTTCCGCGTCACCCGAGGCCCGCTGGACCTCGATGTTGAAGGTGCGTGCACGTCGCGCAAACAATGAGCTTGCCGCAGCCGTGAGCGCGAGGATGCGATTGCGCCCATACTTTTGCTTTGCCTGCTCACGGTCTTCCAAGAGGCGCGGGTAAAGGCCCAAACTGGCGTTGACGAGGAACGGTCGTCCGCTCACTAGGCCCAGCTTGGCGTCCACGACGTCTCCGTCCATGAGCGTGTGCACGGCCGCCGCGATATCGAGCGGGATCCCCAGATCGCGCGCTGCATAGTTGAACGTTCCACAGGGCAGAATGCCCAGCGGAACACCGTAGCGGAGCACATGAGGGAGGGCAGTGTTGATGGTTCCGTCCCCGCCCGCGACAACCAACGTGCCTTGAGCGTTGTTGGCCAGGTCGGCGGCGTGGCGCAGGATCGTCGGTAAGATGGCGGTTTGTTGTACTGACACGAAGTACGCCGAGGCTCCCGCATCGGTGAAGGATTGGCGGATGAGTTCTTCGCGACGTTGTGCCTGCCTACCGGAGGAAGAGTTGATGAGGATGAAGAATGGTCCATGGCCATACGCGCGCGGCTTGGAAAAGGCCGGAACGCTCGGTTGATGTTGATCGTGGCCGTATAGATATGCGTCATCTTGCATCATGGTTCGTGTCTCCAGCGGAGCGAGCAGCGGCGCGGGACCATTTCAGTACCCCGCGCGCCGCCGCTTGCAGCAGTGACTAGTGCAGCGGGCGTGCCAACGCGCACACTGCCTGCAGTTAGGCCAAAACTGCGGCGAAATGCGTACATTTGCGCGCGCGATCCGCCTCCGCGCCGCTGTGGCGAAGTGCCACGGGCGAGACGAGAGCGCACTTTGGTTAGCTCACTGCAAATCTTCCATCAAGCCGCCCATTTGGGCATTGAGCCGCTCCGCGCGCGCGCGTTCTTTGTTGAGCAAGACCTCGACACGTTCTTTGGCTTCTTCCGCGCGCTTGGTGGCTTCACGGGCGGCAGCTTCGCTCTCCTCAGCCTGGGTGCGGAGCTTGACGGCTGCCTCACGTTCAGTCTCAGCAAAGACGAGAGCCTTTTGCAGCTCGATGTTTTTCTCCGCCAGCTCCTCGGCGCTGAGCTTGACCTTGTCCTTGAGCGCCACCGTCTTTTGCTCGGCCTCCTTGCGTTGCCGCTCGGCCTCCAGACGTTCCTTCTCTGCCTGCAGCTGTTGGGCAAGGCGCTGTTGGGCAATGCGCGCGCTTTCGTCCGCCTTCTTCTTTTCTTGAGCGACCAGGTAAAGCCCCACTGAGGCGCCGACCAACATCAAGACCAGTACCGCAAAGCCAGAGACCGCTAACGTGCGTTTGAGCAACGCCGAACGCCGCCCTTGCTTGTGCACGCTCTCTGCAAATTCCTGTGCGACGACCGGCAAGTTGCCTTGATAATGCCGCTGAAAGTGCGTGAGGTCCGTGACCATTTCACCGCGCCACAACATGCCGCCGCGGCGGCCCTTTTGATCCCACTGGTGCGCTGCGGCTACCAATTGATCAATGAAGACGCTGTCCTCATGGCTTTCTTCCAGCCATTTGCGCAGCGAGGGCCAGGTGGTGATGAGCGACTCATGCACGATCTCCACAGTGGGCTCGCCCTCGTCCGCGCGGATCACCCACAAGCGCGAATCGACGAGCTGGGACACCAGCTGTTTGAGCGCGGCGGGGTTGCCTGACAGCTCTCCCAATTCGCTCATTGAGCGGATGGCGCGCGTGCGCTCCGGCGTGACCAGGTGCATGAACAAGTTGCGGCACAGCAGCTGCTGGTCAATGCTGAGCTGGTTGTAAACCGCGTCCGCATGACTCACGAGCGCACCCTGCACACCGCCCATGCCGCGGTAGCTGGCTAGCGTGAGCTGATGGGTCTTTGGGTCACGCGCCTCCCACAGCTGGGCCGCGGTAAACTGCAGAAGGGGCAGGCCGTTGGGCGAGCCTTCCAAGAAATCGATCATTTCAGCGATGATTTGCGGTGATTCGAAGCGGTAGCCCACCATCTCGGTGGGTCGCACCAGCGCCTCGCGCAGGCCTTCGCGGGCAGGCGGCCCCAAAAAGAACACACCCGTGCTCAGGGCGGCCGCAAACTCAGCGTCCTCCGTGGCTCGCCCCAAGAAATCCGCGCGCACCGAGAGCAGCGCGCGCACCGGGGAGACCGCGTCGTCCGCCGCGCCCAGGATGGCAGCGGTCAGGACGCGACGCTCCTCAGCCGGTGCGCCGAGCGTGTACAGCTCCTCGAATTGATCGAAGAACAGAAGGACGCGCGTCTGCTTGATGCGACAATATGCGCGGAGCAGCGCGCCCAAAAACCCGGGCTCGCTGGTGAGCTTGCTCACGACTTCACGATCGGTGGGAGGATCTTGCGACTGTTGACGCGCTAGCACCTCCACGTGGGGGCGCAGATGTTCGGCGAGGGAGAGCACGGGGGTCCTGCCCGGACGGATGGTGAGGACCTCCCAGCCCGCGCCGTTGCCGCGCAGGGTGGGGATCACGCCGGCGCGCAGGAACGACGACTTGCCCACGCCAGACGGACCCACCACGGCCATGAACGGTGTCTCCTTCAGACGTCCAAGCAGTGTGCCTAGCTCGCGGGAGCGCCCAAAAAACTTGGTCGCGTCCTCCTCTTGGAAGGCGCGCAAACCCGCAAAGGGCCCCATTTCGAGCGCTTGCGCGCTGCCTTGGCGACCTGGCAAAAATGGTTCTAGCGCCTTGAGCAGCGTGACCGCATCGGGGAAGCGACGGTCCGGAGACTTCTCCAAACAGCGCGCCACCACCTCAGCCAAGGCTTTGGGGACGTCCGCACCGAAGCTGTCGAGACGCGGCATGGGCGCGGGGCCCGCCATGAAGGTGGCGACCGCGGTGGGGGTCGGGTGATTCATCAGCGGGTTGTGGCCCGAGAACGCCTCGAACAAGATCAAGCCGACGGCCCAAATGTCGGCGCGATGGTCCACTTGGTCCGGCGTGAGCCACTGCTCGGGGGACATGTATGCGACCGTGCCAGCAATCCCGGTGGAACGGCGCTGGTGCGCCCCGGTGGATGCATGCGCTGGACGTGGGAGCGCCGAGTGCTTGGGCGCGTCTTGCTCGAGCAACTTGGCGATGCCGAAGTCGAGCACCTTCACCGTGCCGCTGCCTGTGACGAAGATGTTGTCCGGCTTGAGATCGCGGTGAACGATGCCCTCACTGTGGGCGCGCGCCAGCGCGCTCACCACACTCACGACGATCTCCACACAGCGCGTGACGGAGGGTGATTCTTGCTGGATGTAGTCGGTCAGCGTTCGGCCTTCCAAAAACTCGAGCACCATGTAGGGCGAGCCCTCGAACTCGCCCGCGTCGTGGATGACGACGATGTTTTCATGGGTGCAGCGCGCGGTGGTGCGCGCCTCGATGATGAAGCGGCGGGTGATCTCCGGGTCGCGCGTGCGCAGCACCTTGATGGCCACACGGCGACCCAGGCGCGTGTCACGAGCGAGGTAGACGACGCCCATGCCGCCCTCACCCAGCTTCTTCACAATTTCATAATGCTGGATGTGGCGTAGCTCTCCGGATGCGTAACTGGGAGGAGGCGCTTCTTCTGCATCGTTGCCGACTGCTACGACGCCGGATTCACCGGGCGGGCCATTGGCTTCCACGACATCGGAGTCATTGGGAAATACGCTGAGCGCAAACTGCGCGGGCAGCTCCTTGGGCAGTGCCCGTACGTTGCTGGGCTCCAGCTGGGAGCCACGCACCGTATTGAAGAAGTCGATGTTCTCAGGCAACGGGGCGACCAAGGTCTTGGCTGGCTTGCGCGCACCGCCCCCGGGGGAAAACACACCCAACACAGTTTTGAGCGGGCTAGCCGCAGGCTTGGCCTTGGGGCTCCCTCCATCGTTGCCGCGATCGTTCATCCTGGCTCATCCTTGCAGCGGCGCTGCTCGGGCCGCTTATTAAGTTCTGTACAAGATACGACGTGGGAAATTGGGCCACAAGGTGCCTGCTTTTGCCCCAGCAGTCAGCACGTTGAGGGCGCGCGCCCCGCGGCGCAGGGGGGGCCAACCCCGCTGCCGTTCCCGGGAGCGAGCGAGTTTGCCAGGTATTTTCAAGCGTCCTTCGGGCGACGTGCTACGCGCGCACCATGAAACAGCTGAGCCCCCAGGGGCAACAGATTGCCAGCGACCTCGCCCACCGCCACGGCTTCAGCCTCGACGCAGTGCTCCACATGATGTTCGCCGTCCTCAATGGCAACGGTGGCATGGCCCAATTTAGTCACAACGAGTTCGGTGGTTCCGGACAGTGGATGCGCGGTGGCATGACGATGGTCGGGGACATGTTCAACAACTACCTCAAAGGCCGCGTCGACAGCCTGTGCTCCGAGATCTCCAACATCTTGGCCAACCAGCCTGGCTTGCTCCAATCGGGAAGCTTTCAATCGCAGAGCCAGAGCGGCAGCGGCCACCAACACCAGGCCAACGGTGGCGTGATGGGGAACTCCAGCTTGTTCGTGCCCGATCCGGACGACAACTGGTGGCCCCAGGAGCTCGGCGCGCCGAGCGCGACCGGCAGCCAAAACAACGTGCGCTATGCCTACTTCTTTGGCCCGCGCCGCTTGGCAGTCCGCACCGGCGGTGACGTGTGGGTCTACGATACCCTCGATCACAACATCGGTGGCTTCTCCCAGCAGCAGGGTATGGGCGGCTCAATCACCTTCGGTAGCCAATACGGAACGGTGCAGCTCTCGAGCCTGCCCGTCGTGTCCCGCAACGGACAGAGCGTAGCGGCAGCACCCGCGCCGACCCCTGCGTGGACCCCCGCTCCGAGCCCTGCGTGGACCCCTGCTCCCGTCGCCGCCTCAGGAAACAACGGAGTCTCAGGAAACAATGGATCCGGGGGCACCCACGATGTACTCGCTGCGCTCGAGAAGCTCGGCGACTTGAAAGCCAAGGGTGTCCTTACCGATCAAGAATTTGCGGCCAAAAAGGCCGAGTTACTCAGCCGGCTCTAGGCCAATCACTGCTGGTTCCCGTTGGCGCGGCGCGGCCCATGGTGTCCGCTGCGTGATTTCCAAGTTCTGAGCGCCGTTTCCGGTCTCCGTAGCGTGATTTCCAAGTTCTGAGCGCGGTTTTCAGTCTCCGCGGTGCCGTCTCCCGTGTTTTCAGCAGAGGCCGCCGGGAAATCGCGCCGAAGACATGAGATCCGTTGCCGAGGCATGGGGAAACAGTGCTCGGAGAACGGGATCCGGCGCCGAATTAATTCGAGACCTTGCCCAATGAATTGGAACCCTGCTGATTTAATTCGAGACCTTGCCGAATAGTTCGCGACTTCTCCGCTCAAGTGCGATCCGCGGCCGAAGCCGTTTTGCGCGACTCCTCGTTGGTCCACGTCTTCCAGCAGCCGGGGGAGCACAGCACATATTCGTCAGCAATAGCCGCCTGGCTCGCCAACTCCCAGACGCCTCCGCTTGGTTACTTTGCGCGCGGTGCCTTCACGGCCCGTTGGCTTCGTACTCCATGATTTCTGCCTCGTTCATCAAAGGAGGGTAGCCGCACGTCACCATGCAGTCGTGGATCTGGTGGTTGGTGCGTTTTGCTAGCGGGGAGTGCGGGTTGAGGGCCCCCATGACGCACTCTTCGAAATCCTCGGGTGCTTGCTCGCGGCTGGGGCAGCGCGCGACCAGTTGGTCAGTGTCTGGCTTCATGGCCACCACGATCTCGAAAAAACATGCCTTGGCGCAAATGCGCCGGCTCAGGCATTGCCCGGCATAACAATGGCTAGGACCTTCGACCCACTCCTCTGTTGGTGTGCAGGCGGTGCCATCCTTGGCTTTTTGGCTTTGGCACTTACCCTCGGTGCACACCTGCTTCTCACAGGGGTCGGCCTGGGCCGTAGCCGAGCTGTCGGACGTTAGGGTGGGGGCCTGAGCACTCGGTTTGTCTTTGTCCGAACATTGTTCGGGCCCTTTCACTGGAGGTGCCGAGCGACAGGACAACATCCCCAAGGCAATCGCCACGATCATGCTCTTGGAGTTCACGCTGCCTTTAAAGTTCACGCTGCCTCACTTGCTGTTCGGTGCGGTCCAAGTCCTCAAAGGCGCATTGCACGACACGTGCATCGACGGGCACGTCCACGAGATCCGCCGCCGCAAACTCCCACAAGCGGTTGACGCACTCGTTCAAGACGACGTCGTGTGGCTGGCCGGTGTCCGCGGTGACGATGCGCCCGTCCGGTTGCACCTCACGCACCGTGGGAAATTCACTTGCGGGGTAGTCGGACACCCATAAGACGACGATCTCGATGCCGGGCGGGCTGGCGAGTACCACAGCGCGTTCAGCTGCGCACAGGTCGAGCAGCATGATCTTGTTGGGATTGAAATCCTGGTTCATGCGCGGCAGTTGATCCTTCGGGATCAACAGCGAATCAAATTCCTCCAATGCCGCTGGCAAAGGCTCGTACTCGGGAGGGTCACTCACGGCAGCCGGTTGACGCCGACGGATGCCACCGAACGCACCTGTGAGGTCATCGAGATCTCCCCCCTTGAGGTAGAAATCAAAAAACGCCTGCGCATCGCCTGCTGAAATCATCGACTCGCCTCCGCCTGATAAAAATGCAGATTCATTGTTCTCGAATCCTTCGGCCGGCCTCGGCATCGGCTTGTTCCTTGGCCCTTCTTACAAGCTCACGTTCGTAGTCTTGGCGTTGGACCTTCTTCCAATCGGGACGCACCAGCAGACCCGGGGGGCGGACTTGGGTATGGCCGATCACCACCCGCGCCATCTCGGTATAACCGTGGATTCGAGCCTCTCGTGCATACTTTTCCGTGCTGCCATTGGCCTTCCACAGATACCACTTCTCTCCGGCACCGCTGATGTAACCGTCGACTGCTTGCAGAACAAAGCCGCTGCTATCCAGACACTGACCGTACAAACAAGCTCGTTGGCTAGCTGAGTCACAAGCTTTCCCCGGCTGAAGCCAATTCTGCGGGTCGTCTGCTGGCCACTCGGTGTAGCGCCTGCAAGGTAGATCGAACGATTGAGCTTGCGGTAGGTCGTCCACGTCATTCAACCAGCAACTCATGGCGCAGTGCATGAGATTGACGGTGAGCATCTCACCACCGTCCACCAAGGGGGTATCTGGGGCCAGCAGGGAGGCGCCGTAACGTGCGCAGTCCTGCAGGCAGCGTTTGGGCATGCACTGTCCAGACACCATTTCCTGCCACGTTTTCTTGCCACTAGCTTCATATTCACAGGGCGCTCCATCCTTGCTTTCAGTGGCCTCAGCTGGTGCGTCTGCCTCCTGGGCTAACCCAACGCCAGGCATCAACAGGCCCCCTGCAGCCAGCAGCACGTGGTACATTCTCATAGGCTAGCCCAACTTCACCTGGAGCGTTCCTGGCGGAACAATGTCAGGAGGGAAGGCCGATGCTGGAGTCCCTGCGGTGATGCAGAAGAATCTGTCCATCGGCAACTGAGCGCCGGACCAATTGCCCTCGGCGTAATGAATGCGGTGCATTTTACCCTGGTTGTTGAACTTGTTGTTGGTGATCACGGTCCGGCCGCTACTTTCGACCTTGGCATTCATGATGGGAAGAGTGAGGTCTTTGAGAATGGATCCTCCACTGCCTTGCGTTAGACCCAGGAGGTCCGAAGGCGTCTTCCCCCGAGCATCGGAGGCCATCATCGCGCGGGCCAACCTTTTTCTTGGCACGTAAAATAGCCACCACGCTTCGACACCTTTGTCGAAGCCAGGCGCCTCGCGGAGTGACCACAGATAGCGCGTGATGTGAAAGTTCTCTGTTTCGTTGGGACCGTACATAGGAAGCAGAGGTGATAGGAAGATGAGCCAACCGCTCGCTGGTAGGACTGCTTCCTTGTACGAGACTTTGACCCCTGCGGGCATGAGCGCCAAGCGCACCAGGCCCAAGGGGCGCGCCTTGAGCAGAGCCTTCAACTGTTTCTCGAAATCTGCCTTGTTGGACGAAGTGATGCGGGCAAACGCGCCCACGCCGCGCATGGGCTCACCACCCACGCTCTTGACCTGGTTGGTGAGCGCGTCATCCAAGTTGCCGGAGTGAAAGCCACTGCCGCCGCCCAAGATCGAAACCGTACCTGAGTCCCTGCCGGCCACACTCAAGCCGCCGGTATCCAACGTTTGGATCTGTTTACGGTCGGGGCTGATGCGCAACACGGCGCCCATGTGGGCGCCCGCCGTGTGATCGGCCAGGATTTGCTTGCCATTTTCGAGCTTGCTGAGCACGCGGTACGGCCCGGTGAATTCCAACTTGTCTCCGGTGCGCTTGGCGCACATCTCGATCCCCGCCTCGACCCGGCAAGCAGCTGGTCCCGCGAAGGACGTGTTGTCGACGACCTGATTGAATCCGGCGGGATTGTGTGGGCGCACTGGTCGGTTACAGAAGAGAACCACCGAGCCAGGCCCGAAGTACGCTGCGTCCTCCTCTTGTTTGCCAAACTGTTCGACCAACACCGTGTTGGGCGCTCCAGTGAGGTACCCCGGCACCGTGTGTGGGGATCCGTCGGGCGAGGCCACTTCTTCCAAGATCGGCTTGGTGGTCGCAGAAGGCGCACCGTTCTCGGCCTTGGCGATGAACCATTTGCCGCCCGCGTCCTTGGTGATTTTCGAGGACACGGAGCCAGCTTCAAGCCCGACACGCGGAAAAGGATTGGTGCCACGCGTGGAGACCGCGAAGGTGGCGAGGTTCTCGCACGCCATGGTCAATCCGTAGAACTTGTTGCTGGCGCTGTCTTTGATGTTGTCGGACAGAAATTCCTGATTGGTACCTGTCGAGTAGCTGACTGTCGGTCCTCCATACGGAGTGAACGCTGCCATCTCGGTCACCTGGCGTGCCCAGAACTCATTGGCGTCTGCAATGCCCTCAGGTGTGTCAGGAAACTTGGGCTCCAAAGGCAACGCCTTCCCGTTTTGTTGGGTCCAAGCGGCGTCCAGCGGCTGGCGTACACGCTCTGCGATGTGTGCGAGTACCTTGGAGATGGTGGCTACGTCGTGGCGAGCCGCCTTGGACGCGTCACCCGAGAACTGATTCTTGCGCAGCGGAGGTGGCACCGCGGCGTTGAGTCCCACGCACAAGCGGGGCACTGGCCCTGGTGTGAGGACCTGAACGACTGGTGCAGTAGCCACTGCGGGGGCCGGTGTGGTCACGCGCAGCGCCTGGGGCGAGGCAAAGACCTGGACGTCCTGTGCTCCCGAGCGCACAGCGCTCTCGTTGTACGAGGCAAAAATTTGGAAAAACACATTACCCGGCAAGGGCTCCAAGGAAATTTGAAAGAACCAGATGTTGGAGGCGCTCTTGATGGCATCCTTCGCCAGCTGCACGACGAGGGGCTGATTGAGCTCTGAGACCTGATCGCCCTCCTCTTCTTCCAAGAGCGTGACGATGCCATTGGGGCGTGCTTTTCCATCCGTGCGCTGTACACGCACAAATGGGTGGTCTTCGGGCTGACTTACCCCTGCCGGGCAACTGAGCGTCACTGGAATGGTCACCTCTTTTTCGCCAGCTTGTGCGATGGGCGATCCGACACCTGCAGTGAACTTGATCCGATTGAGCTCGGGGTTGGGGGCAGAAGACTTAGCCATGGTTCCAGTTCAGCTCCACCTGTTTTGACGATACGAAGGTCGTGCCGTTGGCGATCAAGCACAACCCGCCCGTTCGCATACCCTTTTCGATGAGAATACCGCTGTCGTCGGTCTTGCCCTCGCGGTGACCCCACGCGGTCATCAATAGATACTTGACCTGGGCCATGGGTGTTGGTGACTCGCCGTCAATCACGAGCTACATGGTCAGATCCTCGCTATACGGAACTACGTTGCGTGACTTGACCTGGCGCCCGCCTCCCACGGCGGTGAAGCGAAATGTCGCCGCGGGAAAGTCCGAACCTTGACCGAGCAGACCCGCAAATTGAGGATGGGTATCGAAGTCCCAAGTGCTGAACTCGGCACTTGCAAGGCCGTTTTCGTTCACAGCCTCCACTGACTGAGGGACATGAGGTTGTCCTTGTGGTGGTTCGACGGGCTCGACGAGGAAGGAGAGCGCCACATCGGACGTGATCCCGACGCCTCGCACCACGAGGCGTAGTGCTTTCCCTTCTGATGCCGCGAGAGGCGCCGCCTCTTCTCCCTCCTGGGGGACTTCAACCGCCTCCCATTTGGCGAACCAACGGCGTGCACTGGCCATCGGATCGACCTCCGCTCGATTGAACGCATCCGGATGATAAAGTTCACTCACTTTCGGATCCTCATCCAAGAGCGCGATGTCGGGCTCTTGCCCTTGCGCAAAGAAGAGCACCTCCACGCGCCGGTCCGCTTGCTCTTCGGCGTTGTCATCATGCGTCCCATCCACGGGCGCTGATTCACCAAAGCCAATGTACGGTTGTTTGGTGGGGAGGAACTCCACGAGACCTTGGAGCTTCTTCAGGCCCTCAAAGTTCTCACCGAGCTCCTGGGCCATATTGTACTGGTATAGGTCGTAGATGGCGCCCCAGGTTGAGGGTGCTCCCCCGCGGTGTTGCACAATTGCACGCCCGGCGGTGCTCCCTTCGGTCCGCGCCGGCGGGGTCCCTCTCAGTCCGTGCTCGGCCCTTGGCCTGCGCGCGGCTGAGGGTCCCGGACGCGATGAGCCATTCTTTGCGCTGGCGCTACTTGGAAAAGGCGTGGGCGAGGCGGACACAATCTAGGTCAGCAGAGTACGCTTGATTTGCCAGGGATAAAACTTGCCGCGTATCTAGGTCCCACGCGCGTGCACGATGGTCTGACCAACGCCCGTCCCAGCGGCGAGCTTTCGCAAGCGGCGCACCTTGTGCGCCAGCGCGCCCGGTGCTTCGCGTCCTGACGTCACGAGCGTGAACTTGTCGAGCTCCTGTCCACCCCGCGCTGTCACACAAGCCGCGCCTGGGAGTGCAAAAGCTCGCCACTGGGGCGGGCGGAAAGGTACGTCATGTCATCACGTTCTTCCTCGTCGCGCTCCGCTCTGCTCGCGGCACGCGCCCACGGGATGCGCTTCGCACCCACGTACTCTGAGGCGCTGCTCTGGTCGCGGCTGCGCGCCGGACAGCTCGGCGTTACGTTTCGTAGGCAGGTGGTCATCGGCTCCTTCATCGCTGACGTCGTCGCGCCACAGGCGCGCCTCATCATTGAGGTGGATGGTGATGCGTATCACGCCGCGCGCTCAGGCGCGGATGAGCGAAGGGATGAGAAGCTGCGGCGGATGGGCTACCGGGTGCTGCGCATTCCGGCGTCGCTGGTGGAGCGGGATGTGGAAGCAGCGGTCGAGATGGTGAGGGCGGCGTTGGGGTAGCTGTGATGCTGGCACATCGGCCAAGGGCGTGTGGCCTTCAACCTCAAAACTCAACGCATCGGGCCGTCTTGCGTGTCTCTTCGTTGGTCCACGTCTTCCAACAACCGGGGGAGCACAGCACATATTCGTCAGCGATATCCAGCGGGGTGCAACCATCCGGCAGCTTGAGTGGCGCCGAAGGAAGCGTGCTTTCCCCGGGTTTCTTCAGGTCGCCGTTTGCATCATGCAGGACGGTTGCAGAATGCGGAAATTGTATCCCATCCTCGAGCGGCATGCCTTCCAAGCGCCCCCAGCCCCAAAGTTGCTTGTTTTCCAACAACGCAAACGTCATTGGACCCAAGGCTGACACCTTTCGGATGGGTGAATCAAACTTCAGGAAAACGGGCACGGGTGGCTTTTGATAGAAGGTGTCGCCTTCTCCCATCTCGTACCCGATCTCCGAGGCCATGTAGCCGAGCGCGCCTTCCCAACCATTGCCCCAACAACCAAGGCGCCCATCCTGGGTCAACACACACTGGTTGAGTAGGCCACCAACCAGAGTCTCGATAGGGGCAGGATTTCCAAGCTCGACCGTGGCCTTCTTCTGAAAATTGTAGATCTGACCGTCGTCAGTGACCAGGTATGGTGGGACAATGGTGCGGATAGGGCCCTGATCGACGTTGACCTTGCACCATGGCTGCTGCTCGCTCGTCAGTAGAGGGTCGCCCACAAAGGGGTACCATTTCGAACTGCAGTTCTTGATCGGTGGGCGGTATACATCTGGCACACACCAAATTTCGTGGCCTTCCACGAGAGCACAATACATAGCTCCTTCGTTGGAAATTTGCGTGATGCGTCCGCGCAGTTGCTGAGGAACTTCAGTGGATGCAGGCAGCGCATGTTGCGTGGGCCCGTCCACGATGACTGCGCTAGGCGAATAGACAACGGCCTTTCTTCCATCATGAAAGCTTTGCGACGGATTCTTGGCGCGAATCGTTTGGTCCGGCAGGAGCCAATACGAACCGATAGGAGCAGACGGTTCGATGCGACACCGAGGTGAGCAACCGTCGCCTGGTTGCACGTTGCCATCGTCGCAGCTCTCCTCCTTGTCGACCTTCCCATTGCCGCAGGGGGTAGTAGGGGACAGCGCTGGTGGCGTGGGAGTTGGTTGTTTGGCTGCCGTGGTGGCGGCATTTGGTTGAGGCAAGGTGGTGCCTGGACCGGAGGTCTTGCCTTGACACCCAGCACTCAGCACGACCGACAGGAAGAACAGGTTCCACTTCTTCTCAAAACTCATAGCGATATCCGGTTCTCGCCGCCTTGATGCCGTTGTCGCCAGCCAACTTCTAATCGCTGCGTGGCCGCGCGAGGGGGCGTGCGCTTTCCGCGGCGGGCTGGTGAGGCGAGGGGTTGTGCCTCAAGCGGGAATATAGAGCCCACGTTAGGGTGAGCGAAAGCAAGGCCAAGGCGTAGCCGAAACCTGTCTGCACCTGAGCAAGGAGGTCCACTAGGCTCGCGTTGACCGTGAGTCGCACATGCGGCGGCACCATGCCTGGGCCCAAGATGGCGACGGCTTGCGGCGTGCAGCAGGTGGGCGAAAAGAAAAAAGTGTCTGTCGCGTAGTTTGCCCACGCGCGCGTCAATCCACCAACGAGGCAACAGGCTAGGCACCCCGATAAGACCAACCACAGGAGCGGGCGCGCCAAGCTCGGCGCGCGGCACGTCACTGCGTGAAGGACCAAGAGCGTCCCGCCCAACAGAAAACCAGAATGGATGAGCAGGGTCCGGAGATAGGTCGCGCTGCCGCCCCATTCATCACCGAGGCCTGACCAGAGGGAATCCTGCGGAGCTTCCGATAGGATCACGATCCCCGCTTGGGGGACCAACGTCGTCGCGATGCCGCTTATACCTTCAGAGGGAATGGAGAATTCGTAGCTGAAGAGCCTGAGCGATAGGGCTGCCATTGCAATCAAACTCAAGAGCACGAGCGCTGCGCGTGGCAAAGGTACGAGCGTCATGCTTCATGGTCCAGCAAGGCCCGTTTTGGTGCGCATTTCATCCATAAATTTGTACAGCTCAGTGCCGGGGCACTCCGTATCTCCCTTGGCGCGGGGCAGATCACGATGCCCCACCAACTTGGTGATGGGAAAGTGTACCTTGAGCGCATTGGCGATTTTAACCACAGCATCGATCGCTACTTGGGTGGGATCGTCGTCGTCATCCCAAATCTGGTGTTCAAAGTCGCCCGCGACAATGATGGCCACCTTGCCGGTATTGTGCTCTGAGTTGCCGGCAGATTTAAAGGCGAGGTGGCGCCCTTCCAAGATTTGACCTTCGAGGGTGACCACATACTCATAGGCGATGTCGTCAAAATCCTTTGAAAAGTGCTTGGTTTGGATGGCCTTGGCGCTCTTCTCGCCACTGTCACCTGAGTGGTGGACTACGATTGTGTCGTAGTCCCAATCCGGGTCGAGCTCCTTCTTGGGACGTGAGGCGCCCCAGGAGGCTCGCCGAGCCACGCCAGCAGTAGAAGCGATATCGTCGGCCACTTTGCGCTTGTTGGGAAGTTTTAGGGTGTGGGCCAGGCCCACAGCGAGGGGGGAGGGGAGTCGGTCTTTGAACGAGATCTCGGGATCGCCCTTCTTGTCCACGATACTGACGACCTCAACTTCTCCAGACTTCAACTTGGGGTCTTTGATCTCGATGAGCCCATTCTTGTCCGTCTTGAAGGCGTTTGATGTGTTTGCGTCAGGCATGCGCAACTCAATATCGAGACCGTCGAACGGATTGCCCTGCGCGTCAGAGATAGTCAGGGAGAACGCTGCCAGGGGTGGTGCCGCGGCCATTTGAAATTTTGCGGGCTGACCAGCGCTGACCTTCTCCTTTTTGGGGGTCTTCTCTGGGATCGTGACTTGGTCGCCAGGCAGGATCTGTTCTGGCTTCTTGCGCCTGGCGCGCAGCTCATTGTTGGAGGCATCGTTCCAGACGAGCTCCCAGTTCTTGAAACCAAATTGCTGAGCTATCTGTGAGAGTGTGTCACCCTTTTTGACGGTATATTGGGTAGTCATGGTTCTCTACTCTGGTGGCTTTAGAAGCTAGTCTCCGGGCCCTTTGACGTTGGGTGGGGGCGTGAGGGTGAAGGTTGGAGTAGTCGGCACCTTGTTCGTCCAATTGTCTCCCGCGTTGCAGCTAAGGACCCCTGTGACGGAAATGACACACAGGGCACCTTCGAAGTCAGCCACCTGGCCCAAGTTCGTTAAGTGGACCAAAGTCGGATTCTCGAGTTCTTCCGGTGAGTTGATGAGCAAAGTTGGTTTATCAAACTCATGAAGCCGGTTCTCGTTGTCGAGTACAAGTCCGAGGTCTGCGACCACCTTTCGAGCGTCAACCTTTAGCTGAAAATGTCCCGTCAATCGTTGGGGCCCCAGACCGATCCGTGTCCAGCCGGCATAGCAGTCGAGCACTCCTGGGCTTGCGCCAAAACACGCGCTGTCCGAAACGTTCGTTGGCTCTGGGAGTTTTGCAGTCACACTCGGCAATTGGATTCGGTAGCCAGTAGCTAGGTTCGCCTTGTCCTTTGTGCACCATGCGCCACCCGCATCTTCCAAGCATAGTCCCCAATCACCCGTGATTCTCTTGATCGGGGAAGGATAGGCTATCTTGGGGGGAGTTTGATCGATCTGCACCGCGAGAGCACCTTCGTCTCGTTTTTCCGAGAACTCCCACGAAACCAGTTGTCCGCTACGACGAAGTCCGTAGTACTGGCCAGCGTTGGTGAGGTAGACCAAGTCGCTGAACTCAGGAACGATCTTGGGCGTCGAATAATCCAACGACCACTTGGGATCGATGTCGGAGTCAAATTGTCCCATCAAGTACAGTTGACCATCTTCAGCGAGGAGGTAGGTAAGCGGGGTCCCAGTGCCCAGCACCGTGCGAAGCGGCTTGTTGATGGGAAGACGGTAGTAGACTGTTGAGTCTCGATTGGCGGGACACCAAGTTTCACCACTTCGGGATAGTGCACAACGTTCGCCCACAAAATGATCAAAGAGAGGTGAGCCGTCAGCTGCCGTTCGGGGTGGATTCTGATTGTGTGGAAGCGGAGCGTCCTGAGGCGAAGGCTTTTGTACGTCGATGCTGTGGACGTCGAGCATCTGCGCTTTCACCTGAGGCTTGGGGTGCTCCTTGTTGCAAGCAATGGCCAACGCCGCGACAAGAAAGTGCGCAAATTTACTTTTGGACATAGAGCAGGCCGTCCGCGTTGGGGTCGTCACTGTGAGCGATTTGTTCAATCGCCCATTTCTTGTCAAAGTGCATCATGTCGCCGTTCTGCGCTGCACCAAAGTCCATGGCACCCCAGCGGCACCCAGCCGCCCTCAGTCCTACGGCAATCTCCTTGCGAATGGTCAAGAAGCCGTAGCAAGGGTCGCGGGTTGCCTGTTCCCAAATGGCTCCCGAGTTCATATGCCCAGGGGACGCGGCTTTGAGCTTTCCATACACCATGCCGAGGCGCAGATTTTCGTAGTCGTCGCGGATCGTATTGAATTGCTTCTGAAGATCCGCATCAGGTTTTCCTTTCACTAAGGGACCAGACTCCTTGAGAGTCCTAAGGAAAGACCCAGGTTCGGTTTCGGGACCAAGAGGACGACCGATTCCGAAGGAACCGTCCAGGCGATTGTCCTTGGTGGTCAGAAATGCGAGCTGTGAATAGACCACTACGGCATAGTGGACCTTCAGCATTGCTTCGTATGCGAGGGCGGTATCGTCCTTAATATCGTGGCTCATGGCGTCTACCGCCATCTTCTCTCCGTACACCAGGCGAAACGCATTGGCGTAGGTTCCAAGGCAGGCTTGCCTGATATCACCGAGAGTTTCACCGTTCAAAGCCGCATGCTGCTCACCCCCGAGAGCCCCCTTGGGGTCACTTGTCTTCCCCGTCGGGACATAAGGATTTGTCTTCGGATCCAGATCGATCGCCGCACCCTTGGAGTGCTGTCGCGAACGAAACTGCCAGCCTGACACCACACCGATGTTACACCACTGAGTGAAGCCAGATTCACTGGGTGTCTCCCCCTTGCTGCGCACCTCCGCTGCATAGGAGCGAAAGATGAACTCCTGCGCCTTGAACAGAATGTCCCGAAACTCCGCGCAGACGCCTGCCCCGGTGTGTTCTGTTCCGGCGACACGCGCGCCGTTCTTGGTCCCTACGTAGGTCTGCGACTGAAAGTTTTTGCCCAAGAACTTGAAGTCGTGCAGTTCGATCTTCTTGTACGGTCCGGCTTCTTCTTGAAAGACGTGCACAGTGCTGGTCGTGGTCTTGTGCCACTGCTTCAAGAATGCTGCTGCAGCATCCGGGGGCGAAGCGGTCATTTCGTCAGCCATTTTCAGGTTCCTTCGCGATGTCCCACGAGCTGCCGTCCCAGTTGGGGAAGCTAATGAAGTGTTCATCCCCCACGAGCCCCAGGACGATGGCTGTGCCCGCGTCGTCGAGAGTCCCCGTGTGGATCACTTCATCATTTGCGTTTCTGACCTCAAAGTCTTCCCCGCCCACGGGCTCACCCCCCGCGTCGACGAGCTGCACGGTGAGTTGAGAAGAAAACAGTCCATCGTCCTCAAACTCCTCGTGAGGTGGATCGGCCAGGCCATCGTCTTCCAGAGGCGGGGGTTCTAGACCTTTGCGGTGCGTCTTTCTTAGCTCACTCAGTACGTCGTTGTTGGGAAAGGCTTGTACCTCCATGCCGTAATCGAGTTGGAATTGTTCCCAGTTTTGTTCCAGCTCTTGAGTGTACCCTAAGTTTTCCAAGTAACGGTCGGCCTCCACCGCTGGGGCGGGCCGCCCAGGACTGAGCAAAAGGTCGTGTTTGTACTTGAAGGTTGGTGCAGCATGTAACTTGTCGATCATGTCGCTGAGCTGCATGCCCGGCGTAGGGGCATTGAGTGCGGGCTGACCGCCCCAACGAATAGTTCCTGTCGCTTCCGGAAGGACCTTCTTTTGAACCAGATCGCCCTTGTTAGAAGACGTGCCACGCCGCACCTCTGTGCCAACAGTGAGCTCGTATTCTGTGTTGACCATGAGTCGCTGATACTCATCATGAAGAAATATTCGAAGCGTCCGGCGGTGGCTCTTCGCGTCCGAGAATCCTTCGATGTTGACCCGCCTAAACGCATCCGGATGATAAAGTTCACTCACCTTTGGAT
>Ga0315910_10001132_pt1 | contig 24849 bp, 19 predicted proteins | sample EdamamesoilMG_FD_204470 | JGI IMG/M metagenome (GOLD analysis project Ga0315910, IMG submission 204470) | Garden soil microbial communities collected in Santa Monica, California, United States - Edamame soil | ecosystem: Environmental > Terrestrial > Soil > Garden | place: USA: California... | reverse complement strand
ACGAAGAGGTGGACGTGGCCGTAAGCGCCCTCCTCTCCCTCATGGAGCCGATCATGATCGTGGTCCTCGGCGTCGTCGTCGGCGGCATGGTCGTCGCGATGTACCTGCCGATCTTCGACATGATCAACACGGTGCAGTAGCAGGGAACAGACGCTCGAGACGCTCGAGGCGCTCAGGGGTTCGATCCACTGGGCGCCTCGGTGTTTTCAGACCGCAGCTCCTCACCATCATCCAGCTCCCTCCCATGTCGCAGTCGATCCGTCCATTTCGCACCACCCGCCTGCTCGGCACCCTGAGCGTCTTGAGCGTCTTGGGCGTCTCCACCTCCTGCCGCCCTGCGGCCTCCCCCGCCCCCACGGTCGAGAAGGTGGTCGAGGACTTCTACGCCGACCATTTCGTCACGCCGTACTACGGCGTCCCCGACTCGGCGCGCCTCGCGCGGCTCCGCCCCTTCCTCACCGACTCGCTGGCCCGCCTCCTCGCCGCCGCCGACTCGATGCGCTCCGCCGACATCGCGCGGTCACGGGACGAGAAGCCCCGCTGGGCCGACGGCGACATCTTCACCTCCCTGGTGGAGGGGCCGAGCTCCTTCTACATCAAGCCGGGGATCCGTGACGGGGAGGCCGTGAAGGTCCCGATGGCATTCCGGCACCAGGAGCAGGGGGATACCGTCGCGGTCGAGTGGGTCGACACCGCGATCGTCGTGAGCGAAGGTGGGCGGACGGTGGTGGCCGACATCCGCTTCGGCGGGACGTGGCCGTATGGGAGGAAGGGGACGCTGGTGGAGGTGCTGCAGCCGTAGCGACGGCCGTCGCGACGCACAAAGGACCGGCCCTTGCCGCAGGACCGGCCCTTCGCACGTCGGCGCGCCGATCCTGCACCGCTCCGCTAGCGCGCCTCCAGCACCTCCCGCACCTTCCTCGCCAGTCCCGTCACCGTGAACGGCTTCTCCAGGAACGGGAGGTCGCTCGCGAACCTGCTGTTCCGCGCGATGGTGTCCCCGGCGTAGCCCGACATCAGCAACGCCTTGAGCCCCTGGCGCTTGGTGCGAAGCCGGGCGATGAGCGCGGGGCCGTCGGTCCCCGGCATCACGATATCGCTGATGACCAGGTGGATCTCTCCCTTATGGCGCTCGATCAGGTCGAGCGCCTCCTGGGCATCCGGGGCGGGGAGGACGGTGTACCCGAACCGCACCAACGCGTCGGTGGTGGCCGAGCGTACCGCCGCTTCGTCCTCCACGAGCAGGATGGTCTCCACGCCGCGGAGACTCCGCTCCCGGTCGGCGGCGGCGGGATGCACCTCCACGTGCCCCTCGGCCCGCGGGAGGTAGATCCGGAACGTCGACCCGATCCCGGGCTCGCTGTAGACGGTGATTTGCCCGTCGTTCTGGACCACGATCCCGTACACCGTCGCGAGGCCCAGCCCGGTCCCCTTGCCGGAGGCCTTGGTGGTGAAGAAGGGTTCGAAGATCCGGGTCCGCGTCTCCGCCGACATCCCGATCCCGGTGTCGGCCACCGAGATGGTGACGTACTGCCCCGGCCGGCCGAAGCCGTGGAGCAGGGCGCTCGCGGCGTCGAGGTCGGCGTCCGCCGTGGCGATGGTGAGCCGGCCCCCGCCCGGCATCGCATCCCGGGCGTTCACGGCGAGGTTCATCAGCACCTGCTCGAACTGCCCCGCATCGATCCGGACGCGGGGCATCGCGCTCTCCAGCCGCGTGGTGAGCGCGACGTCCTCCCCGATGAGCCGCTTCAGCATCTCCCCCATCGCCTGGACCGCCGCATTGGCGTCCATCACCGAGGGTTTGAGCACCTGCTGCCGGCTGAACGCGAGGAGCTGCCGCGTGAGCCGGTGCGCCTGCCCCGAGGCCCGGAGGATCTCATCGAGGTCCTTGGCCTGGCGGCTCCCCTCGGGCACGTCCTCCTTGAGGAGCTCCGCGTAGGCGCCGATCACGGTGAGGAAGTTGTTGAAGTCGTGCGCGACCCCGCCGGCGAGCCTCCCGACCGCTTCCATCTTCTGTCCCTGCCGGAGCCGGCCCTCAAGAGCGGTCCGGGCGCTCACGTTCTGCGCCAATGTCAACGTCGCGTCCCTCCCGGCGAACGTGAGGACGTTGGTGCTCACCTCCACGTCGATCGGCTCCCCCTGGCGGTTCCGGTGCTGCACGATCCCGGGACCGATCGGGAGGGGCGCCCCTTCGCCTTCGGGGATGGGGAGTTCCAGTTCGGCCACGCGGAGCCGGAGGAAGTCCTCTCGCGTGTAGCCGTACTGGCGGAGCGCCGCCTCGTTCACGGCGAGGAGCTTGCCGGCGGGATCGGCCACCCACATCGCGTGCGGGCTGTTGTCGAAGACCATCCGCCACTGGGCCTCGGAGGCGGCCCGCGCGGCGGCCTCGGAGTCGACCCGTTCGGCCATCCGGTTGAATACGAGCGCCAGCCGCCCGATCTCGTCGGCGCGCTCCACCTCCACGCGGACCTGGTGATCCCCGTGCCCCATCGCCTCCGCGGCGGTCTTGAGGCGGGCGAGGGGACGGGTGATCCGGCGGCTCAGGAACCAGGAGGCGACCAGACCCAGGAGGAGGAGGACGGCCCCGATCGAGAGGATGTTCCGGAGGAAGGTGCGCGTCGGCGCGAGGACGGTGTCGGCTGGGAACTCCACCACCACCATCCACGGGGTCCCCGCGACCGGCTTCGCCGCCGCGATCATCTCCCCTTCGGTCCGGGTGTAGTGCAACAGCCCATCCTCGGCCGGGCCCGAGAGGTCGGGGGGTGCGGCGGGGCCCGCTTCATCGATCCACGCCCCTCCCGCGCTCCCGAAGAGCATCCTCGCGTCCGAGCCGATCAACTCGGCGACCGGCCCCCTGCCGCGCGGCGCATTCGTCGCGCGGCGCCAGACGGTGAGATAGCCGAGAGGGCGTCCTTCCCGGGTCAGGAGCGCGAGGGCGGGGAAGTAGGCGGAGTCCCCGAGGGTCCGGAAACGGCCGACCGTGGCGGAATCGGTGGTGGCACGGAAGAGCTCGTCCCGGTCGAGTATGCGGGCGAGCTCGGTGGCCAGCGGGCCGTCGGTGGCGAGCACCTTCCCGCTGGTGTCGCGGAGGACCACCCCTGCGAAGGAGTTGTCGCTCGCTCCCTCGCGGCGGAGCTCGCGGATCAGCGCGTCGGCCCGTCCCGGCGCGGGGGCGGCGAGGAATGCGGCGACCGCGGGGTGCTGGGCGGTGCCGAGCAGTCGCCGCTCGATCCCGCGCGCCTGGGTCTCGAGCAGCTTGGTGAGCTGGCCGACGACCCCCTGCAGGCGCTCCTCCGCGGCGCGGAGCGCCGAGCGGCGGAGCTGCAGGTGGGCCGCGACGGAAAGGGCTACCGTGAGCGCAAGGAGGAGCGCGCCGACGATGATCGGCAGCTTCCACTCGAGCGTGAGCCGCGCGAACGGGTCTTTGGCCATGCGATGGAGTTGCACTGGTGCCGTGTCCGGTGGTGTCCGGGGCCTCCTCTGTGCATTGTGAACGATCCTTCAGGAGTGTCAATAGACCGTTCGCCGGGTCAGTTACTCGATTGTCCACGACCTGGAGCGAAGGAACCCCTGCGCCCAGTCGTAAGTAACGGAGCGAGAAGGCGATACGTCATTCGTATCGGCTCCTCGCTCGTTGTCCTGCTGTCAAGGAACTGAACAGTGAAATGGATTTCGTTACGTTGTCTGGTCAGCTCGGAAGGTGCTGATCGAGCACCGCGTCGATCCTCCCCTTCGGCACCGCCCCCACGATCTGCGCCACCGGCTGCCCATCCTTGAACAGCAGCATCGTCGGGAGCGACCGCACCCCGAACCGGGCGGCGGTCCGCTGGTGGTCGTCCGCGTTCAGCTTCACGATCTTGACCTTTCCGGCGCGCTCCATCGCGACCTGGGCCAGGACCGGGGCCAGCATATGGCAGGGCCCGCACCACGCAGCCCAGAAATCGACGAGGACGAGCCCCTTCGCCCCTTCCACCTCGGCGGGGAAGTTGGCGTCGGTGATCTCCATCAGGGTGGTCGTCGAAGTGATCGGCATCTGTCCGTGTCGCTTTCCGTTCGTGCGCTGTAGTCCCGCTGGATCCTTGAGCGTGGCTCGGAAACCCCGAAGGGTCCTGAGCCCGCCGTGGTCGCTGGTCGATGAACGCCATTCGGGGTGTCGGGGTTCCCGCGCTCTGCCTTCCTACCCCTCGATCCCGGCCAACCGTTCCTTGATGGTGTCTCGAAGTCGAGTCAGCGTCGCCAGCTGTTCCTCGATCTTCACCAGCTTCTTCCGGTAGATCGCCGCCGTCCGCGCCCCGCACCGTCCGTCGTCGCTCCCCTGCAAGCACCCCGACAACGATGTCACCTCCGCGACCGGGAACCGGGTCCTGGGTGCCGAGAACACAACGTCCACCTACATCGGGGCCGGGAATCGGCTGGCGCGGAGTCGTGGGTGGTACTTCACTTACGACGCGAACGGCAACATTCTGACCAAATGTACGGCCGCGCCTCCGGGGTGCACAGATGGTTTCAAGTACACGTGGAACGCACTGGGGCAACTGGTGACTGTCAGGGATGAGGCGAACGACACCATCGCCAGCTTCAAGTACGACACGCGGGGGCGCCGGGTCTGGAAGCGGGGGGTGGTCGGTGGGGTGTCGGATACCCTGCGCTTCGTGTACGATGGCGGCCAGATCGTGGCGGACCTCAACGGCAGCGGCACCCTCCGCACCGAGTACAGCTACTTCCCAGGCGGTCCCGACCGACTACTGGGGATGCGCCAGAGTGGTGGCTGGGAGGGGGCGGTCCTGACCGATGCCGTCGTAGGCACCGTGCGTGGTATCGCCAAGGACAGCACTGGAACACTGATCAAGCGGTACCAGGTGGACCCGTGGGGCCGTGCCACGACTGCGGACACCGGGGTCAAGACCCGGTTCCGGATGGCGGGACGGGAATACGACGCCGAGACCGGCCTGTACTACAACCGGGCCCGGTACTACGATCCAGACATCGGTCGGTTCATCTCTGAGGATCCGGTAGGGGTCATTGGCGGGTTGAACCTGTATGCTTACGCAGGGAACGATCCGGTGAATGGGCGTGATCCCAGCGGCTTGGACAAGGACATCGGAGGGAAGGACTGTCCCCCAGGGTACTTTTCAGCGAACGTGGAAAGGCTCGATGGGAAGGGGAGGATCGATGTCTGCCTTGAGATTCCGGTCCTCCCGGAGCTGACTGTAACCAATCCCGGCTTCAGTTTCGGCAGCACGCCTGGGGACAGCTGGACACGCGGGTATGACAGCTCGCCGGACGGTGCGGGGGGAAGCAAAGGAGCGATGCGTTCCCTTTCTGGGAGCTTCGGTGCCGCAGGTGGTCGAGCGGCACCGGGCTGCGCGATGCAGATGCTCAACTTCGCTGTGAGTATGTATTCTGACTTCACCATGACCAACGCCCTGTCGGAGCTTGGCGATGCGGGAGCGCGGGCGCTTGGGAGAGCAGCTCCGGCAGTACTTGTCGGAGAGTCTATGGCGTTGGCGCGAGGGATGGGGATGCCCGGGGTCTCGCAAGCCATGGTCACGGATGCAACGGCGGTTGCACGCAGTGGAGTGGAGCACGCACAAATGATCCTACACGGACCGACAGTGGCGGTGACGACGGAAGTGGAGCAGACTTCATTCGAAGCGATTGCCGGAGGGGGTACTAGTTGGTGGAGCTTGGTACCGGGATACAGCTCCGCGACATCGTGGAACAACCTCCACGACTGTCACCACCAGGAGTAGTTCGATTCTCGAAGGGACATTCAGGTGATTGTCAGCGATATCGACGGGCCCTCTTCAGTGCGCCTCCTCTTGGTGCTCCTCGCAACGGGGTACCTTATCGGCAAGGACCCCCGCGGATTCGCGCCGGGACTGGGCCAGGATACCGAGGTCGGGGGATGGGGGAAGCTCGGCCTCATTCGATGGTACAGCACCGCGGCAATGGCCTTCGCGTTCGCCTTCGGTGCTGGGTACTTTCGCGATCCCCTGGTGGTATGGCTGTGCGCCGGGGTCAGTTTCTGCCTGTTGGGAGTTCTCTTCTGGCTGAGGCGGACTTCGGTGAAGTAATGGCGCGCGTCGCGAGTGGTTTCGTGGACCGGGTCAAAACCAAGTGGGGCCAGCGTGTAGGACCCCCAACCTGCACGCGGTGCAAGGTTCGCCGCGCTGCCGCAGCGATACGGTAGTGGTGAACAGAGAACGGACAACGGGCATCCCACGCCGTTGTCCGTTCGGTGTTCACTACCACATCTTGCTGCTAGGCGTACTGCTCCAGCACCGCGTCGATCTTCCCCTTCGGCACCGCCCCCACGATCTGCGCCACCGGCTTCCCGTCCTTGAACAGGATCATCGTCGGCAAGGACCGCACCCCGAAGCGGGCGGCGGTCCGTGCATTCTCGTCGGCGTTGACCTTCACGATCCGGAGCTTGCCGGCCCGCTCGGTGGCGATCTGCGCCAGGATCGGCGTCAGCATATGACAGGGTCCGCACCAGGCGGCCCAGAAGTCCACCAGCACCAGGCCGGTCGCCCCCTCCACCTCGGCGGGGAAGTTCTGGTCGGTGATGTCGAGCAGGGTGGTCGTCGATGTGATCATTCCAGGTTCCTCAGTCGTGCCTTGATGGTATCCCTGAGCAGCACCAGCGTGCCCAGCTGTTCCTCGAGCTTCACCAGCTTCCGCCGGTAGATCGCCGCCGTCCGCGCCCCGCACCGGCCGTCGTCCGACCCCTGCAGGCACCCGGAGAGCGACTGCACCTCCGCGACGGTGAACCCGGTCTCCAGCAGGTCCCGGATCGCCTTGACCCTATCCACCGCGCTCGGCGCGAAGTCCCGGTACCCGTTCGGGAGCCGCACGGCGTGCAACAGCCCGGCGTTCTCATAGTGCCGGACCATCCGCTCCGTGACCTCCGCCCGCTCCGCCAGTTCGCTCACCCGCATCCCGGACTCCTGTGTCGGTGATGAAGGTAAAGCCTGACATTGGTGTCAGGGTCAAGCCCCGCGCGTCTCGCGCGGTGGGGTTTCCCGAACGCAAGCCGAGGGCCGGGCCCCCGGCCCGGCCGTTGCGAGGATCTCACCGTCGTGGGCACGGCCGCGCGAAGCGCGCGGCCCGTCATCCTCGCTGCCCGCCGAGGGACCGACCTCCGGTCGGTCCGTTTGCGGATGGGGTCAGGCTCGCTTACGGACCGACCGGAGGTCGGTCCCTCGGCGTTGTGCGGGGAGTTTAGGCCGGGCAAGCCCCACCCATACATCGGGCGCGATGAATCGCGCGGCAACGATCGCCCTGGAATAAGAGAAGCCGCGCATATGCGCGGCTTCCTCGTCCTCTGGATCGTTGTTGCGGCGGCGCTCGCGCCGCCTGAGCGGAGCTCTGCGCGTCGGCGGGCGGGGCAAGCCCCGCCCCTACATCCCGCCCACGAAAAACAACGCCGCGCCCGAAGGCGCGGGCGGGAAATGAAAGCCCCCCTCTCCCGTAAGGGAGAGGGGGGCTGGGGTGTGAGGTCGATTACGCCGTCGCCGGGAACAGCTCCCCGCTCACCCGTTCCAGGATCAGCTGCCGAGCCCGCTCCACGATCTCGTCCATCGAGGGGGACTGGGCATACATCTCCTCGGCACGCGCACGGAGCTCCGCCGCGGTCGGGAGGTGCGGCAGGTGCAGCTCGGCGATCGCTTCCTCCGCCCGCCGCCGTCCCTCCGCCACCGCCGCCCGGAGCTCCTCGAGCTTCGGGTTGTGCGCCCACATCTCCCGCGCCTGGGCGGAGAGCTCCTCGAGCCGCGCATTGGCCGCCAGGTGGCGCGCCACCTTCTCGATCACCGCGCGGCCGAGCGGTCGTTCGTTCCGGACGACCTCACGGGGCGGGGCGCCGAGGTCGGAGGTGAGCTTCACCCAGGAGAGCGCCTTCAGGAGGTAGAAGGTCGGGTCGAACTCGTACCACCGGAATCCCTGCCGGGTGCTCCGCTGGTAGGCGTGGTGGTTGTTGTGCCACCCCTCGCCGAGCGTGATCACCGCGAGCCACCAGTTGTTGCGGGAGTCATCGCCGGTCACGTAGCGGACGTTGCCGTGCACGTGCGCCAGCGAATTGATGAAGAAGGTGCCGTGGTAGAGCGCCACGGTGCTCCAGAAGAACCCGACCACCAGCCCTTCCCACCCACCCAACACCCGACACGCAACACCCAAGAGTATCGCCGGGATGTACTCGTTCTTCTCGAGCCACATCAGCTCGGGATACTTCGCCAGGTCCGGCACCTCGTCGTACTGCGTCCCCTCGTTCTCGGCGGTGAAGATCCACCCCCAATGCGAGTACCAGAACCCGAAGTGCCGGGGGGAGTGGATGTCCTCAGGCGTATCGGAGTGCCGGTGATGGTGCCGGTGCTTGGCCGCCCACCAGAGGATCCCGCGCTGGGCGGAGGTCTGCGCCAGGAAGCCGAGGAGGAACTGCCCCACTCGGCTGGTCTTGAAGGTCCGGTGCGAGAAGTAACGATGGTACCCCGCGGTGACCCCGAACATCCGGACCACATACAGGACAAAGGCCAGGAGCACCATCTGCCAGCTGACCCCGGTCCAGAGGGCGCCCAGGCAGGCGATGTGCGCCAGGATGAACGGGATCGGCTTCGGATGGATGATGTCGTCGTGGTCGACGGCGACCGGGGTCGGGTTCGGCATGGGGGTGAAAATAGGCGGCTGGGGGGCAAGACGGCTAGACGCTGAAGGAGGCTTCAGGGAGGTCCACCGGCGGAGCCGCGGAAAGGAGAGGGGAGGGTGTCATCCCGAGCGAAGCGAGGGATCTACTGTCGACCCCATCGACCCTCGCTCGCTGTACGGAAGATCCCGAGCAAGGACGGTAGATCCCTCGCTCCGCTCGGGATGACAGGTCACCCGAGCTCCCCGCCGCTCCGCGGGTGTGGACGAACGACTCCCCCTCTCCAAGAGGGAGAGGGGGTCGGGGGGTGAGGTCGTCCTTAGGGAGAGGGCGCAGGGGGGAGCGCTGGGCCCCGCGCGTCTCGCGCGACGGTTCAAATGGGGGAGCAGCCGAGGGACCGCCCTCCGGGCGGTCCGAAAGGGGAACCTGTTGTGGCGCACAGCGGACCGACCGGAGGTCGGTCCATCGGCGGTGCTTCGACAAATCCCGCCGCTCCGCGGGCCCACACTTGCGCGCCCACTATCCCCCCGCACCTTAGATATGTCTCCACCCCCCCCAATGCGCCGATCCCTCATCGCCATCCTCGGACTCCTCCTCGCCGCGACCCCTCTCGCGGCGCAGGACTCCTATCAGTGGTCGGAGGCGTACGGCACCCAGGCCAACCTCCTCGGGGGTGTCGTTGTCGGCTCGGTCCCCGACCTCTCGGCGACCTTCTACAACCCGGGCCGCCTCGCCTCGATCCAGAGTGCCGGGGTGTCGCTCACCTCCCGTACCTTCGAGTACCGCACCCTCGACCTCAAGATCGAACAGTCCACCTTCCAAGGGGGGGACGAGGTCGGGATGACGGCGTTCAGCGTCACGCCGAGCTTCCTGGCCGGCGTCATCCCGCTCAAGGGGGGACGGACGGTGCTCGGCTACACCTTCCTCACCCGGCAGGACACCGAGGAGCGGATCGTGATCGAGCAGGAGGGGCCGAATCCTCCCGAGGATCCGTTCGGCGCGGTGTTGGCCTACTCCGAGAACCGGGTCGGGGAGAACTGGGGCGGGGTGAGCTGGGCCCACCGGACCGAGACGGCGATCGGCTTCGGGGTGACCGTCTTCGTCGCCCAGCGGGGACAGCGGATCAAGCGGGTCGCCACCGCCCAAGCGGTCGATTCCGGGCTCCCGAGCATCTCCGGCAACACGATCCGGGCCTTCGAGTACAACGATTGGCGGTTGGTGGTGAAGCCGGGGATCTCCGCCCGCTTCGCCGACATCGATTTCGGCGCCACCATCACCCTCCCCGGGATCCACGTCTACGGTTCGGGGGGAGCACTCTACACTGACAGCTACGTCGACGCCGGCGATCCGGCCGCGGGTCGCTACGCCTGGCGCGAGGAGAAGGAACTCGAGTCCTCCTTCGCCTCCCCCCTCTCGATCGCGGTCGGCGGGGCGTGGCGGAAGGGGAGCACCACGCTCTACGCCAGCGCCGAGTGGACCGCCGCCCTCCCCAAGCGCAACGTGCTCGACGCCGACAGCATCGTGCCGCAGGACGCCCGGGCCCCCTTCGAGAGCGACCTCGTGTATGCGCGGCGCTCGGTGTTCAACTGGGGGGTGGGGATCGAGGAGCGGCTCCGCCCCAAGTTCGCCCTCTACGGCTACTTCTCCACCGACCCGAGCGCGCGCGCCAGGGACGAGCTGGTGAACCTCACCTTCGCCGCCTGGGACCGGTGGCACGCCGGCGGCGGGGCCGCGTTCACCATCGGCGACCTCGACCTGATCGGGGGCCTCAGCTACACCTGGGGCGGGGCCGACCTCGACATCGATGATGAATCGATCGGCTCCGGCTTCCCCGGCGTGACCTCCGCGTCGATCAAGGAACGGTCGCTCAGGGCGTTGATCGCGTTCGAACTGACGCTGTAGCCTCTCCCCCCAGCCCCCTCCCCTCATACGAGGGGAAGGGGGAGCAGATCGGCGCTACTCCCCCTCTCCTCGAATGAGGAGAGGGGGCCGGGGGGAGAGGAGTGACCGAGCAGGGGACCTGAATCCCGGCCGCCTCTGCCCCCGTACCATTGATGGTCGTCATCACGTCCATCCTCTCCGGAGTTCCTGCATGCGCTTCGCCCTCGTCGCCTCGTTGCTGGTGGCCGCGCCCCTCGCCGCCCAGCAGCCGACCGCCGCCGCCCCGACCCCTCCGCCCCCGCAGCCGGCCTTCGCCGCCGACTCCACGGCGGTGATGGGGATCGTCAAGAACCTCTTCAACGGGATGCGGACCCGCGATACCGCCCTGATGCGGGCGCAGTTCCACTCCTCGGCCACGATGCGGAGCGCCTCGTACGACCGCACCGCCAAGGCGGTGATCGAGGAGGACGGGCCAAGCGACTGGATCAGCGGGGTGGGGAGCGCGCCGGCGAATCTCTTCATCGACGAGCGCCTGGGGCCCCCGGCGGTCCACGTGGACGGGAACCTGGCGACCGTGTGGGTCTATTACGAACTCTGGATCGGTGACCGATTCAGCCACTGCGGTGCCGACGTCTTCACCTTTGGCCGCACGGCGGAGGGGTGGAAGGTCCTCTTCGTGGCCGACAGCCGTCGCCGCGGCGCGACCTGCGCGCAGAACCTGCCGAAGGGGTCGTGATGTTCGGACTGGGGACTGGGAACTGCGGACTGCGCCGGATCTTCACCGTTGCAGGGACGTTGGCGCTTGCCGTCTTGCCCCCTTGCCGTCTCGCCGCCCAGGCACCCTCCCAACCCACCTACACCGCCGACTCCGCCGCGGTCGTCGATGTCGTGGTGACGGTCCTCCACGCCATGCGGGTGGGGGATACCGCTTCGCTCGGCCGCCGGCTCCACCCCTCGATGCCGATGCGGATCGTCGGGTACCGCAACGGCGAGGCCCGGGTGTCGGTCGACAGCGGATCACGCTGGGCGCCGAGCATCGCGGGGTCGGCGGTGGATCGACTGGACGAGCGGATCGGGACGCCGGACGTCCGTGTGGATGGGAACCTCGCGCAGGCGGTCGTCTACTATGAGTTCATCCGCGCCGGCCAGTTCTCCCACTGTGGTGCCGACCAGTTCGTCCTCGGACGGACGGATGAAGGGTGGAAGATCATCTTCCTGGCCTACAGCGTGCGAATGGAGGGGTGCCGGAAGGACCTGGTGTTCACTCCCCGGGATCGCGCCCTCCGGGACATGGTCGCGGCCGAGCGGGACTTCGCGCACTACGCGGACACGGCCAACGTCCGCGATGCGTTCGTGTACGCCCTCCGCGACGACGCGCTCACCCTGGACGCCGAAGGCGTCAAGCCGATGAAGCCGATGTACGCCTCGCGGCGTCCCGGCCCGGCGTGGCTCCGCTGGGCGCCGAGCTGGGCCGATGCCTCGGCGGACGGGACGATGGGGTTCACCACCGGCCCCTGGGCCTGGCACCCCGCGCGCGACTCCGCGGCCCAGGGGCACGGGAACTTCATGACGATCTGGGTGAAGGAGAGGGACCGCTGGCAGGTGGCCCTCGATCTGGGCGTCAGCGGCGACTCGACCGCCCAGCTCGATGAGCCGCTCCGCGATCAGCCTGCGGGGATGCAGGGGCGGGCCGCATTGACCCAGATCAACGATCTGGACAAGCGGATCAGCGGGAACGGGTGGCTCCGCATCCTCCGGTCGATGGCGGCACCCGACGTGCGGGTCCTCCGCGAGGGGATGGTCCGGGCCGAAGGACGCGACGGTCTCACCGGCGCCAGCTCGGTGCGCTTCACCCCCTTGGGTGGCCGCGTTGCCACCAGCGGCGACATCGGTGCCACCTGGGGCACCTGGCGGGACGGCTCCAAGAAGGGGAGCTATGTCCGCTTCTGGCGGAGGACCGCGGAGGGGTGGCGGGTCACTGTAGATAGAATGGGCGAGTAGGGGCGTGGCTTGCCCCGCCCGACTCACGCCGACCCCTCCTCTCCCCCTGTCCCCCTCCCCTCATTCGAGGGGAGGGGGAACGTCTTGTAGAGGATCGATACTGGATCCAAGACGGAGCGGCCCCCCCTCTCCCTTCAGGGAGAGGGGGTCGGGGGGTGAGGTGGTATCGGGCGCCGTGGTCACGTCTACGGCTTTGGGCGGGGCAAGCCCCGCCCCTACGACGGCTCCTTTTTCTGCTCCGCCGCCACCTTCGCCGCCACCTCCGGCGGGGCCTCGGCGTACCCGTGCGGCTCCTCGTGGTGGGTCCCGCGGCCGTGGGTGATGGAATGCAGGGTCGTGGAGTACCGGTAGAGCTCCGCCTCCGGGACTAGGGCCTTCACTTTGGTGAGCCGTCCTTCGCGCGCGGTGCCGAGGATCTGGCCGCGGCGGGAGGAGAGGTCCCCCATCACGTCGCCAAGGCACTCTTCGGGGGTGCTGGTCTCGATCGCGACGATCGGCTCGAGGAGGACCGGCTTGCACCGCTCCGAGACGCCGCGGAAGGCGAGGATCGCGGCCATCTTGAACGCCATCTCGCTCGAGTCCACGTCGTGGTATGACCCGTCGAATACCTCCGCCGTGAAGTCGACCACCGGGTACCCGGCGACCGGCCCCCGCTCGGCGGCCTCACGGATCCCCTTGTCGACCGCCGGGAGATACTTCCCCGGGATCACCCCACCCACGATCCCGTCGACGAACTGGTACCCCGCTCCCCGTGGGCGTGGCGCCAGACGGAGCCAGCAGTCGCCATACTGACCGCGACCCCCGGTCTGCTTCTTGTGCTTCCCCTGGCCCTCCTGCTTGCCGCGCAGCGTTTCGCGGTAGGCGACCCGCGGGCGCACCAGTTCTCCCTTCACTCCGGACCTCCGCTCGAGCCGCTGCAGGATGACCGTGAAGTGCCGCTCCCCCATCCCGTGGATCAGGGTCTGGCCGAGCTCGGAGTGGTACTCGAAGTGGAACGACGGATCCTCCTCGTGCAAGCGGTGCAGCGCGGCGGCGAGCTTGTCCTCCTCGCCGCGCTTCACGGGCTGGATCCCTGCGGTCGCCTGCGCCTCGGGGAAGCGGATCGGCGGGAGCCGGACCGGCGCGTCGCGGCGGCAGAAGGTGTCGCCGGTGTGGGTGTCGCGGAGCTTGGCCACCGAGCCGATCTCCCCGGGGCCGAGTTCGGGGAGCTCGGCGCGCTCCTTCCCTTGCACCGTCGCGAGGTGAGTGAGCTTCTCGGAAGTCTCGTGCTCCGCGTTCCATACCTCGTCGCCGTTCTTCACCTTCCCCCGGTAGAGGCGGAACATCGTCACGTCCCCGACGTGCGCCTCGGAGATCGTCTTGAACACCCGCGCCACGAGCGGTCCCTCGGCCGGACAGGGCGCCTCGGCGGCGGTCGGGAAGAGGGTGACGATCTCGGTGAGGAGGGTGCGGAGCCCGTAGGTGAGCTCGCTGGAGCAGCAGAGGAGGGGGACCACGGCGCCGGAGACCACCGCGCGCTTCATCGCGGCGTTGAACTCCTCGCGCGGGATCTCCTCGCCGCCGAGGTAGCGCTCGATGAGGGTGTCGTCAGTGGCGGCGACCGCCTCGGTGAACTGCTCGGTATAGCGGGCCACTTCCGGGGCCAGCTCCGCCGGGATCGGGACCCGTTCGTACTCCCCCTTCTCTTTCCCCCGGTACTCGTGGCAGTGGCCGGAGAAGAGGTTCACGATCCCGTGGAATGCCTTCCCGTCCCCGACCGGGACCTCGACCGGGACGACGCGCGGGGTGAGGTGCGCCTGGATGTCGGCGTAGACTTTGTGGAAGTCGGCGTGCTCCTTGTCCATCCCCGTGACGACGACGATCCGCGGGAGGTGGAGGGCGTCACACATCTCCCAGACCCGCTCGGTCCCCACCTCGACGCCGGCCGTGGCGGAGACCACGACGAGCGCCGCGTCGGCCACGGAGAGGGCGCACGCCGTCTCGCCGATGTACTCGAAGTAGCCCGGAGTGTCGAGGAGGTTGATCCGGATCCCCTTCCAATCGGCGAAGGCCAGGCCCAGCCCGATGCTGTGCCTGGCCTCGATCTCTTCCGGGGAGTTGTCGGTGAGGGCGGTCCCTTCTCGAACGGAACCGTGACGGCGGGTGGAACCACTGACGAAGGCGAGGGCATCGACGAGCAAGGTCTTCCCGGAACCGCCGTGTCCGACCACGGCGACGTTCCGGATGGCCTCGGGTGCGCGGACAGCCATACCCAACTCTCCCAGCAGGGGTCGAGTTTGATATGGAGGCCGGGACCGGGGCTGTCAATTCCGCCTCACCCCCCGGCCCCCTCTCCACGTACGTGGAGAGGGGGAGCAGTCCCGTGCATTCCGTAGGTCCCCCTCTTCGCGTAAGCGGAGAGGGGGTCAGGGGGTGAGGCTTACTCCCCCCACCCCCGCCTCCACTTCTCCAGATCCCGCCGGTCCTTCTTGGTGGGGCGCCCCTTCTCGGGCGGGTCCTGCTGATACGCCAGCTTGAGCTGTTCGGCGTGGCGCTCTCGCGCGGCCTTTCCCTCCGCCTCCTCCTCATAGAGCTGCTGCGCCTCGGTCGCCGGTCCCCGGCGCTCGGAGAGCCCGCGCACCACGAGCCGCCACTCGTAAGGCCCCTGCCGGAGCCGCACCCGGTCGCCCACGCGCACCGCCTTGGAGCGCTTCGCCTTGTCGTCGTTGACCTCGACCTTCCCCCCCTCGATGGCCTCGACGGCGAGCCCGCGGGTCTTGTAGAACCGCGCGGCCCAGAGCCATTTGTCGAGTCGGACGGTGTTCGCAGGGTCGGTCACGGTGCTTTCCTTGTTAGGACACGGAGGACACGGAACATCACGGAGAGCCACGGAGGAAGTTGGTTCGACTCTGAGGTCGTCAGACGCCGCGACTCCTTGGCGATCCTCCGTGTCTCTCCGTGCCCCTCTGTGCGCTCCGTGTCCTAGCGAAAGAGCGAGCGCAGCTCGCCTGCCGTCAATTCGGTCCGGTGCTCGGTCAACCCGCCGAGGAATGCCGCTTCGCCGAGGACCCGCTCGGGGGTCCACCCCTCGCGCCGGAGGTCGCCGAGGGACTTGGCGAACTCCTTCTTGCTGAGCTTCCTGCCCGATGCGTCGGTCACGAGGGGGTGGTGAAGGTAGCGGGGCGGGGTGGAGTGGCCGAGCGCGCGTTGGAGCTGCAGCTGGCGTCCGGTCGACTCAAGGATGTCCACCCCCCGGATCACGAGGGTGATCTCCTCCGCGATGTCGTCCGCCACCACGCAGTGCTGGTAGGTCCACTGCCCCTGCACATCCCGGAGCACGAAGTCCCCGAGCTCCCCCGCGGGATCCTGGGCCTGCGGGCCGAGGCGAAGATCCTCGAACTGCTCGGCCTCCCGGGTGATGCGGAAGCGGAGCGCCCGTCCCTGCGCCTCGGCGAGGCCCCGATCGCGGCACCCTCCAGCGCACTGCTTCCTGGCACAGTCGCAGTAGTAGGTGCGGCCCGCGGCGGCGAGGCGGCGAGCGGCGTCGTGGTACCGATCGTCGTGATCGCTCTGCCGGGAACGACTACCGGAGAGCCCGAGCCAGTCGAGGTCGTCGAGGATGGAGCGCTCGTACTCCGGGCGGAACCGCCCCCGGTCGTGGTCCTCGAGCCGAAGGACGACTTCGCCCTCCAGCGCCTGGGCAAGCCCCCAGACGTAGACCGCGTTCACGGCGTGGCCGAGGTGGAGGTGGCCGGTGACGCTCGGGGCGAAGCGGGTGCGGAGAGGGCGACCGGCGAAGGCCGCGGCGATCCGGGTGGGGAGCGATCGAGGATCCACGCGGGAATGATAAGGAGGAGATCAGGTCGGCACGAATGGCTCCGCCGACCTCGCGCGGAAACGCGAAAGCGCTGAAGTGCACGGACGGTTCCGATCTCCCTGCAGCTCCGCTTGGGGCAGTGCCGATCGAGATTCTTTGTGGTCGCAAGGGGGGCTCCATGCAGCACCCACAAGATCCCCTTGGCCAGCGGGTCGGAGCTCTCCCTTACACGGAGCCTTCCGCGAGCTTCCGCGATTCTGTGTTTCCGCGGGAGGTGGGCGGAGCTGGGCAGGTTCGCTGGGGCTATCCGAGTCGGGCGCGTAGTAACGGCATTTGTTCGGTATACTGTAATCGTTGCTTTAGAAATAAGTACCCCGTAAGCACATACTTGCAGGATAATGACTGGATAGTTAGATATACCTGCATGGACTTCAAGCAGCGCATTCTCGAGGCCGCGGCGAAGGTGTACGCGGAGGTGGGCTATCGTGGCGCCACGACCCGTCGCATTGCGGCGGCGGCGGGGTGCAACGAGCTCACACTCTTCCGGCATTTCGGTTCCAAGGCGACGCTGATCCACGAGGCGGTCACCTGTTGCGGCCCCGAGCTCAAGCTCTTCCCCCTCCCCGAGGAGCCGGTCGACCCGGCGACCGAAGTGCGGGAGTGGGCGGCGCACCACTTCAAGAACATCCGGACCCACGCCGGGATGATCCGGACGACGCTGGCGGAGATCGAGGAGCACCCCGAGCTGGTGCGCCCCTCCGACCCGTACGCGATGGCCTACGAGCAGCTGGCCGCCTACGTCGCACGCCTGCAGGCGAGCGGGCGGGCGGAACCGTCGCTCGACCCGATGGCCGCGGCGGCGATGCTCCTCAACGCCCTGCTGCTGAACGGCATCCTCCGTGACGTGATGCCGCACGTGATCCTCAACTCCCCTGAGCACGATCTCGACAACTTCGTCCGGGTCTTCCTGCGCGGCATCGGCGCGGACGTCCCGTCTCGGACCTGATCGCACGATGATGACTCCGACCTTCGGGCGCGCCGTCGCCCTCCTCAGTTTCCTGGCCGCGAGCCCCCTCGCCGCTCAACAGGTGCGCGTCCTCTCCCTCGATTCCGCCGTGGTGCTGGCGGAGCCGGCGAGCGAGGTCGTCGGGATCGCCAAGGCCGGCGTCTCCCGCGCCCAGGGTGCGCAGTCCCAGTCCCAGTCGGCCCTCTGGCCGCAGTTCATGGGGACGGCGAGCTACACCCGCACCCTGCAGACCCAGTTCGAGGGTGCCTTCGGCCCCGACACCGGGACCGGCGGCCCCGACTTCTCCAACCTCCCCTTCGGCCAGGCCAACACCTGGGTGGTGGGGGTCCAGGGGAACTGGGTCCTCTTCAACGGGATGAAGAACTTCGCCGGCGCCTCCGCGGCCCGTGCCGATACCCGCGCCGCCGAGACCGGGCTCCTCAGCTCGCGCGCGGCGATCCTGCTCACCGCCGCGGAGTTCTACTACGACGCGCTCCTCGCCGACCGCTTCGTGGCGATCGCCGAGAGCACGCTGTCGCAGACCGAGGCGACCCTCCGCGAGACCCAGCTCGGCTTCGACGTGGGGAACCGCGCTGAGTTCGACCTGCTCCGCGCGCGCGTCAATCGGGACAACGCCCGGCCGACGGTGATCCAGCAGAAGGCGCAGCGCGACATCGCCTACATGCGGCTCAAGCAGCTCATCGGCGTGCCGCTCAACGACTCGCTGGTGCTGACCTCGCGGCTCGAGGACTCGGTGCTCGTGATCCCCGGCGCCGCGTCGCGATTCAGCAGCGACACGACGCTCGACGCCCGCGCCCCCGTCGTCCAGGCGCAGGAGGCGGTGACCGCCTCCTCCGAACGGCTCCGGGTCGCCAAGGGGGAGTTCTACCCCTCCCTCGTGCTGCAGAGCACCTACAACCGGTTCGGCTACCCGGAGGGGATCATTCCCGCGTGGCAGGCGATGCGGCCCGACTGGAACGTGGTGCTCGGCCTCCAGATGCCGCTCTTCACCGGCGGGCGCATTCGCGGCGGCAAGGACGCCGCACGCGCCAATCTCGAGGACTCGCGGCTCCGGCTGCAGCAGACCCGAGAGATCGCGGAGGTGGAGCTCCGCAACGCCATCACCACGCGCGACGCGGCGCTGGCGGCGTACCAGGCGAGTTCCGGCGTGGCCCAGCAGGCGCAGCGCGCGTACGACATCGCGGACGTGCGGTACCGCGAGGGGATCTCCACGCAGACGGAGCTCGCCGACGCGCGGATCCTCCTCCAGCAGGCGCAGGCCCAGCGTGCCCAGGCGGCACGCGCACTCCAGGTGGCCCGGCTCCGACTCGCCGTGCTCCGCGACCTTCCGCTCGGCTTCTGAGGGCCGACGAGACCACTTTATGACGAAGCTCAAGACCCCCCTGATCGTCCTCCTCGTCGGCCTGGTCGCCGGCGCTCTCTGGGCCTGCGGCAAGCAGGGCAACGCCGAAGCGGTCGCCGTGGAGACACCGGCGGTCGTCGTCGGCCCCGAGAACGTGGTCATCGCGCTGGCGGATACCATCCGCACCGGCCCCTCCGTCTCCGGCGTGCTCGATGCCGAGCGCACCGCCACCCTCCGCGCCGAACTCGGCGCCCAGGTCACCGCGGTGCTGGCGGAGCAGGGGATGACCGTCGCCTCGGGCCAGGTCCTGGTGCGGCTCGACGCCACCGGGATCCGCGACCAGTATCGCTCCGCCCAGAGCGGGCTCAAGTCCGCGGAGACCGCGGCGGAGCTCGCCCAGGGGGATCTCGCCCGCGATCAGCGGCTCCTGGAGGCCGGGGCGCTGGCCCAGCGGCAGCTCGAAGGGTCGCGCCGCGCGGCACTCCAGGCCGATGCGATGCTCGCCGACGCGCGGGCGCGCTACGCCACCGCGGAGCTCAACCTCCGCCGCACCGAGATCCGCGCCCCCTTCGCCGGGATCGTGGCGACCCGCACGGCGCGGGTGGGCGACATCGTGCAGGTGGGGACGCCGATCGCCACCGTGATCGACCCCAAGTCGCTCCGGCTCGAGGCCCAGGTACCGGTGGACCAGCTCAGCCAGATCAAGGTCGGGACCACGGTGCTGTTCACCATTTCGGGGAATGAAGGGAAGCAGTTCCGCGGAGAGGTGGCGCGGGTGAGCCCCGCGGTGGATCCGGCCACCCGGCAGGTGCCGATCGTGGTCCGCCTCCCCAACAACGAGGGGAGCCTGGTCTCCGGGCTCTTCATCGACGGCCGCGTGGCCACCGAGAGCCGGGCCGGGATCACCGTCCCGGCGCTCGCGGTGGACCAGCGCGGGCTCCGCCCGGTGGTGTACCGGATCAAGGACGGGAAGCTGGAGAAGGTCGAAGTGGTGCTCGGCTTCGAGGACGCGGTGACCGAGCGGTTCGAGGTGCGCTCCGGCCTCTCGGCCGGGGATACCCTGGTGCTCGGCACCGCGCAGGGGCTCGCGCCGGGGACGCCGATGCGCGTCTCGGCGCCGGCCGAGCGCAGCGCCGCCGCCGCTCCCGCGTCCCGGTAAGGAGCCCCGATGCTCATCTCCGATTTCGCGATCCGGCGGCCGGTCATCACGGTCGTCACGATGCTCGCCCTGGTGGTGGGCGGCATCATCGCGCTGCTCAAGCTCAAGCTGGACGAGTTCCCCGACGTCGCCCCGCCCTTCGTGACGGTGGCGGTGCCGTACCCCGGCGCTTCCCCCGACATCGTCGAGAAGGAAGTGCTCGACCCGATCGAGGAGAAGATCGCCGGGATCGCGGGCGTCAAGCAGGTGCACGGCGCGGCGCAGGACGGCTTCGCGCTCATCATGATCGAGTTCCAGTTCACCAAGCCGCTCGCGGAGGCGACGCAGGACATCCGCGATGCCATCTCCGAGATCCGCAGTGAGCTCCCCGTCGAGATGGAGGAGCCGATCATCAAGAAGCTGAACGACACCGACCGGCCCATCGTCTCCATCGCGCTCCACTCCGACCGCCTTTCCGCGGCGGAGCTCACCCGCGTCGCCGACCCGCAGATCACCCGCGAGCTCCGGTCGCTCGCCGGCGTGGCCGAGGTGACCGTGAGCGGCAAGCAGGAGCGGGAGCTGACCGTCGAGCTCCGCCCCGCCGACCTGCAGGCGTACGGGATCAGCGTGGGGCAGGTGGTGGGGGCGCTCCAGTCCCAGAGCATCGCGGCCCCGGTCGGGCGGGTGATCGGCGCGTACGACGAGCGCTCCATCCGGCTCCGCGGGCGGCTGGAGACCCCGCAGGAGTTCATGAACCTGGTGATCGGTGCCCGGAACGGGACGCTGATCCGCCTGGGACAGGTGGCGACCGTCAAGGACGGCGTGGAGGAGCAGCGCACGCTCGCGCTCTACAACGGGAGCGAGGCGGTCGGCATCGACGTCAAGATGGCGAAGGGGTACAGCACCACCGACGTCGCGGCGCGCGTCATCGCCCGGATGGAGGAGCTCAAGCCCTCATTCCCGGCCGGCGTCACCGTCGAGGTGGTGAAGAACAGCGGGGACCGCGTGCGCGCCGCCGTGCGGAACGTCCAGGAGACCCTCATCGAGGGGGCCTTCCTGACCGTGATCGTGGTCTTCCTCTTCCTCAACAGCTGGCGCTCGACCGTCATCACCGGCCTGGCGCTCCCGGTCTCGGTGCTCGCCTCGTTCATCGCGGTCTGGGCCCTCGGGTTCAAGCTCGAAACGATGTCGCTCCTGGGGCTCTCGCTCGCGATCGGCATCCTGATCGACGACGCCATCGTGGTGCGCGAGAACATCGTGCGCCACGTCGAGATGGGGAAGGACCATTTCAAGGCGTCGGAAGAGGGCACGGACGAGATCGGGCTCGCCGTCGCGGCGACGACCTTCTCGATCCTCGCGGTCTTCATCCCGATCGGCCTGATGGGGGGGCTGGGCGGCCAGTGGTTCAAGCCGTTCGCGCTCACCATCGCGTCGTCGGTGTTCATCTCCCTCTTCGTCTCCTTCTCCCTCGACCCGATGCTCTCGGCCTACTGGGCCGACCCGCACGTCCCCGAGGACCAGAAGCCGTGGATCACCCGGATGCTGGACCGGTTCAACCACTGGTTCAACGGGCTCGCCGAGGGGTACAAGGGGGTCATCGCCTGGGCGCTCGATCACCAGCTGGCCGTCGTGATCATCGCGGTCGGATCGTTCCTCTCCGCCTTCACCCTGCCGGCCACGGGGATCCTGGGTCTCCTGGTCTCCCTCATCGGCACGGGGCTCGCGGCGTGGGTCAGCACCCTGCCGATCCCCCGGATCGTCCGCATCCCGGTCGAGGCGTTCCTCGTCATCGGCGGCCTGATGGCCGGGATGAACGCACCGGAGCTCCGGAAGGTCGGGGTCGGCTTCGTCCCAGAGGACGACAAGTCGGAGATGAGCATTGCGCTGGAGACCCCGCCCGGTTCCAACCTGGAGTACACCCGCGCCAAGATGCTCGAGGTGGACCGCGTGGTGCGCGCCCATCCCGAGGTCCGCTACACCTACGCCACCCTCGGCGACCAGACCTCCGGCGCGGTGGACAAGGGGGCGCTCTACGTGAAGCTCACCCCCAAGCACGAGCGCAGTAACAGCGCGGAGATGATGGCGGCGCTCATCCGCGCCGAGGTGTCACGGATGGTCGGCGCCGAGGTGGCGGTGTTCACCAGCGACATCGGCGGTGGACGGAAGCAGCTGGTGATGCAGGTGAAGGGGCCGGACCTCGCCTCGATCAACGCTGCTGCCGAGATGGTGCGCGCGGAGGTGGAGCAGGTGCGTGGGGCGGTGGATATCGGCCTCTCCACCAAGGGCCAGCGCCCGGAACTGAACGTCGACATCGACCGTGGCCTCGCCGGCTCCCTCGGCATCACCGTGGGCGCGGTGGCGCAGGCGCTCCGCCCGGCATTCGCGGGGATCGACGTGGGCGACTGGGTGGACCCGAGCGGCGAGACGCGCGATGTGTACGTGCGGCTCGCGCCGGAGTCGCGGCGGCGCGCGGAGGATCTCCGGATCCTGCCGCTGGTGGTCCTCGGTCCCGACGGCCGCCCGGCGATCGTCCCCGTGGGGCAGGTGGCGCGGGTGTCGAACGGCGTCGGCCCGGCGGTGATCAACCACCTCGACCGCGACCGTGTGGCGAACGTGGAGTACAACCCGCAGGGGCGCGCCACCGGCGACATCCAGGTGGACGTGCTGGCGCGGCTTTCCAAGCTCCAGCTCCCGGCCGGCGTGACCGTCACGGAAGGGGGCGACGCCAAGAACCAGAACGAGATCTTCGGCGACATCTTCCTGGCCCTCGGCGTCGCCGCGCTCCTGATGTACCTGATCCTGGTGATGCAGTTCGGGTCGTTCCTGGATCCGCTCGCCATCCTGATGTCGCTGCCGCTCTCGCTCATCGGGGTGTTCCTCGCCCTCGCGATCGGGGGGCAGACGATCAACATCATGAGCCTGATCGGCGTGATCCTGCTGATGGGGATCGTGGCGAAGAACGCCATCCTGCTGGTGGACTTCGCCAAGTGGGAGCACGAGAAGGGGATGCCGCTCCGCGAGGCGCTGATCCACGCCGGCGCCACCCGGCTCCGCCCGATCCTGATGACCACCTTCGCCCTCATCGCCGGGATGATCCCGGTGGCGCTCGGCAAGGGTGAAGGGGCGCAGTTCCGCGCGCCGCTCGGCGTCGCGGTGATCGGCGGCGTCATCACCTCGACCTTGCTGACCCTCCTCGTGATCCCGACGATCTACGAGATCTTCATCGACTGGCGCGATGGGTTGATGGCGTTCGCGGGGAGGATCTTCAAGCACAAGACACCGGCACTCGGGTCGGCGCACGCGGCGGCGCATAGCCCCGAAGCACACTGACCGCCTCACCCCCTGACCCCCTCTCCACATACGTGGAGAGGGGGAACTCTTTTTCCTGATCTCCCCCTCTCCCGTCAGGGAGAGGGGGTCGGGGGGTGAGGTCTGTTTGTGGCGAGACCTCCGGGCGATACTACAGGATGCTCGCGCTCGCCCTCCTCACGTTGCTCGGTGGCACGTCCCCGAGCACTCCGTCCGTCGCCGCCAAGGACACCCTCCTTGCCTCGGCCGAGGAGGCGCTGGCGCGCGGAAACCCGTGGCGGGCGTACCGCCTGGTGGTCCCGAGGACCCGGGTGCAGCGGACCCGGACTCCGGAGACGGTCTGGCTCGCGGCCCGCGCCGCGGCGGGGTGGGGAGGGTGGCCGCAGGTGAAGTCCCTCCTCGGACGCGAGCGGTGGCTCGACTCCCGGTACGCCGGCGGCGGGCGCGAGTTGATGGCCCGCGCCTCCCTCGCCCTCGGCGAGGACAGCGCGGCGATCGTTCACGCTGCGCGGGCGGTGCGGAAGGCGCCGAACGATTCCACGCGCGGCGTGCGACAGGTCCTCCTGGCACGCGCCCTCGACCGGCAGGGGAGGCTGGAAGAGGCGGCGGAAGCGTACGCCGCGGCGGCCGAGGACCTCCCGGAGCTTTCCGACTGGCTCCGGCTCCGTGCGGCGACCGCGGCCCCCGACCTCGATGCCTGGGCGGCGCAGCTGGTGGCGCTCAAGTCGCCGACGGTCCTGAAGCGCGCGCCGGCGTCGCTGGCGATCGCCTTCGGCGGGCGCCAGCAGTGGGCGATGGCCCGCGACGCCTGGTTGGTGGCGCGGGATTCGGTCGAAGCGCTCCTCGCGGAGGCCAGGATCTCCCGGGATTCCACGCTCCGTCCCCGCTTCGTCACCGCGCTCCGCGCCGCCCGCGTCGACCAGCTCCCCCGGGTGCTCGCGGCGTTCGACGCGACCTTCAAGCCCCTCCGTCCCGACGAGGAGTTGGAGATGGCGCGCGCCGCGGTGAAGACAGGGGAGACCCGCCGCGCCCTCGACGGCTTCCGCCGCGCCTTCGCCGCGGGCCTCGGCACCCCGAACGACCGGTGGTCCAACGCGTCGATGCTGCTCCGCGCCGGGAAGCCGCGCGAGGCGGCGAACGCCTATGCCGCGCTCGAGGGGCCGGATGCGCTCCGTGCCCGCGCCCAGTACGACCGGGCGCGCGCCCTCTTCCGCCTGGGCCAGGGCGACTCGGCGCGGGCGATGCTCCTCGACCTCCCCGAGCGCTTCCCGGCCGAATCGAGCAGTGCCAACGCCCTCGCCCTGATGGCCGACCTGACGGTGGACGCCGGGAATGATTCGCTGGCCCGGGCGCTCTGGCTCCGGCTCGCCGCGCTCCATCCCCAGAGCCGGTTCACCCCGATGGCACGCTTCCAGGCGGCGCTGGTGGCGTATGTCGCCGGCGACCTGAACACCGCGGCGCGGGAGTTCGACGCGCTGAGTGCCACCGCGGGGCCGGAGACGAACGCCGCCTACTACTGGGCGGGACGGGCCTGGTCTTCCGCGGGCGATACGGCGGAGGCCGCGGCACGGTGGCGGGCGGTGACGGCGCGCTCCCCCGAGACCTACTACGCAGGGATGGCCGGTCGGCGGCTCGGCCTGGTGCCGTGGGCGCCGAGCGGCCTGCCGCGACTCGAGGTAACGACGGTCCACGCCGGGGCTTTCGTGCGCCGGGT
>Ga0315910_10001131_pt1 | contig 24853 bp, 42 predicted proteins | sample EdamamesoilMG_FD_204470 | JGI IMG/M metagenome (GOLD analysis project Ga0315910, IMG submission 204470) | Garden soil microbial communities collected in Santa Monica, California, United States - Edamame soil | ecosystem: Environmental > Terrestrial > Soil > Garden | place: USA: California... | reverse complement strand
CGCCACTAGCTTGCCTCTGTTCCACTGTTCTGCCACGGCGCAGACTGCCCTGACCGACGCCCACTTCACCTCAACTTCCGTCGTTAGGCTGGCGGCTCAATACGGAGCAACATAATATGTTTGAAGAGAAGACTGTACTAAACTCTGTGACAGTGGACGAGCTGAACAGTGGCTTTGTCTCAGCCCTATTCAACCATCAGGTTCTAAAAGACGGCGTGGTTATCAGCTCTGAGAACCACAGGGTGACGCTTGCCCCGGATGCTGATATCAACGCAGTGTTTGATGTCGTGGCTATGGATCTGGCCAACCGTGGGAAGCCTCCCATTCAGGCTGGCGACATCGCTACTGTGAAGTCGTACTGTGAGCTTGCTCGCGCGGGTGCTTGACGTCGTCCAGCGGTCTGTTGCAGATGGGGCAGCGGTGGAAGCCGTTTGTCAGCCAGAAGCGCCACGGGCAGCCTGGACCGCCGCAGATAAGTAGTACTCTCATATAAGAAAGGGGGCCTCGCGGCCCCCTCCTCCATTACTGCCAGACCTTCTCGAGGATCACAATGGCCGGGCCGTAGATCTTATTAAGCTCTTCGGCTTTGGCGCCTTGGTGGATGATCGCATTGCGCTGGTACAGGCGCGTTGCCTCTTCGTTAATCGGCAGGCCGGTGAGCGCCCCGACCTCGTCAACGAACATGTCCACGTACTCGGTCTCGCTGTCAGGGTGCAGGATGTTGACATGCTCGTAGTGGCGAGGCTCAAAGAACGCCCTGAGGGCGAACTGTAGCCTGTCAAAGTCCTTACCGTCCTCCCACTGTGGGGTCACCGCCTCCTCGCAGGTGCCGTTAGTGTGATAGATCAGGGTGGGTATTTCGCGTTTCGGTAATTCGCTCATTGCACTACCCTCAGTTCACTACGCGGAACGTACTTGTCGTTGATTTTCACCATGCAGCCGAGGAACATGGAGTAGCTGGTCTCGCGGCCAGTTTCATGTCCATACCAACTGCACAGCGTCCACACGTAGACCGTGTGGAAGACCCAATAGCCTAAGACAATGCCGACTATCAGGCCAACCACTCGGGGCCACGTTATTCGTATTTGACCGATATTCACAGCTGGACGCCGTAATCGGCCGGGTTCACATTGAGGATGCGGGCCAGAGACTTCAGCTCTGCCACCTCAGTTGGCTCCAGGTCCCCATCGGCCTTGGCAATCGCCAGGCAGTAGGCGAAGACCTCGTTGGCATCTTCCTGCCGGTTCTTGATTTCCCCAATTTCCTTGAGGATCTTCAGCTTGCCTACTTGATAGTCTGCATCCAGCAGCGCAGTAAAGCGGTTAATGATGCTGGTAATTTCGCTGCCAAAGTGAGATAGGTTCTCATTAGCGCGGACCAGCTTTTCAATGCGCTCAACTTCGGCGTCCTCCCTTTCTCCATCGGCGTAAGCGATAAGGAGGCAGCCGCCGAGCAGTGCCTCCAACTGGTTCTTGTTTTCCATGCGCTTCATTTTGGCTCCAGCGCCTTCAAACAGGTTGCCGAGTAGTTTTCCAAACATATCATGCACCTCGTTTAGTTGTGCCCCCATTGGCGGGGGCACTGGTAATAGTAGCACTGGCGCGCAGCCCTTGCTAGCCCCCAGGCTGCGCGCTAGCGCTACCCTTTGCCCTTGCCTAGCCTGCCCTTGGCGCGTTTACTGGCGGGGCTGCTGGCGTGGGGCGCCTAGCCCGCCCGTGGTGCGCTTACAGGCATACTTTGCGGAGTGGGTATATCCATAAATCCACAGTGCGGGTGGGATTGCTGCCGGTTCAGATACTCGCTTTCTACGAGGAGGAGATAACGACGTAGGTCACGTATATCGTCCAGCACACTATCAGGATCACTACCAATTGCCTGAAAGATATCATAGCTAACATCCTTCGCCGTGTTATCAATGCGGTCCCACTTGCGGGCGAGCATCATAAAAGCGCCCACTCCACCACGCTTCAGCCAGCTACGACCGTAGCCGATGCCCTTCTGGCGTAGCACTTCTACGTCCGTATCGGCCAGCCTCTGGATGAGGCCATAGTCCTCCACTTCAATGTCCATACGCTTCGCTCCAATCTCGGATGAATATCTTGACGGCTTGTTGGGCCGCCTCCGAAAGCACTCCTTCGCACACAACCAAATCGTCCTCAACATAGTTCGCATAGTTCCTTCCAGCCTCCGCTATCTCCAGGTTGCCCATGATTAGCTCGCGGGTGCAGGTGATCAGCCCATCCAGGTTGTCCGCCAACTTCAGCACATCGTACTCCCACGGTTCTATTTCTGTCGCTGCATAGGGGTGAATCTCCTTGATGGCACCAAACTCCTTAATGGCGAACCAGCTACTATCGGGCATTTCACGCTTCACATTGCCCGGCATGTCCCCCATGCGTCGCTCCCCTTGGTCGTGGAGCAGGGCTTTCTGCATCAGCTCCACACTAATGTCACCATCAAACAGGATGCACAGGATATTCAGCACGTTGTACGTGTGAGTTCCGTCCGTCTGCGGCTTGATCAGGTCGCAAGTGTGGAAGCGGGTGACACGGCCAGCTCGGTCGGCCAGCATGATTCTATCGTAGATGGATTTGTTCATGCTTGTTTCCTTTTCCGTAGCATACGATCGTATTGGGCCATGATGGCCGGGCGCCACATGTCATCTTCAATACAGCTAGCGATGTATGCGGCATCTTCTAGGTTGCCAGCCTTCCATTCTCTCCAGCTAGTCCATACCGGCTCTATGGTTCCCTCCAGGAAGGGCTCAGCGAAGCCCTCTTGCTTCCCTTCAATAACCAACTCTTGCACTTCACGGTAGAACGTGTTGTGGTCCTGCACCAACTTCTGTCGGCCGGGGAACTGCCGCCAGACGTAGTTAGGCTCTACCTTGGTGCTCCTCACGAGTTCGTAGTGCTGCTCATAGAAATGCAGGTTGTTGGTCATATGGACCCAGAACCCCATCGGTAGTCCCAGAGCGCAGGCTATGTACTCCTGGAGGAACGTCAGGTGGACCGCATTGGCGCCGCAGAGGCCCCACACCATGTCGTTGCTCCGGTTGGTGGTGGTCATGCACAGCTTGCCGTCACGTATGTAAGGCATGATCTGCATATTGCAGGCCATATCCTTAGTTTCCTTGATCAGGTCCTGTGGGTCCCACATTGTGATCACCGCACGTCGGTCGTTGGGGAACCGTCTCAGCCGCTCAATGCAGTGCTCGATCTGGTCAAAACCCCAATGATTCCTCCAGCGGTGTCCGTAGGCGGCGTTGAGGTACTCACCATCGTCACTATAGTTGGCCATGTTGCGATTGAACTGCTCTACGAAGGGCAGGTCATTACTACCGGCCAGCATCCACATAGCCTCCATGAGATGGAAGACGTGGTTGCACTCGCGAGCCGGGTCCTCCAGCACGCGGTTCCACGGCTCCCGGCAGGTTATGGTTAGTGGCCCCGGCAATTGGTAAGCCGGGCCGTTCCTTGTGACCACCTTCTCCGCGTTGGCTATCATAATTGGGCACATCCTGTGCCATAGGTCGTTTACACCTCTAACTTCAATGCTGAACGTGTTGAACATCCTGCCGAGCATAGTATGGTCTCCTCCGTCCTTTACGGTTTTCCAGCAAGCGTACATACTTGCTGAACTCACACAGGCAATTCTGCAGGTCTTGGGCATGAATGTTCATCGCCTTGACATCTGGAGGCATTGCTGCGTAGAGTCTGTCAATATGGTGCTGGTAAATCCTCTCGCTAATCTCGTAGCCGAAGATGATTGCCAAGCCCTTCGCACTACCGGGGCCAATGGCCGACCATGTATCCCAATCGTAGGCTGCGTTGAGATAGCGGTCATTCTTCAGGTCTGCCACTACCTGACCTGCCATGAAGCTCCCCAGCCCGTCAACGGCGCGGAGTGCTAGGTACGCCTCTTTACATCCTGCGGTGGGGATGACTCTGGTGTGAACGTCCTTCACCACCCGCTCCACATATTCCACCTTGTCCATGCTCTTACCACAGGTAGACACGACGTAGGCGGTGTGGAATACCGTGTCCTTCTTGCTGTCACGGAACCGTCTAACGCCGGGCCAGCCATCATCTAGCAGGATACCCAACGTCTTGGCCTTGTTGAACATCCTGGCCGCAGTGTAGACCCACGGCAAGTCCCAATAGTCCACCTTGTGATCTCGCACTACCTTGCGAATCTCCTTGGTGGTGCGGTCATCCTCCCGCCGCACGTTACAGAAGTGATAATATTTCATGATCGGGTCGTCGGTCCATGGGGGAGCCACCCCAGCCTCTTTCTGCTTACGGATGTGCTCCCTCTCCTTTATCCAGAACCAGAATAGGTTCGCATACTCTACGTTCATACTCACCTCGCGTTAAAGAAGGTGGCCAGCGCGTGAGCGCCGTTGTTGAACACGTTGTCTGTCAGCTTACCTCTATTGCATTTCTCCGGGTGGAGGGCCATGTCGACAAACTGGCCAGCCACATGTCTCCGATCAAACAGCGGCAGGAGTTGGAGAGCTCCTTCCATGATGCGGTGATAGTGATGGTAGGGTAGGGTGCAATACTCGTGAAGCAGATAACCGTATTGAGCATCGTCCACGTCATGGGGGATACACATGACATTTTGGTTATGGACAAATAGCTCTCCGTTCCCCGCTCTGTTGTTACTGATGCCCAGTCCGGTCGTAATGGGAACGGCACCCATCTTGATGGCGTCCACAATAACCCGGTTAAAGTGACCACCAATCGCACCATATTTCTTACTCCAGCTAGGGTCAACCAGCGCAGTGACCAGCTTTAGGATCTCATCACGCTGGTTGTTGGTTATGACGCCGATATAGTCCATGCCGCTCTCCAGCGCTGCATCCCACACGCCTGGATACTTGCACTTGTCCTTGCTGGTCAGGTAATAATAGTCTATGCCGCAGCCCGCCAACGTCTTTTGTATAGGTCCGGCGTAGGGCATGGCGCGACACAGTTGGGGGACGTGCTTCCAGGCTTTGAAGGTTTGCAAGCTGAGGAAGCCGGGGCGTCTCCTCGCCCACCCCGCCTGGGAAATATCGGGTAGTGCCCCTATCTGTTGCGGGTTTAAGATAAGGCGGCTTGGAATGCCGATATAACTGGCGGAGTTGTAGGCGCAATGGTGGACGCAGGCCAGCCCGTCTAGCTGGGAGGTCACGGCGTACAGCCACGGATAGGAGTCAAGGAAGTTGCCATCGTGGATGACCGCTATCTGGCGGGGGTGCTCCAGGCGGTACAGGCTCAACCAGTCCGTGTTCCCATAGTTCTCCTTCCGCTTGGTGGGGACCGCTATCTGCCAAATAATCAGGTCAAACTGCTCGGCGTACTCACGCCAGCGTTTGATGTTTTCCCGGCCCTTGTAGGGGATGATGGCGCCATGCGGCCACGTATAGCCCCGACGCTGGTCGTACTGGAGAGCGGTAGTGCTGATGCTCCCCTTGCCGCCAGCAATCTGACGAGGGGTATCTTCTCTCCACACTAGGAGCCTAGTGCAGACTTCGTGGCCCAGCTCCCTCAAACCAGCCACTAGGTTCTCGTTATGGTTGATTATGCCGCCCGGATCGCATATCTCGTAGAAAGTTATGAGTATTTTCATTTCTTTCATCCAGCAGAATGGCTCAGCCCCCTTTCGGGGGCTGAGTAGGTGAGTGCTTACTCGGTTTGGGCGGCTTCCGGGGGATTGTCGCCGCCGGTGTTGTCGTCCTGGGCTGGGGTTTCTGGAGCAGCTTCAACTTTCGGGGCCGGGGCCGGGAGGCCGAGGTCTACTGGCTTGCCCTCGTCGTCCAGAATGCCTACCGACTGGTCGACGGCCACGTACCATTGCAGGAAAGTACCGGTGACGGCCTTGCCGCCAGTGAGAGCGTAGTACTCGTCCACAGTCATGCCGTCGGTGATCACTGCAAAGTTGTCTCGGCGCTTGGTGCCTTCGCGGTAGGTGGCGGCTTTGCCGCGCTCGGTTACGTACAGCTTCTGGCTCCCCAGCAGGGAGAGCCGTTGACGAACCGGAGCGTTTGGGTCTTTCGGGGCTTTGGGAGCCTTGGGTTGCTTCTCTTTCTTGGGCTTGGCCTCCTTGTGCTCAGCGCCGTTGGCCGCTCCATTTGCCTTGGGCTTGCGTTCTTTCTTCGGCTTGGCTTCTGCAGCGGCGGCGGTGGCCTGAGCAGCTTGAGCGAGCACCTCGTCAACACTTGGTTCTTGTTGGCTAGTTTCTTCAGTCATTTGGAAGCACCTCTGTTGGTGGATGAATCTACGCCCCATAGGGCGCCTATTTATAATACCAAAATAGGCCAACTATTACAAGCAGTTTAGGCCATATATTCGCGCAGAAGGCTGCAAAATTCCTCCTCACTAAGTCGCTTTCCGGTAACGGACTGCTTGATGGCGTGCTCCACGCTGCAATCCACCATGATGCGGTAGATGAAGACTTGGTCCCGAGTGCTACCCATCCGGGCGACACGCCGGTTAGCTTGGTAGTTCTCCTCCCAACTCCACGATTGGGCGAACCAGATGACGTTACCACACGACTGCTGGAGGCCGTCCACGCCAAACGCCGCGCTCTTCGGCTGGCCTAGCAGCAATGGGATGTCGCCAGCAGCAAAGCTCATGCAAAACGCCGCGCCCTGCGCATTACTAATGCCACCACCTATACGCGGCACCTCGTAGCCGAGGCGCTGGTTTATACGGGCAAAGTCGTGACGGTAATTATAGAGGCAGAAGGCAGGATCACCGTCCAATTCCGCCAGTAGGGACTCCAGGGCGTCCAACTTGGCTCCGTGACCTTCGACCCACTTCGTATTGTCAAAGGGGTCGACGATAGCTCCCTGCACAAGCTGTTGAAGTTTGCCAAGTAGGACTGCCGAGTTAACCGCCACGATAGTGCGGCCATTAAGGCTGGTGATAAACTGCTTTCGTAGTTCTTCATAGTTGGCCTTTATCTCTGGCGGCATGGGGAGCCATATATCCACTTCACTGGTGGGGATGGCTTCGTCATCCTCCAGTTGCAGTGTAGTGGGCGCGATCTTTGCGGCAATACGCTCAAGAGCGGTGGTTTGCGGGGTCCAGTTGCCATTGAAGTCACGGGTCATGTACTCCATACGAAAGTGGGTGACATACTTGCCCAAGTCCTCTCCCATGTCGGTGAGGTAGCATTGAGCGAAGACATCCTCCAGCTTATTAGGCTTCGGTGTGCCTGTCATAATGACAATGCGGCTGAAGTACGGGATGTATTTCTTAAGGACTTTGTATCGCTGGCTGTTCTGATTCTTAAACTTAGTGCTTTCGTCCACTACCAGCATCACCCGCCGCCCGGCCAGGAAGCGCAGGACAGCAGGGTTGCAGGGATAGCCGCGAGTTTTGGGGCCGAGACGCCACTCCTTCGTTAGCAGCCCCTCCACGTTCATCAGGTACACGTCCACGTCGTCGCGCATGGCGGTCTCCCGACCCAGCGAGCCACCGTGGATCGTGGTGTACCGTAGATGTTCAAAGTCCTCCCATAGACCTAGCTGGGCTGGCCACGTCGTGGTGATTACCCGCAACGGGGCCAGGACCAGCATACAGTCCACCATATCCATCTTCTTCAAGACGCTAAACGCCTTTAGGACGGTAGCAGTCTTCCCCTTACCGGGGTGGAGGAAGATGCGCGCACCCTTATTTGAAACGATTAGCTTCATGCCACGGATCTGCTCCGATCGTGGCTTTAATAAGATCCTTGACCTCTGCCAATGCGATCCTGTCATCTTCGTATACCCTCACTTCAAATCCCATCGCACGGATTATGTTGTGAACATACTCTTGTAGGGCGCGTGGCTTTTCGCGGTCTGCCTTCCACTCTATGAACAGCGCCCGCTGGAAGGGCCAGAGAAGCAGGCGGTCAGGCCAACCTCTCTGCCCTAGGATTTGTAGTTTGAGATAGGTGACATCATAGCCCATCTCGTATGCCCAACTGGAGAGGTTCTCGCCGAACCTGTACTCCGCGTTTCTCTCGATTTCACTCATGGGGCCGCCTTACACTGCCCGCCTAGTCTCCAATTATGCTCGCACCAATCGCATCTTCGGGAAGGCTTGGGCGTCCATTCGTTGTCTAACTTTATCCTCATTATGTCATCATCCAGCTGGTCCCGTATCTCCTCCACCTGATCCCGGGTGTGCTCGTACTTCACGGTCGTAAGCGGTTGATCCAAATAAGCAAACGTCGTTTCCACCAAGTCATCATCACCACTGAGGGCCGCGTAGAACTCCGCTTGGTGGATGTGGTCCTCATATATCTTGCCAGTCTTCCAGTCGTACTGGTGGGTGATCCCAGGCTCGTGCCACACTAGGTCGCGCTTCCCATAGGCGTAGGCCGTCTCACGATCATAAACAGCCGGTCGCCACCAGACGTTAACCGCGATCTCCCCCTCCGCGATGGGGTTGAACTTCTTAATGGTTGTCATGTAGTCCCGCCACGGGCGGAGATCGCGGTCGCCGGTGGGGAACGGTTTCAGGCTTTTAAAGAACATTTCCAGCTTGTCGTGCTTGTCCTTACCCCGGATAGTGTAGCGGTTATCCGGGCGCTTGTACCCATCAATATAGCAATATTTCCACCTACGGGGACACTCCTTGTACATTGCCATCCCGCTGTAGGAGATCGCCTTGGAAAAGACTATTCCAGACGGCATGTTGATCATAATATCCATAATGGCGCCCTACCCTGAAGACCATAGTGTCCCCGAGGGGCATCAATATACGTTGGCGGTCCCAGGGGCCTCCACAGCAACATCTGACACACCTCGGGGCTTTTCTCATTTCTTCGCTTCCATCCAATTGGCGCCGAACCCCACATCCATAATCATGGGGACGTCGCAGTGCAGGGCATTTGCAGCTTCTTGCAAATATTCGGTGTAGATGTTGATGTCCTTATCAAAAATGCTAGCGTTGATTTCGTCATGGACGCTGCCCAACTGGAAGCCGCCAATGGAGGTAATGCGCGGCTCCAGGTAGATCATGGCCTCCTTGGTCTGGTCGGCGGCGCTGCCCTGGATCAGGGTGTTGAGTGCCTTGTAGTCCCAAACGCGGCCATTGCTTGGCGGTTCGCAGTAGTATATGCGCCCACCCAACGTCCTAATGGGCAGGCCGCGCCGGAAGCGATCCTTGCAATCCCTATCCAGCTCCACCACGTCGCGCAGTTGCGCCTTCACCATGTTCCGGTAGAAGAGCGCCTCGTCTGGCGTACACTTCAGCTTCCTGGCCAGCGCATCCAGCCCCATCGCGTAGACCAGCCCCAGGAAGACCTGCTTGGCGTGATGGCGGGTGATGGTCCCACCCACCAGCTCCATCAGGAACCTGTAGGGGTCCAGCTCGGGGTTCTCAATATACGCCTGCATCAGCACTCCGCCCTCGTAGTGGGCGGTCAGGCGGGGTTCTTGGCTCTTAAAGTCACCGCAGGCCCATATCTGCCCCACCTCCGGCAGGAGGAAGGCGCGCAGCAGCGGGAAGGGGTCTCCCTCCCAATCCACACCGTCAAATTCCTTGCTGACGTTTTGGAAGGAAGGATGGTCGGCGCTAAGCCGCCCGGTCCTGGTGCCGTAGCCCTGCTCGTTGACGGTCTGGTTCCAGCTGGGGTGCATCCTGCCGTTGTTGGCATAGCAAATCTGCAACCAAGTGGTCATGAAGTTGTTGAGCAGCGTGTCAAACACCGACTTGCTGTTCAGCATTGACTTCAGTTTCGGGTCCGTTTCCAGTGCTTGGTCCAGGCTCTTGCGTGCCATGGAGGGACGTCCGGTTGGGGTGAGGATGAAACCATCATAACCCATCTCAACCAGTCGTTCTCCAAGCTCCTTGTCGGAACCTGGATTGAAGGAGGGACCCACGCCAAGGTGAGCTCTAATCTCGGCCTCCACTCTGGCCCGCTTGAGCTGGGTGATGTGGTGGGCTTGCTCAAGTGCTGGGACGTCGACCCGTACTCCTCGGTTCTGCATCCCTGCGAGGATGGGGGCCAGCTTGCGCTCCCGGTCATATGCCTCTCGCATGTCCTCAACCACGGGCTGGTAGAACTCCCAGATTGCACGGGTGCGGAGAATGTCTCCGATAGCATATCGGCCAACGATACCGGCTGGGGCCTCACTGATGTATCCGCCGCACTCCTTACGGCTCCGGCAATCGGGGACATTAGCCATGATCCAATCGTACAAGTCGTCCTGTTCGTCTGGGGCAATGCCGCACTTCTCAGCTGCGAGAGGCTTGAGGCTGATGGTTTGAGCGTTGGGGTCTGCCAGATAGGCCGCAAACAAGGTGTCTTCTGTAAGAAGTGGGTCTCTAGCAGGTAGTCCAAAAGTGTGCGCGAGCCCCGGCACGTCGAAAATGCAACCGTTATGGGTGAGCCATCTCTGGTCCCAAATGGATTTGATAACATTTCGCGCTTGCTCCTTCGTGCAGTTGTTCTCGCTGGGATGGCCCCAAGCCAGATACAACCGGTCCCGGCCCGGGAGGCCGCCCAAGGCGACCCCCACAGGTTCCGGTAGAAGAGGCGCACCTTTGACTATCTTCTTAGTCTCGATGTCTACTTCTACTAGGTTGTCCATTAGAACTTCCTCCCCCGCTCTTCCTTCTTAGCCTTCTGCGCGGCGGCTTCTTCAGGATCCTCTTCGGGGTTGGGCTCGTACACCTTCTCAATAATGGCCATTGCTTCCTTAGCCTTGGCGAACAGCCCCGGCAGCAGCTCGTTCGGGACCAGCGGGCCGTTAGTGAATGTTACCTTGAACTGCGTCTTAACATCCGGCACAGTGCCAAGGCGAGTAATCACTCCCAGCGGCGGGCGTCGGAAGAGCGTGGCCAGTTTATTGACGTAGGTGCTCCAGGCGGGGCCGGAGGTAACTGGCAAGTTGACGGCAGCGATTTCCGCGGTGGGAATATCATCCACTTCCACCTTGGAGGGGACGCAGGCCAAGCGGCGGATGTTCTTGCACGCCTTGCCTTTCCCGCCCTTGGGATCGCTCTTCCACTTGTTCGCCCAGCAAGTCTCGCAGAATTCGCTCTGCGGCTTGGAGCATTTGGGGTGGGGCTTCATGGGCACTTCATCTGGATCGGGGCTATACGCGAAGCAGACGGGGTTCTTGGGGTTTTCAGGATCGTAGCCGTCCTCATAGTAGAGGTTGGCGTGGGTGGAGGCGATGATAATCACGTCCAACACATTGCCCGCGCATGGCTCCTTGTTGTACGTGATAATGCCAGCTTTCAGGCCGATAGTGCTGGTCTCTGCCCGCTCCACCTTGGTGGCGAGTTGCGCCAGCTTGGCCAATTCTTCGTCGTAGTTAGTTACATCTTTGGATTCGTCACTCATGGCTAATTACTCGTGGTCAGCACCTAGTTTGGTTAGTTCTTCCTCCAGCTTGGTAAGGAAGAACTGTCTGGCGGCATGGGCAGCGGCGACGTGGCCGACGCTGGTTGGGGCTTGGTCCATACCGTTTACGGCCACCAGTCCGCAAAGCAGCACTTCCGGCGTTACGCGCCCAGCCGGAGCCAAGTAGGTATTGGAGAGGTAGCGCTGCTCTCGCCCGTTGTGCTGACCCGCCGCACTAAAGATCATGCTGTACGGGATGTTATTCTTCATACAGAAGTTGGCCAAGTCCTCTACCCGCTGGCGGAGCTCGCTGCCAACCGGGTCGTCCTCCGACAGTATGTTAAAGTCAGGGCACAATCCCGCGTATGCCCACTCTTGTAGTATGGGAGAAACACCGTTTTGGAGATCCATATGCACCTCTCAATTAGCTAGGGCGCCACTGTGGGCGCCCTAGCATAGTAGCACTAAACGCTAGCGCTGGCTAGTGGGCTTGCGCGGACCACGCTCCTTAACGTAGTCAAGGAGGGACATAATATCCTGCAGTCCATCAATAGTGCCGCGCTTGAAGACGCTGGTCGCTGCCAGCAGAGTGATTGGCACTCGGCACGGAGGCCAGAGGTTGCCGACGTTCATCATTAGCTCCCCGCGCTGGTCCTGCCCGCCAATGGCAAAGACCTGGATGGGCACCTTCCTGGCTATGCAGTAGTTGACCAACGCAGCGGCCATCTCCCTGATCTCAAACTTCTCTTCATCGGTGAGTTCGAACTGCTCGCAACCATCGTCATGCCACTGCTCAACGCCGAACTCGTAGGGAGCTGGCTGCTCTGGGTGCTTGATTAGCTCAGTACGTTGTTTGTCCATGTTACACCTTCTCATGTCTAATGCGACTGGCGTTAAGCAGGTCCTGGCCCAGCAGCCCCTCTGTGAAGTCCATCACCCCGTTGCGCAGGATGTAGTCGCAGGCCAGCAACTCGGCAGGCATTAACCCCAAGTTGAGGAACACAGTATTCCGCAACATGCTGGTTTCCCACATGCCATTCACCGAGTGGTTGCCGGTCATCACGTAGCAGGCCATCACCGTGTTGTACTCCAACGCCAGATCTACCAGCTCGCTGGCACCGTGGAGGATGATGTTAACAGCTTCCTTTTCAAGCTCGAACTCATCCAGCCCACATTCGCTCCACTCCTTGAAGGTGTAGGAGCCAACCATTTCCAGGTCAATGTTGGAGTGTCCACACTTCTTCTCCGCCATACGGCAGACATGTAGGTCGCTATGGGTAGTGATAAACGCATCCAGCCCGTCGCTCATAATGCGGTCAATGGCGACGAACTCCGGGGTGACGCGTGACTTCGGCCCCATCACCCGGTGGCCGTCCGTCACATACACCCCGTCCTTATAGCTCTCGGTGTAGTACACGACGGAGGGAACCTTCAGCGTTTCGCAGAGATTGCACAGCGCCCTGCCCTTCTCCATAAGGTGCGCTGATTGCTCATCTGTAATGCCTTGGTTGAACGGCTTGAACTCGATCCATTCACCAAGTGTGAAGCCCTTATCTATGTTAGCCATTTCTCTACTCCAATGTTGTTTACACACCAGTAGACCAGCAAATTCCGCTGCCCGCTGGTAAGGGGCAAGCCCCGGTGCAACGTGGTGCGCCCAGCAAACAGCAGCCCCCAGCCTTTAGGCAGTGGGGGCACTATTATAGCAGGCTTGCAGGCGCCCCCACAACGTAAGGCAGTGCCCCCGCCCACATGGCGCTCGGGACTAAGGCTGATAACACAACTCGCATCACTACACTCGTCGTTGTGCCATCCGGTCCCTAGGATATCGCCGTCCTTGGCCTGATAGCGGGCCAACTGGACCGACATGAAATGGTTGGGGCGATTGCCGAACATCAGCTCAAACAGTGGCCAGATGAGCTCCCGACCGACCGCCTTGCAGTTCATGTCCATAGCGACGCTATGCTCGGCCAGGATCAACTCCGGGATTTGGTACGGGATGGCTTCTTCCTCATTAACCTTATAGTGAGCGTGCATCCCGTCGGCAAAACGTAGGATATAATCACAGGCTTCTTCGCTAAGAATTGGGCAAACGAAATAACCTCCATGATATCGGAAAGGGGAATACTTGAGTCCACTCTTAGCCCAGAGGTGGTCGCACTCATCAATTCCTACCTCCTTTATTTCGTTGATAAACTGGTGGATCTTATTGACCCACGGCCTTATCTGCCGGTGGTAGATCCAGGTTGGGACCTCACCGTGGGATTCTCGTGTTGACATAATTCAAGTCCACTATCTTCCAACGATCGAAGGCTTCCTTGGGAGTGTAGCCGTAGCCAACCGTACTCCAGTTCAGGTTGTAGGCCAGAGAGCATTTCCAGAGCCCCCTGTCACGTTTGATGCGCGGCTTCATAGCGCTTTGTCCGACAGGTCATACACGTCAATGTAGATGACCCCCGGGACTTCCTTGCCATCTTCCTTGCGCAGGTCCACGGCGCTGGTGGAGAGGCGGTACTGGAGGAGGTCCAGCTCACCCGTTTCGCGAATGTGTTTGAGGAACTTCTCCTTGTCCTCCACGGTGGCCTGAGGGCGAGTGGTCAGGGAGGTGATCCTACCATCAATAAGAACACCTTCCTGCTCCTGGCCTTTAAAGACCTCTACGATCCAAGACTTCAGCCCTGTCTCAAAGTGCCTAATCGCTTCCGCCTGACGCTCCATCCGAAGACGAGCTTCCCGTGTCTGCCGCCAGAGTATGGTCGCTGTCTCCAACTGGTGTCTTGTAGCATTTGTAATCAGGGTCGAGGTCAGGCTGGTGTACATCTCCCGGTACAGGTCGCTGTCCGTCTTCATTTTGCACCTCCAGGAATTCGTAGCTAAACTCAAGAGTTGATCCACAGCACGCGCATTTGCAGACTGTGAACGGTTGAGGATGCTGCCCGGTATGACACGACCACCACTCAGAAGAGCGGGGGACCGTCCCTTTCTGTGGGTACTCGTACGTGTAGTAGCAGGCCGCTCCGCAATCACGACATCTAAGAATCCATTTGGTCACTTGGGAATATCTCCTCCAGGATGAAGTGGGAAGCCCGGCGTCCATTTGCCTCGTTGACCGAGTACAGGGTGATCCGTCCGGGCCAGCTCTCTGTGAAGCCAAAGCAATGGGGACCCTCCTTTCGCATCCCCATTTCAACAAAGTAGTCGCCAATCCAATCCATTCGGTCTTCTGGCACAACTAAACCGACGTTGGCTCCGTAGTACGCTGCGACGAAAGCCCGACGCATGGCCTTATTGTAGGGTCTCACGGTACTCGTCAACCTCCATGACGAAACAAAGATCGCCGTGCAGTGCGCTACGCTCCCAGCACAGAGCTTGCAGACTGCGGCCCAGCTTGGTCACCTCAAAGCTGTTGCCAACACGACCGAACAACAGTTTGAACATCTCCGCGGGGTAGATCACAATGTATTGCTTGCCCCGGAAGCTACGCTCGTGGTCGTTGAGGTCCAAGCCCGCCATCCTCATTACCACCTCGTCGGTGAAGTCCTTGTCCTCCAACGGAGACAGCTTGCGGCGGAGTTTAGTGTTCTCCTCCACCAGTTCTTCATATGTTCTCATAATTGCACCCATCGTTGTTTCCCCTGTAGTAAGGGTGCCCCTATTATAACACTAGGGGCACCGACGCGCCACTACTTCGGCCAGCCATCAAGGTATTCGTGTATACCTTGAGTTATTAGATACACGGCGGCCAGGATAGCCACCGAAGTCATTATTGTAATCCACTTTTCGTCATTCGGGCCGTGCGGGTTGGGAGCGCTCAATATGGCACCTCGTCGTCAAATTTGCTTGGAGGACGCTCAGCTGGTATGAACCCATCATCACTGGGGCCAGTCAAGAGGCGTATCTGCGCCAGTTGGTTGTTGATGGAGGTCAGCGCCTCCAAGTGGTCCTCCACCAACCTCTGCTTTTCTTCCTCCAGCCCCTCAATGCACTTGGCCAGGAGATCAATACCCGGTGGCACGCTGGCGGTGAGGTCCACTTCACAAATCCTCACACTGCCCTCGGTGTAGGGTTTGAGGTAGTAATCGCAAATCTTGTACGTGAAGAGTGGTTTCCCCGGCTCCATCTCGCTGCCATCCATCTTGGTAAAGTTGAAGCTGGGCACGGCCCAGATCACAAACTTACCGTTAGCGATATCACCTGCTTTGGTAATCATGTTACAGCCCTCGTAGTTGGAAGAATGTCCCCCACAACATGGAAGCCAGATGGCTCCTCAGTTGCGCCATTGCGTAGGCCGGGTCAGCTTTCAGCCCCACCCACTTCTCAGCTGGTATCTCATTCACCAGCACTTCTCCACTGTTTACTATAGTCACGGTGGCCCAATACTTGCCGCTCGGCCGGTAGAAAACGCAGCCATACGACAGTCTCTTGCCCCGATTTCTAACTTTCATAGCTATCTCCTTGTGGTTGGTAGTGGTGCCCCCATATAGTAGCAAAGGCCAGTGCCCCTAAGCTAGCCCCCGGCGCGCCTATATAGGCCGCCCAATGGTGCCCCCTAGCGCTAGGCGCGGGGCTAGGCCAGTGCTACTATATAGGGGCCAACCACGGCGCCAACAAGGAGATACTTATGAGCGATACAGAGCCTAAAGTCCTGCTGGTTAAACGCCCGAGCGATGGGAAAACTTACATCCTGTTTACAGCGACGAAAATTACCGATGGAATGATTGGTATTGTAGTCACAGCTGTAGTGGAGCCCATCACAATTCCAGGGGCGAGGTTGCCATTCCCCCTGGAAATCAAAGGCCGGGAGATGGAAGCAATTGTAAAGGAATGCTTCGATCAGATTAAGGAATACGCCGAAGAACTGGGGAGACGCTATGATGAAGCCCACAAACCTAATCGTTGACCCCAAAGACGGCAAGGAGTATCGCGTGGTGGGTGAAGTCCGTATTGAACACGGCATCATAGTCATCGACCACTGTTCGCTGAGAGAAATAATGGGGAGACATAGCGAGCCAGTGCTGAGCCAAAGGGAAAAGCAACATATTTATGGTCGCTGCGTTGACCAGCTCATTATCATTGCGGGGGCGCAGGAGAAAGAGCGTGAAAATGTGGCGAGTTATGGGAAACAAGCTCGGGTACGGCACGTTCGTCGTAGCAGATTGCATCCTAACCGAGGCGTTGGCTAAAGACCGCGCCAAGGAAGAAATGAAGAAGAACGCCAAGGACGACTATGGGCACTCACTGGGGTACTTCGTACAGGAATACGAAGAATGCGGGGTGCGAAATACGTTGACTAAGAGTAAAGGAGAATAGCGATGCTGCAACCAATCCATTCGGATAAAAAGCTACTTGAGGATCACGACACACAAGACCCCATGATGACGGACTTTAGCGTCATAACCTACGTGGACTTCGTCGGTGCCGTGCAGGCTCTTTTCGATCTGTCGGCTAACGAGCTGGGGGATCTCCCCACCCGCCAGCTGATGAGGATGACTCTCCACGTGTTTGACAAACACCAAGAATACCTCACATGGAGCAAGTATGTGAGGGAGCATTACGCGATGTGCCACCCGGATTGCCATGCGCTAAGGATCCAGCACTACGTCAAGCATGGCCTAACTGACCTACACTCGGTGACCTAAGATGCAATGTCCTGTATGTGGAGCTCAATACACATGGCAGGGCAGCATGAGCTCAGGCGGGCTTCGTCCCGCCTGCGCTTGTGGGGTTCCCCGTGTGCCAGAAGTTAAGAAACCAATCCTTGGTGATCCTAGGATTGTTCCCCCTCCTCCACAAGGGCAAGATCATGCGCTGGCTCCAGCTGGAGACCCGCTTTGGGACGACCCTGACTATGTGTGGAGGATGTACAGCGCAAGAAAGATCAGCGCGGTGGACGCTTACAGGATGTTGGAGCAAATCCGCATAAAGCCGAAAGTGCTCGGTGCTAAGGACAGGGCTGGGAAAGTCATAAGGGAGATCATGCACCGGGAATATCTCGTTACTGATGATGCGAGGAAGGTAAATCATGGCAAAGCTGATGGAACAAGACATCCAGATGATTGTGCAAACTCTTCCAAAGGATGTCAAGAAAGTGTTGCAGGACAACCCAAACAAGCTGTTTCTGGCGGGAGGGGCTATACGCGCGAGAATTACTAGCGAGCCCGTTAGTGACTACGACATCTGGGGCCAGGACAAGCAGGAGCTAGGTCGTCTGGCTGAGCTCTTCGCCGCCAAGCGAGGTGTGCGCCTGATGACTACGGAGAACGCCCACACTATCCTGACCGAGGGTCGAACACCTGTCCAGTTCATTACACGATGGGTATTTGACACACCTCCGGATTGTGTCTACAGCTTTGATTTCACCATCGCTGGTGCAGCAGTCTGGTACAGCGAGGGAGTGGATGGCAGTGGTGGGTGGAGGAGCTACTGTGCCGATACCTTCTACGCAGATCTCGCCGCCAAGCGCCTCGTTTACCAGATGCCTGACCGTAATGAGGACGCTGGGGGCAGCCTCATGCGTGTGCAGAAGTTCCTGCATCGCGGCTATAGCATCTCCCCCGGCAATCTGGCCAAGGTCGTAGCCCGCCTGACCATGCGGCTGCACGACAAATACATGAACTGCAACGAGGAAATGCGTGGTCGCATCATCCTCGGCCTGCTCCGCGAGGTCGATCCTCTGTGCGTAGTAGATGGTGTCGAGCTCATGGTAGAAGATGCTCGCACCACGGACCCGGACTTGTCTGAGTACTACTTGTCCAAGCCTTAGCAGCCCCCGGCCCGGTGCCCCTAAAGGCGCCGGGCGCCCCTTGTAGGTGCCCCTAGCCTGCCTTATAATGGCAGTGCCCCCGCGTGGTGGGCGCTAACCAAGGAGAGCTAAATGGTCATTTTAGAATTAATAGCCAAGTATCCTCGCACTCATGAGCATGTGCGCAAGATGTTCTGCGACCTTGGGGGAACCCCAGAGGCAGCTGATTTCTTCTTTGAAGGCATCACCATCCTCCGCCCGTGGCACTTCATACGCGGGGTTGAAGACGACCTCACCGATGGGGTAAGCCAGGACAAGCTCCACGAACTGCACGATATGATCAACGACTGCTTTGCTAAACGGGAGATCAGCCTGTGAACGACCTGTATGAACTGCACGAAGCGCTAGAAAACGTCCGTCAAGCCCTGGGGGGTAAGTGATTATGGATTCCTATATGTCAGGTTTAGTCACAAGGCAGGCTTCTTGGCTTGCCACTCAATTTGAAGTGTGCAAGAACCCACAAGGACGACCAGTCTACACCAACGAAGAGGGTCATAAGTGCATCATAGGCTGTATCCTCCCCAAGTACGTCCTTGACCACATACGCAACATGGGCTTGGGGGCGCACGAGCTGTATCTACGCGAAATGGTATTCACCACCGCCATCCACATTCGTCTCCCAGACAATACCTACGAAGAACGTATCAACTTCCTCAAGCGGTGCCAAGAGTACCACGATGAGGACTACGGCTACGCTCACGATCTCCGCCAGTTGGTGGGAGCTGATTACCGCCAGAAGGTAATCACTATCCGCCGTCGCATTAAGAAGTTCATTGATGGTGACATCGGGGCAGGTTCGTTATGAGCCTGCAAGCGAAGCACATCAAGGCCATCGCTTGGGCAATCCGCGAGGCCAAGAGTTGGAGGGGCACCCTCATCGGCGCCGTTCCACAAACTCAAATTAACGAATTTGACAAGAAAATACGCGATGCCGAAAGCGGCCTGCGCATCCTCCGGAGGGAATCATGATGTACCAACTGACCCAGAAAGCTCTAGAAACCGCCCCAACTTGGGGCGAGCATGAGAACGTGTCGCATGTACTGGCGATGGCCCTCTATTGGAACCTGCCGGAGCGATTCACACCTACGCAAATGGTGGAGGTGATGGATAGCGTTATCCGTAACCGCCCCGAACTTCGCGTCCACATCCGTGGTGCTGGGCACTACCAGCGCTATTTCGTCCGCAACGGCTACCTTGTGAGAGTTGAATGATGTCATACTACGCAGAACTGATCGTATTGGCCCTTTCCCTGACCATATTGGGAGCGGTCGAGGCCCACGCGGTAGGAGAAACCACTACCGTGACTGTCTGTACCGGCAAGGTAGATCCTAGCAAACCCGGTCCTCAGTGCTAACAGGAGGGGCTTCGGCCCTTCCACCTTGGAGGTAATCTCATGAACATGCTGATAACTGCTATTAGAGGCGTCATCAATACCTACACCGTCACAGTCTCGGGAGCCTACCCATACGCGAAGGTAAGCATCGCTAAGCAGGCTATTTTCGACTATAGAGGCGTTAACCCGGTCGGTCCCCCAGCAGTGGTAGACATGCCAATAGATGTCTTTGTGGAGGTGGTGGCCGCCATGACCGGCTACTGGAGTATACCTCATGAGGAGGTATTACAGACGGTGCAGGCCGTACTCTGGGCCAAGGCCAATAGCTGACCTAGTGCCCCTAAATAGTTGCGCCCCTGCCTTGTAGTGCCCCCTTGGGGCTGCTATAGTTGCCCTGTAGCCCTGCCGTTGGCCATGCGGGGGGGCTGGCGTGCGGCGCAACCCCTAGCGGCGCAGCACGCGAGGCTCGCGGTGGTCCTCAACGCCGCGAGTCTCCGCCTCCACAACATACAAGGAATTCAAAATGAGCGAACAATTCTGGTACACCCTCCCGCTGTATGTCATAGCATTTATCTGTTTCTACCTGTTGGGGCTTTACATCGCTCTAAATGTCCCGTGGGTAAGGGAGCGCGACTACCACTTGGTCGCGTTCTCCACTTTCTTCGCCTTGGTGGGCACCCTCCTCTTTAGCTACATTATATGAGTACTTCATCGCTGTTCGTGGTGGGCATCCTGGCCTGCCACCCCATTCTGTCGCTCATAGTTATTTTCTTGGTTCTGTGCGCCGCTTGGAGCGTGCTGTGCGAAATCGCTGAAGATATTGGCAAGAAAGACCGTCCCACTAAGATCTACCAGTCACACCACACTGATGAATGGAGAAAATGAATATGCAAAAGATGTTCCGCGAACTCCGTGATATCCAAAAGATCGCTCGCGCTCTGCACCTACGACTCAGCATCCTTCAGGCAGAGTGCGCAAGGCAGAAGAAGTGGGAGAAGGTCGCTGGCAGAAGCTGGCGCTGACTAGGGCTACTGCGCTATACTAACAGCCCGGCCAGCATAAGGCCGGGCTTTTGACTGAAGAGGTGCAGATCATGACTACATATGCAGAAGCATATCCACTTGTTAAAGAATTCCTCAGCAAACACAAGGTCACAATAGATAAATATAACGTAGAGGCTTATGGAATAAGTTCTACAATATATGGAGATGATGCTCATGTTTGGATGAGTCCGTATTTCTCCATTAAGTCTTACATGCTGGTGAACTACATCTTAATAAAGACTGGTCTTGATATAAAACGAGGAGTTGTGAAGATACTAATTAATCATTATTTCCAAGAACTGGAAATAATTGAAACGTGTCAATATAAGGAGTAACGATCATGCCCGAGAATGGTGACATCCGTGTGGTCTCTCGACATTGGCGGAGGGAACAAGAGGTCTATAAAGATGGGTGCTGGCTGCCCATCCGCGCCATCAAGAAAAAACGCCCAAAGAACGAATCTAAGGGCGCTGAGTAGTGGCTAACGCAACCATCCACGGTAGGAGGCACCATTGGTGACCCCGCTGGTGCCATTATAACACCAATACAAAGGTGAATGCAAATGGCCAATAAACCAATCTCATTCATAAATACTAAGAACTATCGTCAGCCAGGATTAGATTATCTGGGGGCGAGGGCCTGTACAGAAGAAGATATCCGCATCATCCCATACGCCACGGCTGATTCATATTTCTACACTGAGTCTCCAAGCGGGGAGCTCAACAAGTTCATAGCCGAGGGCTTCGCACTATGCCGTCGTCTCCCAAGCGGCGAGTGGGACGGAATGAATTATCTGGTTAAGCCTCAGAACTGGCCACCGGAAACAGTCAAACTTGTGACTTTGGATAATGGAGAACCAAAAGCTCTTAAAGGTAATCGCCCCAAACATCTACAGCACACAAATGGACTAGATAAAGACGTTACGTCGTGGTATCCAGACTTCGCCACCTGCGCCAAGGCGGATGTCCTGGCCATACATGAGAAGTACACATCTGCTGCCCTAATGTGGAGACTACTCGGCATTCCGTGCATCGCTCTTTCCGGCTGCCGCAATTGGTCCCACTCCAAGAAACAGGGCGGATGTGGAGACATGAAGCCTATAATCAAGGACTGCGTTAAGCTCAGGCCGAAAGGTTCTAGGATCTTAATGTGCCTTGATGGAGACATGGAATCCAACACGACCGTTAAGGACTCAGCACGTCTCTTTAAAGGAGTTGTTAACGACATCCGCCCAGATATCAAAGTCCAATCCATCACTCCTCCAAAAGTGGGAGAAGGATACATAGGCTGGGACGACTGGGTGGCGATGGGCGGAACGGCAGAACAGTGGCGCTACGAAATAGAGCACGCCGCAAAGGACATCTACGTAGCGCTCCCCACTGAGTTTCTAATAGAAAAGTTCGCTCTGGACTATGAAGAAACTAGAGGAGGCGGGAGGAAAATATCCCACAGCTTGAGCAATTATGCCAGATTGCTGACCCATGATAACTGGTCTTCCCTATGCGCTGATGACAAAACTAGTGCATTCTTCGATGTGGACGACCTATCCAGGGGCCATCTCACCATAGATATGCTCAAATTCAAATATCGCAAATGGCTAGAAACAGTGGTATTCTCCCATAATGGGGGGAAGGTCTCCTCCAACACAGTCGTAGATTCATTGGAAGAGCTGCGCCAGATGCGTCGCACCAACATTCTCATCAACTATCTCGACCAGCACTTAGACGAAGTGGAGATAACAGATGAAGAAAAGCATGTCGTTGACTTCATGGATGCAATCGGCATTACCGGCCCAATGACTCTGGAGGAACGTAAATACACAATCCCAAGGATGTATCGCGACATGGTGGGCGAGTGGGCAGGCACCGAGCACCCAGATTGGATAGGCGCTCTGATCGGCCCATTTGGTTCGGGGAAGAGTGATACTCCTCCACACATGGTGGAATTCTTCAAAGACTGGGGATATAATCTCTCCCTCCATGCTTCTCTGCCAAAGACAGGTCGTGGCACGGAGGACAGGGAGATCGTGCCAGTGCTATCAGCTGTCGCAATTGCTACCATAGACGAATACGATGCAGACGAAAGCTACGCAAAAGAGCTAGAACAGCTCCTTATTAGACTATCCAGCATGGAGGAAACATCCATAATCCGCAAGTACGATCGCGACCCTTCGCTTTCCGCACCCCGCAGCCGCATGTTCATTACTACCACCAAGCGCGCATTCATACGGACCAATCCAAACGATGGGGCAGGTCGTCGCTTTATTGTCTTTGACATGGTCGGCTCTATGATTGGCCGAGATGGCCTCAAAACCATTAACCGCCCAAAACTCGCCGAAGCGTCCAAAGCTCTCTGCCTCATCGCACGCAAGAGAATGTTGAATGATCTCGTGCTAGTGGGAGGAACGAACGCCTTCTCGCGCGGATACATGGATCAATACGTTAGAGAGACCTCGGCAATGACTCGTCTGGGCCGCCACGTCCATAGCGATGAAATGCAAATTCGTAAAGCCCTAGACACCATTAGAGATCAATACAAAACTGTCTATAAGAACCGCACAGCACTGGATTTAAGGACTCTGATCGAAGTACTCTGCCCTATGGACGGCTATCGTATGCCGCTAATGGATGAGCATGTATTCCTCCAGCTGATGGTCGACTGTGGGGCGGAGTCGCACTATGGGAGCCAGCAATGGATACGCGACCCAATCAAAGAGCAGCGGGCGGGAGGAATACAGAAGGAGCATAGGACGGATAAAAGGACGACCAAGTGCATCTCGGTGGGAGGGGGAGATAAAGGCTGGGACGAATTTGTAGACAATATATTTGCAAGAATATAGTACAGAGATTGGTACATATGCGTGTACCTGTACTATTTTCTGTTTAGTGTGTTTAATGACGTGTACTAAAGTGAAGTGTACACTGTACTAGGCTCACAGTAGTCGTTTAGTACACGTCACACCAAGCACTACGGGGCTTTCAAGCGAATTGTACTAATTGTACTAATAAAACCTTCTTAAGTATAAAAAACAAAAGTTGCATGAGAAAAAGGGCTGTTTTTTAACTGTGGGGGCTTTATAGGGGGCGCAGCAGCCCATTCAGCCCATTTCCCCAGCCGAGTGCTCAGTCCCACGATCCTGGTGTGCTCTCCCGAATGTGAGGGGCTCAGACGTGCTTCAGAACTCCCCCACCTCGTGTGATCTCTCCCTCCAATAGCGACGATGACAACGCGTCTGATGAGTTCTGAGCACTCAGCTCTCGCGAACCCAGAGTTCTGTCTATTCGCGAGAGCCCCCAGAGTTCCAGCGCGTCCGCTCTAAGCGCGTCCGCTTTCCTTGCGCGCTAAGCAATTCTGCCTTTAGGTATATAGTAGGAGTGGGACGCATACGCTTTCCTTGTTCGCTAAGCAAATATTTTTACAAAGGCGCTTTACAGGGCCACTAGGTGCCCCTATAGTGCGCCTACCCCCTAGCAATTTCGCTAAGGGGCCAACCCAAAAGGTACACAAAATGGCTAAGCAAACCACCACCACCGCCCCTGTAGCCCCCACCGCTGCCGATGCACTGGCACTGGCCCAACTGGCCTACGCCACCGCCGCCAGCAAGGCGCAGCGTGCTGCTACCCTTGCCACTAACCGCGCAGCCAAGGCCGCTAGCGCCCTGCAAGCAGTACAGGCCGCGCAACAGGCAGTGCAGGCCGCCAACATTGCAGCCCTGCAAGCCAGCATTGCCGCCACTACCTGCCCCGTTACCCTTGCAGCCCTGCAAGCCAGCCTTGCCGCTGCCCAAGCCCCGGCCCCTGCCCCTGTAGTGGCTGGCGCTGCCCCTGCCAATGCAAGCTATGGGCCAAACAGCCTGTTTGCCCTTACTGCCAAGGCTGAGCAAGTGGCACCACGTACCACTATGCAGCTTGGGGGCACTGCCTCGGGCATGGGCAGCCAATGGCAGTTTGCCGCGCAGCCCGCCACCAATAGCAGGCACGCGGCCATGCAAGCCCTTGCAGCCCTGCCTAGCCCGTTTGGCTTGGCAGCCGCGCAGCAAGCCCTAAAGGCGCTGCCCGCTGGCACCTTGGGCAGCGGCACACCAGCCAGCTACCTGCGCGCCTTTGTTAAGGCCGGGTACGTGGCAGTGGTGGGCTAGTGCTAGCCCTACTAGCTACGCCAGTGCCGCGCCCCTTGGCGGCACTGGTATATGCCACGCTAGGCGCCTGTTTAGCCCTAGCCCTGTAGCCCCCAAACCCAAGCCCCGCCTAGTGCGGGGCTTTTTGCTGCCTGCCCGTTTAACATAATAGGGGTTATGCGAAGTGGTGGCCCTAGCCCTAGTGCCACGGGGCTTAGCCCCCT
>Ga0315910_10001130_pt1 | contig 24855 bp, 26 predicted proteins | sample EdamamesoilMG_FD_204470 | JGI IMG/M metagenome (GOLD analysis project Ga0315910, IMG submission 204470) | Garden soil microbial communities collected in Santa Monica, California, United States - Edamame soil | ecosystem: Environmental > Terrestrial > Soil > Garden | place: USA: California... | reverse complement strand
GGCCGGCGCTGATCGTCTGCAACCACGTCAGCTTTGCCGACCCGGTGGTGATCCTGGCCGGCTGCCGGCGGCCGATCCGCTTCGTCATGGACCACCGCATTTTCAAGACGCCGGTGCTCTCATTCGTGTTCCGCACCAGCGGCGCGATCCCGATTGCGCCGGCGAAGGAAGATGCCGCGATGATGGAGCGCGCGTTCGATGAGGTTGCGAAGGCGTTGCGCACGGGCGACCTGGTGGCGATCTTCCCCGAGGGCCGCATCACCGATACCGGCGAGATCTACCCGTTCCGGCCGGGCGTCACGCGCATCCTCGAGGCCACGCCCGTGCCGGTCGTGCCGATGGCGCTGCGCGGACTGTGGGGCTCGTTCTTCTCGAGGAAGGATGGCGCGGCGATGAGCAAGCCGTGGCGCTTCGTGCCGTTTCGGAGGATCGGCCTGGCCGTGGGCGCCCCGGTGGCGCCCTCCGCCGCGACCCCGGACGCGCTGCAGGCGACGGTGCTGGCGCTCCGCGGCGACTGGCGATAGCTATACTTCGAATTCACCCAATACGGAGCTTCCGATGGCGCGCAGTGGCAAGGCGGCGATCTGCCGCGAACTGAATAAGCCGGTGGTCGTCGAGACCATTTCCGTCGACAGTCCCAAGCGCGGCGAGGTGATGGTGAAACTCGCCGCCTGCGGCGTGTGCCATTCCGACCTGTCCGCGACCAACGGCACGATCGCGCTGCCGCCGCCGCTGGTGCTCGGGCACGAGGGCGCGGGCGAGGTGGTCGAGGTTGGCGAGGGCGTCACCAGCCTGGCTGTCGGCGACCACGTCGTCACGTCGTTCATTTACATGTGCGGCAAGTGCTGTTTCTGTTCGGGCGGACGGCCGGTGCTCTGCGTCGAGCAGGGCAAGGCCCTCGTCACGCCGCCCGAAGGCACGCCGCGCACCAAGGACAGGGACGGCAAGCCCCTGAACATCTTTTCCGGCTGCGGCGTGATGGCCGAGTACGCGACCCTGTCGACCGACAACGTGGTCAAGATCGACCCGAAAGTCCCGCTTGACCGGGCCGCCCTCGTCGGCTGCGCGGTGACCACCGGCGTCGGCGCGGTGTTCAACACCGCGCGCGTAGAGCCGGGCGCGAGCGTCGCGGTGTTCGGCTGCGGCGGCGTCGGCCTGAACGCCATCCAGGGCGCGGCCATTGCCGGCGCGGAGATCATCCTCGCCGTCGACACCATGCAGGCGAAGCTCGACATGGCGAAGAAATTCGGCGCCACGCACACGCTGCTGACGAAAGCCGGCGAAGATCCGCTCAAGGAGATCAAGAAACTCACCGGGGGCGGCCCGGAGTACGCTTTCGAATGCGTCGGCTCGGGTGCGCTCGCGGAACTGGCCTACCGGGCGATCCGGCGCGGCGGCAAGGCGGTCATCGTCGGCGTGGCGCGCGCGACCGACGCCACTTCGTTCAAGCCGATGACCATGGTGTTCGAGGAGAAGTCCCTGCAGGGCAGCTACTTCGGCTCCTGCGTGCCGCGCGTGGACTTCCCGCGCATGCTGCAACTCTACATGGCGGGGAAGCTCAAGCTGGATGAACTGATCACGAAGCGCTACAAGATTGACGAAGCGCCCCAGGCCTTCGCCGATCTCGAATCCGGGAAAAACGCGCGCGGCGTCATTGTTTTTTGACGCGGCGCGCGTTCAATGCTCCGCGCGCGGCGTCATTGTTTTTTGACGCGGCGCGCGTAGGCGGTATTCTGGCTAACGGCGCTGTTTCTTCTCCTGGTTCTCGCCGATTTCGTGGCCGATATAGCCGCCGGCGGCTGCGCCGCCGATGATGCCGAGCGCGCCGCCGGTGAGGGCGTTGCCGACCACTGCCCCGGTGGTGGCGCCGATGGCGGTGCCCTGCTCCGAAGGAGACCAACCCGCGCAGGCGCTCAGGCCGGCGCACAGCATGGCTATCAAGGTCGCTTTGGTAGTGGTTTTCATGAGCTTCCTTTCCTTAGTGGCGTGACGGGGAGTCCTGTTTGCCGAAGCGATTTTCGAAAGCGGCAATCTGCTTCTCGGCTTCCTCCCTGGTGATGCCGTATTGCTCCTGGATCGTGCCCAGCAGCTGGTCGCGCTTGCCGGCGATGACATCGAGCTGGTCGTCGGTCAGCTTGCCCCACTCCTGCTTGGCCCTGCCTTTGAATTTTCTCCAGTTGCCTTCAATGCGATCCCAGTTCATGGGTGCGTCTCCTGGTTGCCTTAGGGGGATTCACGGAGCGCGAATGCGCGCCGTCAGGAGGTACGTCGCAAGGTGCGTGCCAAAAATAAAGCTGAGACAGTTCAATGACTTGCGCTGGCGCAGGGACGCAACACCGTCGCCGCGCGGCGTCGATCGCCTCGCGTCAGGGGAGATGCGGATTCCCGAGAGCCGGGGAGTTCCTCCCCCGATTCAGTTGTCGATCTTGATGCCCGCGTTCTTGATGATTTGCCCGTAGCGGTCCTGCTCGCGCCGCATCATCGCCGCCATCTCGTCGGGCGAGTTCGACGCGGTGTCCATGCCGAGCGGGACAAAGCGGTCCTTCAGGTCCGTCGTCTGCACCGCCTTCTGGATTTCGGCGGCGAGCTTCACCAGGATGTCCCTCGGCGTGCCCGCCGGTGCCGCGTAGCCGATCCATGCCGCGACGTCGTAGCCGGGAACGTCGGCTGCTTCCGCGAGCGGCGGCGCGTCCGGCAGCGCAGCGCTGCGCCGCGCGGTGGTCACGCCGAAGGTTTTCAGCTTGCCGGACTTGATGAAGCTGCCGGTCGCCGCCACCGTTTCGATCGCGTAGGCGACCTGCCCGCCGATCACGTCGGTGAGCGCGGGCACGCTGCCCTTGTAGGGCACGTGCACCACCTTCAGCTGCGCCATCGAATTGAACAGTTCGGCGAACATGTGCGCCGTGGCGCCGGTGCCGGAGGACGCGAAGGTGTACTTGCCGGGATTGGCGCGTACCAGCGCGAGGAACTCCTTCGCGTTGGACGCCGGGAAATTCGCCGGCACCACCAGCGCGAAGGGCGCGGCCGCGATCAGGCTGATCGGCGCGAGGTCCTTGAGCGGGTCGTAGGGAATTTTCTGCAGGTTCGGCATGATCGAGATCGGGCCGCTCGAGGCCGCGAGCAGCGTGTAGCCGTCGGGCGCCGACCTGGCGACGATCTCGGTGCCGATCGAGCCGCCGGCGCCGGGCTTGTTCTCCATCACGAACGGCTGTCCGAGCTGGGCCGACAGCTTCTCGCCGACGATGCGCGCGGCGAGGTCGGTGGCCTGCCCGGGCGGCCAGGGGATGATGACCTTCACCGGCCGGTTTGGATAGCTCTGCGCATGGACGGCGAAGCTCAGAGCGAGCGACAACAGCAGAAAAGTTTTTTTCATTTCAGACAACCTCGAACAGTCCTGCCGCACCCATGCCGCCGCCGATGCACATCGTCACCACCACGTGCTTGACGCCGCGGCGCTTGCCCTCGATCAGCGCATGGCCGACCAGGCGCGAACCGGTGACCCCGTAGGGATGGCCGACCGCGATCGAGCCGCCGTCCACGTTCAGCCGGTCGTCGGGTATGCCGAGCTTGTCGCGGCAGTAGATCACCTGCACCGCGAAGGCCTCGTTCAGCTCCCACAGGCCGATGTCGCCGATCTTGAGGCCGGTGCGCTCGAGCAGCTTGGGGATCGCGAACACCGGGCCGATGCCCATCTCATTCGGCTCGCAGCCGGCCACCGCAAAGCCGCGGAACACGCCCATCGGCTTGAGGCCCTTCCTGGCCGCCATCTTGTCGCTCATCACGACCTGGGCGGAAGCCCCGTCGGAGAACTGGCTGGCGTTGCCCGCGGCGATCACGCCGCCCTCGATCGCCGGCTTGATCTGCGACACGCCCTCGTAGGTGGTGTCCGCGCGGATGCCCTCGTCGTGCTCCGTGGTGACCTCCTTCAGGGTCTCCGTGCCGGTTGTCTTGTCGACGACCTTCATCTTGGTTGTGATCGGCACGATCTCGTCCTTGAACTTTCCATCCTTTTTGCCCTGGGCGGCGCGCTGCTGGCTCAGTACGCCGTAGCGGTCCTGGTCCTCGCGCGAGATGCCGTACTTCTTCGAGACGTACTCGGCGGTCTGCAGCATGTTCCAGTAGATCTCCGGCTTGTGCCGCGTCAGCCATTCGTCCTTGCCGTGGTGCTTGTTGGCCTCGTTCTGCACCAGCGAGATCGACTCGACGCCGCCCGCGACGAAGATGTCGCCTTCGCCGGCGATGACGCGCTGCGCCGCGAGCGCCACGGTCTGCAGGCCCGAGGAGCAGAAGCGGTTCACGGTCATGCCAGAGACCGTCACGGGCAGGCCCGCGCGGATGGCGATCTGGCGCGCGATATTGCCGCCGGTCGCGCCTTCGGGCGTGGCGCAGCCCATGATCACGTCCTCGACTTCCTGCGGCTGGAGCTTGGCGCGCTCGAGCGCCGCGTGCACCACGTGGCCGCCCATCTTGGCGCCGTGCGTCATGTTGAGGGCGCCGCGCCAGCTCTTGCACAGGGGCGTGCGCGCGGTGGAAACGATGACGGCCTCATTTTTCGAGCTATTCATTGAATTTCCTTCCTTCGTTTGCAAGTTTCACGAGTAGAGGCGCCGGTTTCCATACGGAACCCTGGTATCCGGCTTGAAACTTCAGAATCGAATTCAAAACATTCTTCAAACCAACCGTGTCGGCATAGAACATCGGCCCGCCGCGGTAGGCCGGGAAACCGTAGCCGGTGAGGTAGACCATGTCGATGTCGGAGGCCCGCAGCGCGATGCCTTCCTCGAGGATGTAGGCGGCCTCGTTCACCAGCGCGTAGATCAGGCGCTCTACGATCTCCTCGTCGGCAATCTGGCGGGTCTGGATGTTTTTTTCTTTTCTATAGTCAGAAATTATTTTTTCAACCTCAGGGTCCGGAATGGGCTTGCGGTCGGGCAGGTTGTACTTGTACCAGCCCTTGCCGGTTTTCTGGCCGAAGCGGCCCAGTTCGGCGATTTTGTCGCCGACCTTCGAATAGATGAAGTTCGGCCGCTCGACGTAGCGGCGCTTGCGGATCTCCCAGCCGATGTCGAGGCCGGCCATGTCGCCCATCGCGAGCGGTCCCATCGCCATGCCCCACTTGTAGGCGGCCGCATCCACCTGCTGCGGCGAGCAGCCTTCGTCGAGCAGGAACAGCGACTGCTGGCCGTATTTCTCCACCATGCGGTTGCCGATGAAACCATCGCAGACGCCCGAGACCACCGGCACCTTCTTGATGGTTTTGCCCAGCTTCATGGTCGTGGCAAGCACGTCGTTCGCCGTCTTCGCGCCGCGCACGACTTCGAGGAGCCGCATCACGTTGGCGGGCGAGAAGAAGTGCGTGCCGATCACGTCCTGCGGCCGCTTGGTGACGCCGGCGATCTCGTTGACGTCCAGCGTGGAGGTGTTGGTGGCGAGGATCGCGCCTGGCTTCATTACCGCGTCGAGCTTCTTGAACATGTCCTTCTTCACGTCCATGCGCTCGAACACCGCCTCGATGACGATGTCGGCGTCCTTGCCGGCCTCGAGCGTCGTCGTGGGTTTGATCAATGCCATGCACTTGTCCATCGCCTCCTGCTTGAGGCGGCCCTTGGAGACGGTGGAGGCGTAGTTGGCGCGGATCTTTTCCACGCCCTTTTTCACCGCCTCCTCGGTCACGTCCATGATCGATACCGGAATGCCCGCATTGGCGAAATTCATCGCGATGCCGCCGCCCATGGTGCCGGCGCCGATCACCGCGGCCGACTTGATCTCGCGCGTCTTGGTGTCCTCGGGGATGCCCGGAATTTTCGTCGTCTGGCGCTCGGCGAAGAACATGTGGCGCAGCGCCTTGGATTCGTTGCCTTCGACCAGCCTGGCGAAGCGCTGGCGCTCCTCCTTGCGGCCCTCGTCGAAGGGCTTCGCCACTGCCGCCTCGACGCAGGCGACGATTTCCAGCGGCGCCGGGAAACCGCGCGCGGCCCGGCCGACCTCGGCGCGCGCTTTCTCGAAGAACTGCTTCGGGTCGCCGTCGACATTGACGGTCATGTCACGAATACGTTTCGGGGCCTTCGCCTTCTTCGCGAAGGCAATCGCTCCCTCGAGCAGATCGCCCTGCACGATTTCATCGACCAGGCCCAGCTGCAGCGCCTTCTCCGCCGGGATCGGGTTGCCCGTGGTCATCATCTGGATTGCCTGCGCGGCACCGACGACGCGCGGCAGGCGTTGCGTGCCGCCAGAGCCGGGCAGCAGGCCGAGCTTCACTTCCGGCAGGCCGAGCAGGCTCTTGGGCAGCGCGACGCGGTAGTGGCAGCCGAGCGCGAGCTCGAGGCCGCCGCCGAGCGCGAAGCCGCCGATGGCCGCGATCATCGGCTTCGGGCAGGCGTCCTGCGCGTCGTTGATTTCCGGCAGCGAGGGCGGCACGGTCATCTTCGGCGTGTTGAATTCGCGGATGTCGGCGCCGCCGGAGAATGCCTTGGCCGAGCCGATGATCACCAGCGCCTTCACCGCGGGATCCACGCCGGCTTTCTTGATGCCGTCCATGATGCCCGGGCGCAGCACGCTGCCCAGGCCGTTGACCGGCGGATTGTTCATCGTGATGACGGCGATGCCGTCGCGAACGGAATACGCTGCCGCGTCGCTCATTGCAATTGAACTCCTCCAGGAGGGGTTCGAATTTTAACTTAGACTTTTGCCCTTGGAACTCTCCCTCGGCGTCACTTTCGCTGTGCTGGGCGCTGCATTGCTGCACGCGTCCTGGAACGCCCTCATCAAGTCCGGCGGCGAGCCGCTGCTCGACATCGCGCTGCTGACGCTCGCCGGGAGCCTGGTCGCGATCGCCATCGCGCTTGTCGCGACGGTGCCGCCGCCCCCGGCTGCCGCCTGGCCCTACATCGCGGCCTCCACCGTGGTGCATATCGGCTACTACGCGACGCTTGCCGCGGCCTACCGGGCGGGCGACCTCTCGCATGGTTACCCGATCATGCGCGGCACCGCGCCGCTGCTCACCGCGATCGGCACCTGGCTCGCGTTGGGCGAGACGCTCTCGGCCGGCGCGACGATGGGCGTGCTGCTGATCTGCGGCGGCGTGCTCTCGCTCGGCATGGCGGGCGGCGGCGCAAGCCGCAAGGCGACCCGAAGTGCCACCTTCTGGGCGCTGCTGAATGCGCTCATCATCGCGATCTACACGCTTGCCGACGGGGCGGGCGTGCGCGTTTCGGGGGATGCGCTGGGGTACGTCGTCTGGCTGTTCGTGGTGCACGGGCTGCCTTTCAGCCTCGGTGTGCTCGCCGTCAAGCGCGGCGCATTCCTGCGCCATGCCGCGAAAAACTGGCCCCGTGGCTTCGCCGGCGCGCTGCTGTCCGGACTTTCCTACGGCATCGCGCTCTGGGCGATGACGCGCGCGCCCGTGGCGATCGTCGCCGCGCTGCGCGAGACCTCGGTGATCTTCGCCGCGCTGATCGGTGCCTGGCTGCTGAAGGAGGGCCATCTCAGGGAGCGAATCTGGGGCGCCGCGGCGGTGCTCGCCGGACTGATCGCGCTTAAACTCTGACGATGAGCTGGGAAAAGGAAATCGAGGAATTGCGCCGGCGCGAAGCTCTGGCGCGCAAGATGGGCGGTGCGGACAAGGTCAAGCGCCAGCACGACGGCGGCAAGCTGACCGTGCGCGAGCGCGTCGACAAGCTGCTCGATCCCGATTCGTTCCACGAAATCGGCGGTCTGGCAGGCGTCGCGCAGTACCATGTAGGAGGACTGCGGGACGGCGAGCTGGCCGATTTCACGCCGGCGAACCTCGTCATGGGGCGCGGGCGCATCGACGGGCGGCCGGTGGCCGTGACGGGCGACGATTTCACGGTGCGCGGCGGCGCGAACGATGGCGGCATCAAGAACAAGCTGCTCGCCATCGAGCGCCTGGCCTGCGACCTGCGCCTGCCGCTGGTACGGCTCATCGACGGCACGGGCGGCGGCGGCTCGGTGAAGAACCTGGAGCTGCAGGGCCACTCGCCGATGCCCAAAGCGTTTCTCTGGGACTGGTGGACCGACAACCTGTCCGAGGTGCCGGTAGTGTCGCTCGCGCTCGGTTCGGTCGCGGGCCTGGGGGCGGCGCGCGTGGTGGCGAGCCACTACTCGGTGATGGTGAAGGGAACGTCGCAGATGTTCGTCGCGGGTCCGCCGGTCGTGGAATGGACGCACGGCAAGTTCGAGAAGAACGAGCTGGGCGGCAGTCACATCCACACGCGCAACGGCGCGGTCGACGACGAGGCCGCGAGCGAGGACGAAGCCTTTGAGAAAGCGCGGCGGTTTCTCTCTTACCTGCCCAGTTCGGTTCATGAACTTTCGGAAAGAAAAGAAAACAAGGATGACCCCGGACGCGCCGACCCCTGGCTCATCGAAGCGGTGCCGCGCGACCCGCGCAAGGTCTACGCGATGCGAAGGATCATCGGAGCCATCGTCGACCAGGGCTCGTTCTTCGAGATCGGCAAACTCTGGGGCCGCCCGGTGATCACCGGCTTTGCGCGCCTCGGCGGCTGGCCGGTCGCGCTGATGGCAGGCGACCCGATGCACTATGGCGGCGCCTGGACCGCGCGCGCCGCCGAGAAAATCATGCGTTTCGTGGACCTGGCGCAGACCTTTCACCTGCCGGTGGTGCATTTGGTGGACTGTCCCGGCTTCCTGATCGGGCCGGACGCGGAGAAGGAGGGCACGATCCGCTACGGCATGCGCGCCGCCAGCGCGATCCTGCAATCGAAGATCCCGTGGTGCTCGGTCATCGTGCGCAAGGTGTTCGGCGTCGCCGGGGCGCTGCACCAGAATTCCTCGCGCTACGGCATGCGGGTCGCCTGGCCTTCGGCCGAGTGGGGCTCCTTGCCGATCGCCGGCGGCCTGGAAGCCGCCTACCGGGCCGAGATCGAGGCCGCGCCCGACCCGGCCGCCAGGCGCGCCGAGATCGAGCGGCGCATCCGCAAGTTCGCCTCGCCGATGCGCGGCGCCGAGCGCTTCGACATCGAGGAAATCATCGATCCGCGCGACACGCGCAGGATCCTCTGCGAGTTCGCCGAGCTGGCCGCGCCGCTGCGCACGCCCGGGCGCAGCAGCTTCGGCGTTCGTCCCTGATCCCGCGCCGTTCGTCGGGCCGCGCGTCAGGATGCGTGAGAGTCGGGGAACTACGATACGCGCGCGCGTCAATTCCACGTAAGGTGCGGGTGATAACCAAGGAGTGGAATATGAATAGCGATGGATAGCGAAAACGAAACCCTGCGGTGGCCGACCAACATGGATCGTGCCGCCATCGTCGAGCGGCTGGTGCGCGTGCGCGGGATGGCCGCCGATGCAGGCCTGCCCGACCTGGCCGCGCGCCTCGAGGAGGTCGAAACGCTGCCGTCCCCCGAGATCGGCTCCCGGGTGATCGGCGCCCTGACCTGGATCCAGGAGAAACCGGAGCATTCGGCCATCACCGCGCAGCTCGCGATGGTGGCCATGAACCTCAAGAACCTGAAATAGTAGAATTGCGGTATGGCGACAAGACCCGACGACCGCATGATCGAGCCGGACATGAATCCCCAGGACCTCTGGCTCGAGGAGGTCTTCACCGACCGGCGCGTGGGCACCATCCGCCGCATGACGCCGGTGGACGGCAACGGCGCCCGCGACGCGGGCCGCGAAGTACTCTATGTCGGCGAAACCCAGGTGATGAGCCAGCTGGGCGCGCTGCCGATCAATTTCGTGCTGGAGGCGAAATCGCTCGACGAAGCGGCGAAGATGTTCGGGGCCGCCGCCAAGACCGCCATCGAGCGCACGGTGAAGGAATTGCAGGAGTTGCGCCGCCAGCAGGCCTCGTCGATCGTCGTGCCGCAGGGCGGCCTGCCGCCGATGCCCCCCGGGGGAGGCGGCAAGATCCAAATGCCCTGAAATTCAGGGACAGACCACGTTTTCCCGAAGTAAGGAAAACGTGGTCTGTCCCTGGTTTAGGGGCTTTCAGACTTCCAGCCACTCCTTGCGCATCGCGGCGTTTTCGCGCACGTCGCGCGGCTTGCCCTCGAACACGATCGCGCCGTGGCCCATTACGTAGAGGCGCTCTGAAATATCCAGGGCGATCGCCAGTTTCTGCTCGACCAGCAGGATCGAGACGCCGCGCTTCCTGATTTCCTCGAACAGGCGCGCCACCTGCTCGACGATCTTCGGCGCCAGGCCCTCGGTGGGCTCGTCGATCATCACCAGCTCGGGGTCGCCCATCAGCGTGCGGCACAGCGTCAGCATCTGCTGTTCGCCGCCGGAGAGCACGCCCGCCTCGTTGTCGGCGCGGTCCTTCAGGCGCGGGAACAGCTCGAACATGTCCTCCATCTTCCAGCGCGCCGACGGTTGGGCGCCCTTCTGGCCGAGCAGCAGGTTCTGCCGCACCGTGAGCGTGGGGAAGATGTCGCGGTTCTCGGGCACGTAGCCCAGGCCGAGGTGCGCGATCTGGAACGCCTTGCGGCCCACCAGTTCTTCGCCCTTGAACTTCACGGAGCCGGTGCATTCGACGAGGCCCATCACCGAGCGGATGGTGGTGGAGCGGCCGACGCCGTTCCTGCCGAGGATGGAGACGATCTCGCCCTTGGCGACGTCCAGGTGGACGCCGTGCAGGATGTGGCTCTTGCCGTAGTAGGCGTGCAGGTCCCGGACTTCAAGCATGGGATTCCTCCGGCCCGCTTTCTTCCTTGTGCAGGCCGCCCAGGTAGGCCTCCTGCACCGCGCTGTTGGCGCGGATCTCCTCGGGCGTGCCGGTGGCGATCACCTCGCCGTAGACCAGCACGCTGATGCGGTCGGCGAGATTGAACACGACGCCCATGTCGTGCTCGACCATGAGCAGCGTCTTGCCCTCGGTCACGCTGCGCACCAGTTCGACCACGTGCGCGGTCTCCGAGCGGCTCATGCCGGCCGTGGGCTCATCGAGCAGGACCACGCCGGCGCCGCCGGCGATGGTGATGCCGATCTCGAGCGCGCGCTGCTCGGCGTAGGTGAGCAGGCCGGCGGGCCGCGCGCGGCGCGACTCCAGTCCGATCGCCAAGAGCACCTCCTCGGCGCGCCGGCGCGCATCCGCGAGACTGTCCAGGCGGTGCCAGAACGAATACTTGTAGCCCAGCGCCCAGAGCACCGCGCAGCGCAGGTTCTCGAACACCGACAGGTTGTGGAAGATGTTGGTGATCTGGAAGCTGCGCGACAGGCCGCGCCGGTTGATCTGGAACGGCTTGAGGCCGGTGATGTCCTCGCCGTCCAGCCGGATCGCGCCCGCGCTCACCGGGAAGCGCCCGCTCATGAGGTTGAAGAGCGTGGACTTGCCGGCGCCGTTCGGGCCGATGAGCGCGTGGCGCTCGCCCTTCGGGATCGCCAGATCGACGCCGCGGATGATCTCGGTGTTGCCGAAGGACTTCTTCACTCCGGCAAGCTCCAGCGCGGGCTTCGTCACGCCGGGGTTCACGAACGGGCTCCGGCGATGTCGGCCTGGATCTCGCCCCAGGCGTGTGCGAGGCGCTTGCGCGCCTTGTCGAACAGGAGGCCGCCCACGATCCACAGGCCGATGGCGATCGCCCAGGGTACGACGCCCGCCGCGTCGAACGCCACGCCGAACATCTTCATCATCGTGCCGTTCGCGCTGTCCACCGAGACCTTGTAGGTCATCTCCACCGTGAGCACCAGCGCGGCGAGCACCAGCAGGCCGGTGGCGCCGGTGCGCGCGTAGTGCGGCACGAGCTCCTTGAAGCGGCTACGCGCGATCACCGGGAACTGCATCATGATCAAACTCGCGATGCCGCCGGGCGCGAACATCACCATCGCCATGAAGAACAGGCCCAGGTACAGCAGCCAGGCCTTGGTGTGGTCCGCGAGCGCGACCACGAAATAGACGAACAGGCAGGCGCCGATGATCGGGCCGAAGAAGAAGCCGACGCCGCCGATGAACGCGGCCAGCAGCACGCCGCCGGAGCGCACGGCGCTGACGTTCTCGGCGGTGACGATCTCGAAGGTGATGCAGGCGAGCCCGCCGGCCACGCCCGCGAAGAAGGCCGAGATGATCAGCGTCAGCCAGCGGACCTTCTGCGTGTCGTAGCCGACGAACTCGGCGCGCTCGGGATTGTCGCGCACGGCGTTGGCGATGCGCCCGAGCGGCGTGTGCGACCAGGCGTACATCAGCGCCATCGAAAGCAGGCACCACACCGCGATCAGGTAATAGACCTGGATCGCCGGGCCGAAGTTGATGCCGAGGAAGGGCTCGCCGAAGACGCGGTTGGTGGTGATGCCGCCTTCGCCGCCGAAGAAGCCCGGGAACATGAGCGAGCAGTTGAAGACGAGTTCGCCGATGCCCAGCGTGATCATCGCGAAGGTGGTTCCTGCGCGCTTGGTGGTCACGTAGCCGAAGATCACGCCGAAGAACGCGCCCGCGAGGCCGCCCACCAGGGGCAGCAGCGACAGAGGCATCCACAGCTGCCCCTTGGAGGCCATGTTCAGCGCGTGCACCGCGATGTAGGCGCCCAGGCCCGAGTACACCGCGTGGCCGAAGGACAGCATGCCGCCCTGGCCGAGCAGCATGTTGTAGGACAGCGTGAAGATGATCGCGATGCCCATCTGCGAGATCAGCGTGATCGCGAATCCCGACTTGAACACGAGCGGCAGCACGATCATCAGCAGCGCCGTGAAGCCCCAGATGATCCAGCGGCCGAGATTGAGCGGCTGATAGCGCATCAGTCTGCCCTCGTGCCGAGCAGGCCCTTGGGCCGGAAGATGAGCATCAGCACCAGCAGCAGGTAGGGCAGCACCGGCGCCACCTCCGAAAGCTGCAGTTTCAACAGCGAGTAGAGCGGCGTCTGCTCGGTTACCGCGACGCCGAAGGTTTTCATCAGCCCGGCGACCGACCAGTCGAGCGCGATGGCGAAGGTCTGGATCACGCCGATCAGCAGCGAAGCCAGGAAGGCGCCGGCGAGCGAGCCCATGCCGCCCACCACCGCCACCACGAACACGATCGGGCCCACCGAGGCGGCCATCGAGGGCTCGGTGATGAAGGCCACGCCGCCGATGACGCCCGCGAGGCCCGCCAGGGCGCAGCCGCCGCCGAACACCAGCATGAACACGCGCGGCACGTTGTGGCCGAGCGCCTCGACCGTCTGCGGATGCGAGAGCGCGGCCTGGATCACCAGGCCGATGCGGGTGCGCGTGAGCATGATGTAGATCGACAGCAGCATCGCCACCGCGACCAGCATCATGAAGCCGCGCAGCTTCGGGAACGAAGTCGAATAGAGCGTGAAGAGCGGCCCGTCGAGCAGTGCCGGGACGCGGAACGGCACCGCGGGCAGGCCCCAGATGACCTTGACCGACTCCTCGATGAGGTAGGCGAGGCCGAAGGTGAACAGCAGCTCCGGCACGTGGCCGTACTTGTGCACCGCGCGCAGGCCGTAGCGCTCGACCAGCGCGCCGACCAGCCCGACCAGCACCGGCGCGAGCAGCAGTGCCGGGAAAAAGCCCACCTGCAGCCCGAGGGAGTACGCGAAATAGGCGCCGAGCATGTAGAAGCTCGCGTGCGCGAAGTTCAGCACCCCCATCATGCTGAAGATCAGCGTCAGGCCCGAGGACAGCATGAACAGCAGCAGTCCGTAGGACACGCCGTTCAGCAGCGAGATGGCGAAAAACTCCATAAAAAAGGACCGGATTTTCGCCCGGCCCTTTTTATTTCTGACGCGCGCTTACTTGGGGCGCTTCATCTGGCAGGAGGTGGGCTGCGTGGCGACGTAGGTCGGCAGCAGCGCCTCGGTCTTCCAGCCGTAGCCGGTGTTCTCCTGGTCGTACTTGACGTCCTTGCCGTTCACCTTCACCCACTTGGCGATGTAGAGCGGCTGCAGGAGCTGGTGGTCCTGCTTGCGCATCTCGACCTCGCCGTTGAGGCTCTGCACCTTCATGCCCTCGAGCGCCGCGGCGACCTTGATCGGATCGGTGGACTTGGTCTCCTTGAAGGCCTTCGACAGCATCGCGATGGCCGTGTAGGTGGCCATGGTGTAGTAGTCGTCCTTGTACTTCTTGTTGAAGCCCTCGACGATGTCGCTGCCGACGAACTTCTCGTTGTTGGCGTTCCAGTAGCCCACGAACCTGACGCGGTCCTCGCCCGCGGCGCCCATCGCCGTGGGCACGCCGGTAGTGCCCGCATAATAGGTGTAATAGTTGACGTTCAGGCCGGCGTCCTTGCCCGCCTTGATCAGCAGCGCGAGGTCGCTGCCCCAGTTGCCGGTGATCACCGTGTCGGCTCCGGCGGCCTTGATCTTGGCCACATAGGGCGCGAAGTCCTTCAGCTGCGCGAGCGGGTGCAGGTCCTCGCCGACGATCTTGATGTCGGGACGCTTGCGCGCGAGGTACTCCTTGGCCGCCTTTGCCACCGCCTGGCCGAACGAGTAGTTCTGGTTGAGCAAATACACGCTCTTGATCTTCGGATCCTTGGCGAGGAACGAGGTGAGCGCCTCCATCTTCATGTCGGCGTTCGCGTCAAGCCGGAAGTGCCAGTAGGTGCACTTGCTGTTGGTCATGTCCGGATCGACCGCGGCGTAGTTGATGTAGACAATCTCCTTGCCGGGGTTGCGCTCGTTGTGCTTTTCGACCGCGTCCTGCAGTGCGAGCGCGACCGAGGAGCCGTTGCCCTGGACGATGTAGCGGATGCCCTGGTCGATCGCCTGCTTGAGCGCGTTCAGCGACTCCTGCGGCGAGAGCTTGTTGTCGAATCCGACGATCTCGAACTTCGGCCCGCCCGCCCAGTTCTTTTGGTTGGCGATGTCGGCGATGTAGCGCCAGCTGTTCAGGATGTTGATGCCGACGGGCGCCATCAGGCCGGACTGCGGGTCGATGAAGGCGATCTTCACGGTCTGGGCCTGCGCTGCGCCCGTGGCGGCAAGGGCCGCGGCAAGCGCGGCGGCTCTGGTGAATTGCTGAAGCATGGGGTGACTCCTCCGGTGAGAACCCGCGATGGTATTGAAGGGCGCCGCGAGGGTCAAGGACGGGGTCAAGGACGGCTTGACCTGTGCCTTCGCCGGAGAGTAATTTCACCCATCCAGGAGGAATTCACATGCACGGCTTGATGATGGACCAGCCGCTGCTGATCAGCGACCTGATCCGGCACGCGGACCGCCACCACGGCGACACCGAGATCGTCACCAAGACGGTCGAAGATGGCGCGATCCATCGCTATACCTACCGGGAAGCGCATCGCCGCTCGCGGCGGCTCGCGAAGGCGCTGGCGGGGCTGGGCGTGCGCATGCACGACCGGGTCGCGACGCTGGCCTGGAACAGCCACCGGCACTTCGAGATCTACTACGCGACCGCGGGCTCGGGCGGCGTGATCCACACCATCAACCCGCGCCTGTTTCCCGAGCAGATCGGCTACATCGCGGGCCATGCCGAGGACGCGGTCCTGTTTTTCGACATCAACCTTGCGCCGCTGGTGGAGAAGCTCGCGCCGCTGTTGAAGACGGTCAAGGCCTATGTCGCGATGACCGGCCGCGCGACGATGCCCAAGGCGAACATCCCGAACCTGCATTGCTACGAAGAGTTGATCGAAGCGCAGGACGACGGCTTCGACTGGCCGTCGTTCGACGAGCGCACCGCGGCCTGCCTGTGCTACACCTCCGGCACGACCGGCAACCCGAAGGGCGCGCTCTACAGCCACCGCTCGACGATGCTGCACGCCTACGCCGCGTGCCTGCCCGATGCCCTGAACCTGTCGGCGCGCGACGTGATCCTGCCGGTGGTGCCGATGTTCCACGTCAACGCCTGGGGCCTGCCGTATTCCTGCGCGCTGACCGGCGCGAAGCTGGTGTTTCCGGCGCATCACCTGGACGGCAAGAGCCTGCACACGCTGTTCGAGCAGGAAGGCGTGACCATGTCGGCGGGCGTGCCGACGGTATGGCTCGGCCTGCTCAATTTCATGAAGGAGCAGAAGCTCAGGTTTTCTACCCTGAAGGGCGTGGTGATCGGCGGCTCGGCCGCGCCGCCGGCCATGATCCGCACGTTCCAGGAGGACTACGGCGTCCAGGTGCTGCACGCCTGGGGAATGACCGAGATGAGCCCGCTGGGCACGGTCTGCACCTTCAAGGCCAAGCACGCCAAGGCGAGCAAGGAAGAGCGCTACGCCGTGCAGAACAAGGTCGGCCGGGTGATCTTCGGCGTCGACACGCGCATCGTGGACGAGAACGACAAGGAACTGCCGCACGACGGCAAGGCCTTCGGCGACCTGCAGGTGCGCGGGCCTTGGATTGTCAACGGCTACTTCAAGGCCGAGGGCGGCAACCCGCTGCACAGGGACGCGGCGGGCGCGAGCTGGTTCCCGACCGGCGACGTGGTCACCATCGACCCGGACGGCTACGTGCAGATCACCGACCGCTCGAAGGACGTCATCAAGTCGGGCGGCGAGTGGATCAGTTCCATCGACCTGGAGAACATCGCGGTTGCGCATCCGGCCGTGCAGGAAGCCGCGGTGATCGGCATCCGTCACCCGAAATGGGACGAGCGCCCGATCGTCGTGGTGGTGAAGAAAGCGGGCCAGGACGTCGACAAGGCGGAGCTGCTCAAGTTCTTCGAGGGCAAGATCGCCAAGTGGTGGATGCCGGAGGACGTCGTGTTCGTGGCGGAGCTGCCGCATACCGCCACCGGCAAGCTCTCCAAGCTCACCCTGCGCCAGCAGATGAAGGACTACAAGCTGCCCTCATGACGAATATCCTGGTCGAGACCAAGGACCGCGTGCAGCGCATCGAGATCGCGCGTCTGGACAAGAAGAACGCGCTGACGCAGGACATGTACCGCGCGATGTCGCAGGCGCTCGCGGCCGCGGACGCCGACGCGCAGGTGCGCGCCATCCTGATCCACGGCACGAAGGATTGCTTCACCGCGGGCAACGACCTGAAGGACTTTCTCGAGCGGCCGCCGCACGGCGGGCCGTCGGCCTCGTTCGACTTCATCAGCGGGCTGCCCAAGGTGGCCAAGCCGCTCATCGCCGCCGTGGGCGGCTCGGCGGTCGGCGTCGGCACCACGATGCTGCTGCATTGCGACCTCGTCTATGCCGCGCCGGGCGCGCGTTTCCAGATGCCCTTCGTGCCTCTGGGCCTGGTGCCCGAAGCGGCCTCGAGCCTGCTGCTGCCGATGATCGCCGGCTACCAGCGCGCGGCGGAACTCCTCATGCTCGGCCAGCCCTTCAGCGCGGACAAGGCGCTGGCCGCCGGTTTCGTCACGGAAATCGTGCCCGAGGACAAACTGCTCGAGCACGCGCGCGCCGCCGCCGCCGCCGTGGCCGCGCTGCCGCCCGCCTCGGTGCGTCTCACCAAGCAGCTGATGAAGCGCCAGCTCGGCCAGGCGATCGCTTCGCAGATGGCGGAAGAAAGCCGCGTCTTCGCCGAGCGCCTGCAATCGGGCGAGGCGAAAGAGGCGATGACCGCGTTTTTCGAGAAGCGCAAGCCGGACTTCTCCCGGTTCTGAGTTGATCTGGGAGGCCAAAATGGACGAAGGCTTGGCGGCCTTCAAGGAAGGCCGCTACGCCGTCGCCGAATCGGCATTCATATCTGCAGCCGAAATCGCGGAAGGCTATGGGCAGTTGGATCCGCGCCTGGAAGTGTCCCTGAATGCCCTGGCCACGGCCCAACGGAACCAGGAGGCGCATGGGCGCGCCGAGCCGGTATTGCGCCGCCTGCTCGATTTTCAGGAGCGAACGCGGACCGGGGCCGACCCGAAACTGGCCGAGACGCTGAACCGCCTTGGCATGGCCTGCCGGCTGCAGGGAAAGTATGCCGAAGCAGAACCGCACTACCGGCGCGCGCTAAGCATTGCCCAGGCGGCGTTGCCGGCGGGCCATGCCGACATCGGCATGATCCTCAACAACCTGGCGGCTGTTCTCGGCTGGCAGGAGAAAGACGACGAGGCCGAGCCGCTATACGCAATGTCCGTACAGATCCGGGAGAAGGCTCTCGGGCCGGACCACGCCGACGTTGCGGACAGCCTCAGGGGATGGGCTGGAATTCACGCGCACCAGAAGCGATACGACGAGGCCAGGACGGAGTTTTACCGCTCCCTCGCGATCGAGGAAAGAACCTTCGGGCTGGAGCATCCGGGACTCGCGCATTCGTTGAACAATCTGTCGGGCGTCCTCTGGGCGCTGGGTGAGCGGGAAGAGGCCGTCAACGTCATCCGGCGGGCGGTCGCGATCCGGGAAAAGGCGCTGGGGCCGGACCACGTCCTGGTGGCCATCTCGCTCGAAAACCTGGCGGTGTTTGTTTCCGCTCAGGGCGGGATGGAGGAAGCGGCACTGCTCAGGGCGCGGGCGGGGGCGATACGGGCGAAGCAAAATTCGGAGCGTTGAATGAGGCGCTTTCGATTCTGGATTCCCGCCGTCGCCGGAACGGCGATGGGGTTCTCCGTGGCGGCCAAGGAGGTCGCGGTGGACGTGGGTCACTATGCCGCCGAACCGGGCGTGATCTCGGCCAGCGGCGTGGCGGAATTCGACTACAACCTTGCCCTGGCTCTCGAAGTAAGAGCGGCATTGGCGAAACTTCAATTGAATGTCCGTTTGATCGGGGAGAAGGGGGATTACGCGGTCCTGCATCACCGCACGCGCGACGCGCAGGGAGCGGACCTGTTCGTGTCGATCCATCACGATTCGGTGCAGGAACGGCTGTTGCCGCGCGCGGACGAGTTTGCCGGGTTCTCGCTCTTTGTTTCGCGACATAATCCACAAGTGGAAAAGAGCCTGGCTTGCGCGTCCCGGATCGGAAAGGCACTGAAGGACCAGGGCTTCAAGCCCTCGCGCTATCACGCGGATGCGGTGCTGGGCGAGTCGCGGCCGTTCGCGGACGAGGCCAACGGGGTGCACTACTATGACAATCTTGCCGTCGCGCGGACCGCGACGATGCCCTCGGTGCTGGTGGAGGCGGGCGTGATCGTCAACCGGGAGGAGGAGCGCCGCATGCGCGACCCCGAGGTGCGCCAGCGCGTCGCCGCGGCGATCGCGCGGGGGGCGCAGCAGTGCCTTGCCAGGGAGGAGAAGTGATGCGCCGGGTGTTTGCCGCTGTCATGCTCGCCTGCGCTGCGCAGTACACCGGCCCGGCCGCCGCGGACCTGTATCGCTGGGTGGATCCGGAATCCGGATCGATCAAGTTCTCCAACTACCCGCCGCCGTGGTACGGCGATCCGGCGGCGGAGCGGCGCGCGCCGAAAGTCGAAGTGATTCCCGAGCGCAGCAGCGCGCCTTCGTCGGGACCCAGGCCCGAGGCCGAAGCCAAGCCGAAACCGGTGGCCAAACCCGAACCGGCAGTGAAACCCGAACCTGCGGCCGTGAAGGAGGAGCGCAGCAATGGAACCTGAAATCCGCCACGAGACGGTCGACTGCGCCGGCACCCGGCTGCACTGCGCCGTCGCCGGTGATGCGGGCCGGCCGCTGATGCTCTTCCTGCACGGTTTTCCGGAGTTTTGGGCGGCCTGGCGCGTTCCGATGCGGCATTTCGCGGCGCGCGGCTGGTTGTGCGTCGCCCCCGACCTGCGCGGCTACAACCTTTCGGACAAGCCCGAGGGCGTGGAGTCCTACAAGGCGAAACACCTGACCGCCGACGTGCTCGCGCTCGGCGCGCATTACAGCGGCAATGGCGGCGAGGACAAGTTCGTGCTGGTGGCGCACGACTGGGGCGGCGCCGTGGCCTGGGGCGTCGCGATCGGCCATCCCCAGCGCCTGGCGAAGCTGGTCATGATCAATTCGCCGCATCCCTACCTCTTCTGGCGCGAACTATCGAACAATCCCGCGCAGCAGAAGGCGAGCGAGTACATGAACGTGTTCCGGCTGCCGAAAGCCGAGCGCGTGCTGTCGGACAACGGCTATGCGCGGCTGCTCGCGGCGTTCGCGCACCTGAGCCCGGCATGGCGCGCGGAGCTGGTGCAGGCCTGGTCGCAGCCGGGCGCGCTGACGGGCGGCCTCAATTACTACCGCGCCTCGCCGATGTATCCGGCCACCGCCGACGACCCGGGCGCGACCAAGCTGCGCCTCGAAGCGAAGGACTTCGTCGTGCGGGTGCCCACGCTGGTGCTCTGGGGCGAGCGTGACACGGCTCTGCTGACCGGCCTGCTCGACGGGCTCGGCCAGTGCGTGCCCGACCTGATGCTGGTGCGGGTGCCGGACGCGTCGCACTGGATCGTGCACGAGAAGCCCGACCTGGTGTGCGGTGAAATCGGGAAGTTTGTCGCCCTTTAAGCAATTAGAATTTGCCAGGGGAGGCGGCATGGCCAAAACATCCGTAAGTCTTCGGGATCTCGAGTCAAGGGTCGGGCAGGAAGTCGGCGTCTCGCCGTGGGAGGAGATTTCCCAGGCGCGCATCGACCAGTTCGCCGAGGCGACCGGGGATTTCCAGTGGATCCACGTCGATCCCGGGCGCGCCAAGGATTCGCCCTTCGGCGGCACCATCGCGCACGGTTTCCTCACGCTGTCGATGCTGCCGAAGCTCTCGGAGTCCACGTTCGAGTTTTCCGACCGCAAGATGGGCGTGAACTATGGCCTGAACAAGGTGCGCTTCACCGCGCCGGTGCCCGCGGGCGCGAAGATCCGCGGCCGCTTCACGCTCGCCAAATACGAAAAGATCGACGGCAACGGCGTGCAGACCACCTGGAGCGTGACGATCGAGCGCGAAGGCGGGGACAAACCCGTTTGCGTCGCCGAATCCATTGGAAGGCACTACTTCTAGTGAACCCCAGGTGGAAAAAGAGGCCTGACGGCTCCAACTGGGGCGAGTTCGGCGCGGACGACCAGCGCGGCCGCATGAACTGGGTGACGCGCGAGAAGGTGCTGCAGGGCGTGGCCGAGGTGAAGGAGGGCGTCACCTTCGTGCTTTCCCTGCCGCTCGACTACCCGGGCGGCAATGCGCTCAACCCGCGCCGCCATCCGCCGCGCATCGCCGCCACGCAGCGCGAGGGCCGGCAGAATTTCGCCTACGAGGTGCGGCAGGACAACCCGATGCAGACCGACGTGGTCTGCGACGACCTGGTGCTGCTGACGCTGCAATATTCGACGCAGTGGGATTCCTTCGCCCACGTCGGCAGCCTGTTCGACGCCGACGGAGACGGCACGCCAGAGCCGGTTTTTTACAACGGGTTTCGCGCGGGGGTCGATGTGATACCCGCGAAAGAAAACGCCACAGCGGAATCGTGGGCCAGGTTCGAGGGCAGCCGCGCCGCCGCGCTCGGCATCCAGAACCTCGCCGAGCACGGCGCGCAGGGGCGCGGCGTGATGATCGACCTGCACGCCCACTTCGGGCGCAAAAGGCATGCGGTGGGATACGACGATTTGAGAAAAATCATCGATCAGGACAAGGTGGAAATCGAACGCGGTGACATCGTCTGCCTGCACACCGGCTTTGCCGAGATGGTGATGGAATTCAAGAAGAACCCGACGCCCGAAGCGCTTCACAACAGCTGCACCGGCCTCGACGGCCGCGACGAGAAACTGCTGCAGTGGATCAGCGACTCGGGCCTCGCCGTACTTGCCGCCGACAACTACGCGGTCGAGCTGTTCAACGCGAAGCCCTGGTCGACCGGCAGCCACGCCATGCTGCCGCTGCACCAGCATTGCCTGTTCAAGAACGGCATCCACCTGGGCGAGCTGTGGTACTTCACGCCGCTCGCCAACTGGCTGCGCGAGCGCAAGCGCAACCGCTTCCTGCTCACCGCCCCGCCGCTGCGGCTTCCCGGTGCGGTGGGGTCCCCGGCCACGCCAATTGCTACAGTCTAGAAAAATGAAAAGCGAAAAAAAACAGCGCGTCGCGATCATTACCGGATCGGCGTCGGGCATCGGCGCGGCCACCGCCATCGAGCTCTCGAAGCGCGGCTGGGGCGTGCTGATCAATTATTCGAAAAGCGCGGACAAGGCGAAGCAAGTTGCCTCGCAGTGCGAGGATTCTATCCTGGTCCAGGCCGACACAGGGGAGGACGCCGACTGCCGCAGGCTCGTCCAGGCGGCGCTGGACAAGTGGGGCCGCGTGGACGCGCTCGTCAACAACGCGGGCACCACCAAATTCGTCAAGCATCCGGACCTGGACGGCCTGTCCGCCGAGGATTTCCTGCGCATCTACCGCGTCAACGTGGTGGGGCCCTTCCAGATGGTGCGCGCCTGCGCCCCCGCGCTGAAAAGCGCGAAGGGCGCGGTGGTCAACGTCTCCTCGGTCGCTTCGCTGCTCGGCACCGGTTCCTCGATCGCCTACGCGGCCTCCAAGTCGGCGCTGAACTCGGTGACCTACTCCCTCGCGCGCGTGCTCGGGCCCGAGGTGCGCGTGAACGCGGTTTGCCCGGGCTACGTGGACACGCCCTGGCAGCACAACGCGCTCGGCATGGACGGCGCGGGCAAGGCCGCCGCGCACTACTCGGGCATCGTGCCGCTCAAGTCCTACGCCACGCCCGAGGATGTCGCCGACACCATCGTCTGGCTGATCGAGGGCGCGCGCCAGGTCACCGGCGAAGCCATCTTCGTCGACGGCGGCTTGCACATCCAGCCGCCGCGCTGACGCGTGGCCGATACGTTCGACTACATCATCGTTGGCGCCGGATCGGCGGGCTGCGTGCTCGCCAACCGCCTGACGGCGGATGGGCGCACCACCGTGCTGCTGCTGGAAGCAGGGCCGCGCGACACCGATCCCTGGATCCACATCCCGCTCGGCTACGGCAAGCTGTTCGCGCGCCGCGACGTCAACTGGGCCTACGAGTCGGAGCCGGAGCAGGGCCTGAACGGGCGGCGCATCTTCAGCCCGCGCGGCAAGGTGCTGGGCGGCTCCTCCTCGATCAACGGCCTGGTCTACATCCGCGGACAGCCCGAGGACTTCGACGCCTGGGAGGTGCCGGGCTGGTCGCACGTGGAACTCCTGCCCTACTTCAAGAAGACTCAGGTCGCGATTTCAGACATCGAGCGCCACGAACTGTGCGACGCGTTCATCGCCTCGGCGCAGTCGCTCGGCATTCCGGCCAACGACGACTTCAACGGCGCGCGCCAGGAGGGCACGGGCTACTACCAGGCGACGGTGCGCAACGGCCGGCGCTCAAGCACCGCGGTCGAGTACCTGCGCCCGGCGGAGAAGCGCCCGAACCTGAAGGTGGAAACCAATGCGCTTGCCGGGAAGATTTTGTTTTCAGATCGAAAAGCAGTTGCCGTTGAATACACGAAAGGCGAAAAGAATTTCCAGGCAAAGGCAGGCCGCGAAATCCTCCTTTGCGGCGGATCGTTCAATTCCCCGCAGCTGCTGCAACTCTCCGGGGTCGGACCCGGCGCGCTGCTGCAGAAGCACGGCATCGCGGTGGTGCACGATGCGCCCGAGGTGGGCGAGAACCTGCAGGACCACTTCTACTGCCGCAGCTTCTGGCGTTGCAACAAGCCCATCACGCTGAACGACGACATGCTGAGCCTGTGGCGCCAGGCGAAGCTCGGCATCGAGTACGCGCTGTTCCGCCGCGGGCCGCTGACGGTGGCGGCCGGCCATGCCGCCGCCTTCGTGCGCACGCGGCCGGAGCTGAAGCGCCCGGACGCGCAGCTCTACTACATCAACTTTTCCACCGCCAAGCGCGGCGGCACGCTGCATCCGTGGTCGGGATTCACGATCTCGGTTTCGCAGCTGCAGGTGGAGTCGCGCGGCTCGGTGCGCATCAAGTCGGCCGACCCTCGCGCGGCGCCGGCGATCCGCTACAACTATCTCTCCACCGAGAACGACCGGCGCGTCATGGTCGAGGGGATCAAGATCGCGCGCCGCATCGCGGCCGCCGCGCCGCTCTCGGGCTACATCGTGAACGAGGAATTTCCCGGCGCGGGCGTGCAGAGCGACGAGGAACTGCTGCAGGTGGTGCGCCAATCGGGGGAGACGGTGTTCCACCCGACCTCGACCTGCCGCATGGGGACGGACGCGCGTTCCGTCGTCGATTCGCAGCTGCGCGTCCGGGGGCTGGAGCGCCTGCGCGTGGTGGATGCTTCGGTGATGCCGGCCGTCGTTTCCGGCAACACCAATGCCGCCGTGATCGCCATTGCCGAAAAAGCCGCCGACTTGCTGGTCCGTCCGGGCTAGTCCAGCGCCCGCTCCATGCTGACGCAGCGCACGTCCATCTCGTAGTCCAGGCCTTCGATCGGCGGGCGGCACTTGTGGCGCGTGATGCCGCAGGGCTCCACGCGCTGCTGGATCTTCGGCATCAGCGCGTGGATGTCGTGCACCGTGTAGATCTGGGTGACCGCTTCCTTCTCCCAGTCGACGTTGAGCCGCTTCATGCGGTACTCCATCGTGTCGAGCACCCAGTCGCATTTGCGGTCCAGGCCGGCCGGCGAAACGTCGCCGCGCGCCACGATGTCTTCCGGAAAACGCCCGCCTTCGGGCCATTCGCCGCTGCCGGCGACCACGAAGGACCCGGTGCGGACTGACGGCACGGTGTAGCAGAAGGCATGGAAGCCGGGTTCGGCGGGCGCGTCGGCCTCCGGCGCGACGTTCGAGCGCGCGACCGGGTTTTTCGCGCCGCGGTACAGGCGCCACTTCTCGAGCACCGCGACGTACAGCTTGTTGAACTCGACGAAGCCCTCGAAGTTGAACTGCTTCGGCGAACGCAGCTCCGCCGCGCACAGCGCCGTCTTCGGCCGGTTCTGCAGCGCGAGATGATGGGCGATGCGGCGAAAGCCTTCGGCCATCGGCACCAGGTGCGCGAAGGTCACGCGCTCGATGGTGAAGTCGGGGAGCGCGACCACGCCCTGGGAGTACGGGAATACACCCTCGAGAAAGGCGTAACCACCGTCGGGAAACGGGATCAGCGCGCTCATGGTCTCGTAACTCTACTATGATGGCGGCGCTTCTGGAGTGACGGGGAGAC
>Ga0315910_10001129_pt1 | contig 24858 bp, 24 predicted proteins | sample EdamamesoilMG_FD_204470 | JGI IMG/M metagenome (GOLD analysis project Ga0315910, IMG submission 204470) | Garden soil microbial communities collected in Santa Monica, California, United States - Edamame soil | ecosystem: Environmental > Terrestrial > Soil > Garden | place: USA: California... | reverse complement strand
GCTGTGTCGCACCCGGCACGGCTCGGGAGGAGCATATGACGACACCAGCGGGTTGGCAGACGGTGGCGCTGAGTGACGGAGTGTCGTTCGCGGTGCCGCCGGACGCACGTATGGCAGACCTTCGACCCATCGACTCGCAGTTTGGGGTCTGGCGCGGGCCGGGGTACGAAATCATCTACGATTACGGCGCGACGAGCGAGCCGCTGGACGCCGAGAGCGCTCGCGGCGGCTACGTGCGAAAGCGCCGGCAGCTCGGGGCGCGTACGGCGGAAGAGACGTCCTTCACCGGGGACGGTCAGCCCTGGGTTCATGTCCGTATGCTGCGCGTCCCGTGCGGGCGGCTCGCGCTGACGCTGCGCGTGTCGTGTCTGGACCAGCGCGGCTGCGAGCTCGCGGATCCGCTGTTCGACAGCGTCGACGTCTCGAGCCGTTGAGTCGTCGGGGCGGGGGGGCGCGCGGGAGCGCGCCCCCTAGGTGGCGGTCAGCTTCAAGCCGATGATCGACGCGAGGAGCACGCCGAGCAGCGAAAGCCGACTCGCCGAGACGGGTTCGCCCAGGAGCAGCATGCCGCCGAGCGCCGTGCCGACCGCCCCGATGCCGACCCAGACGGCGTATGCGGTGCCGATGGGCAGCGTCTTCGCCGCGTGCCCCAGCAGCCACAGGCTGGCCACGATGGCGGCGATGGTCAGCGCGCTCGGCCAGGGCCGCGTGAAGCCGTGCGTGTATTTGAGCCCGATCGCCCATGCGATCTCGAGCAGGCCAGCGACGACGAGGAAAAACCAGGACATGCAGCGTTCCGTTCTGCAACCCGTCTTTGCTTTCGGATACCACTGCCGGTACGGGTTGCCCCTCGTCGGGAGCTGCGTGGCTCGCTGTTCAATATAGCTCACGGGTCGGCATCGGCAAGGGCGCGGGCCAGCGCGCGCGGCGCGGTCTTGCTGGCGCTGCGCGTACGGCGCATCATGGCCGTCGCATGCCTGCAAAACCCGAGTCGATCGATGCTTACCTGGCGGGCGTTCCGGCGGACCGTCGCGTCGCGCTGCAGCAGCTCCGCCGCACCATCCTGGCGATCGTGCCGCGTGCCCAGGAGTGCATCAGCTACTCGATGCCGGCGTTCCGGCACGAGGGGCATGTCGTGGCGGGGTTCCTGGCGACGACCCAGGGTTGCTCGTATTTCCCGTTCAGCGGCACCACGCTCGCCACTCTCGCAGATGACGTTCGAGCCTACAGCCAGACGAAGTCGGCGTTGCACTTCGAGCCGAGCAAGCCGTTGCCCAAGGCCTTGGTGAAGAAGCTGATCACGGCGCGCCTCGCCGAGGAGGTCGCGCGTGCGCCGGCGAAGAAGGCGGCGGCACGGGCGAAGAAGGCGGCGGCTCCGGCGAAGAAGGCGGCGGGGCGTACGGGCAAGGCGAGCACGGCGGGGCGCGCGACGAAGCGGACCCGCAAGCTCGAGGCTGCTGGCAAGCGCGCGGCGGCCTCCGCCGGTCGGCGAGCGGCGCGGCCGCGCTGACCGGGCAGAGGGCGCCGGTGCGGCCTGGGGCCAGGGCGGCTCTCGGCAGGCCCTCGATTAATCGACCTGCCACGGGCTGCCGTTCTGCCAGATCGGACCGTGCACGTTTCGTTCGGCTCGCTCGTCGTCGGCTCGCGCTTGCTGCGCTGGGGGGTGCTCGTCTCCAGCGCGGGTTGCGCCCGCTTCGGCTACGACCTGGGGGGCTCGGAGCTGGGCAGCGCGGGTGCTGGCGCCGTTCTGCAGGACGGCTCGGCGGGGTCCGGCGGCTCCCTCCAGGGGGGGGCGGGTGGGACGGGGTCGCCAGGCGGCGCGGGCCCGTCGATCCTGGAGGACGGCGGCGCCGCGCCGAGCCTATCCGATGCGGGCACGCAGGGTGACGCCGGATGGCTCCCGCCGTGCCGCGGGGGCGGAGCCTTTGCGGAGCCCGTGGTGCTCGACGGGTTGCCGTCGCCGCCGCTGTTTGGTCCCTCGCTCTCGGCGGACGGTCGCACGCTCTTCTTCGCAGCGAGCGGCGACCTGTACAGCGCGCGGCGCGCGCGCATCGACGACACCACCTTCGGTGACGTGCGCCCGCTCTCGAGCCTCAACAGCAACCTGCCCGAGCTCACGCCGCGCCTGAGCCGCGACGGCCGCACCCTGTATTTCGCGCGCGACAGCGACGGCACCGGCTTCTTTCGCGACCTGATGCAGAGCCGGCGCCCGTCGCCGGGCGATCCCTTCGGCTCGCCCTCGGCGCTCACGGCGCTGAACGATCCGTTTTACTCGGAGCTCTCGCCCGAGCCGTCCTTCGATGGCGACGAGCTCTTGTTCTCCTCCTCGCGCCCGGGGGGACCCGGCCTCTTCGACATCTGGCGCGGACGTCGCTCGAGCGGACCGAGCGGCGGCGGCTCATTCGACTCATTCGACTCGTTCGGCGATCCGCAGCCCGTCGCGAGCCTGAGCTCGCCCGAAGACGACTCGGGCGTGACGCTCACCGGCGACGGCTCGACCGCCGTGCTGAGCTCCGCGCGCAGCGGCGGCCTCGGTAGCCGTGACCTGTGGCTCGCGGCGCGCCCGAGCCGCTTCGACGACTTCACGCTCGAGGCCAACCTGACCGAGCTCAACACGCCCGAGAACGACACGGACCCGGCGTGGCGCTCGGACGGCGGAGAGCTGCTGTTTGCATCCGATCGCTCGGGCGCGTCGCTGCTCTACAGCGCGGTGCGGCCGTGCCAGCGCTGAACGGCGGCCGAGCTGCGGCGCGCCGCGTCGCGCGCCACAGCCGGACTCACCCGAGCTTGGGCATGCTCTGCTCGGTCACCTCGCCGGACTTCACCGTCACCATCAGCTCTGCGCCCACCGCCTTGCCCGCGCGCTGACCTGCGACCTGCAGCCGATACAGCCCTGGCTCGAGCTCGCCGACGGCGGCCGACGACTGGCCCACGCGCGTCTCGGGATCCCGATCGCCGACCTGCAACATCCAGCGCCGATTATCCAGCGTCTCGTAGTCCGGCACCGTCAGCTTCAGCCCGCCCGGCGACGTCCTCGTCGCTGCCGTGCTGCGCTGCGCCTCGACCACCCTGTCCACGTCCGAGAGCAGACCCTTGAACTCCGTCAACCAGGTCTGCGTCTCGTGTCGCACCGAATCGTTGACCGACTTGAGGAAGGCCGAGAAGAAGTCATAGACGCGCAGCACATGCTCCTCCTTCGGCGGCTGGTGACGATTCAGCTTCAACAGGTGCCTGCGCCAGCCGATCCGGAACTCCTCCAGGTTGGACTGGATCTCCTGATACGTGGTCACGTACCGCATCCAGCTCGACGAGTAGCCGTAGAACCGATCGAGCAGAATCGTCGTCGCGCTCAGCACGCCCAGGATCGTCGCCAGCGGGTTCAGCTTGATCGCGGGAAAATCGTGCAGGCCCCACAACGAGAGTTTGTCCGGCAACATCGCGATCAACGACGGCACGATGGTGGTGATGGCCCCCAGCACGATGGCCCCACCGCGCGTCAGCCGCGCGCCGAGCTTCTTCGAGCGCTGCCGCGCCTCGTACCAGCGCATCGCGACCAGGGCCTTTTGCTCCAGAGCTTTGAACGTCTCCTCGAGCGCCGCCGCGCCGTCGCTCGGGATCGGGGCAGGGGAGAGGTTGGGGTCGGACGAGGGAGAGGGCTGGCCTGGGGGCATGGGAGGCTCCGGTCTGTGCTTCGGGATTACGCGAACGCCGTCACACGCCGCCGCGGCCTCGAAGTCAAGCAACTCGAGCACAGGCGGGTCGTCAGCCTGGCGAGACGGCCTCCACGCCTGTCGCTTCAGGCTCAGCCGAGGGCCACGAGCTGCAGGGGAATGCCACTCGCGCGCATCAAGCCGAAGTCGCTGTCCAGGGTGAGCAGCTCGCTACCGTGGCACAAGGCGTAGGTCGCGATCAGCAGATCGAACGTCTTGACGGTGACGCCCCTGCGGCGCAAAGCGTATCCGAGATCGCCGGCTTCCTGCCACAAGGCCTCCGGTTGCTCGAGCCAGTGGCAGCTCTCGAGCAACGAGAGCACTCGGGTTCGTTCGCGCTGGGTGGCAAACCCCCGGCGCAGCTCCGTCGCGATTGGCCCACACCAGGCGACCTGATTCGTCGACAGCGCGAAGTCGACTGCTTCTGCGCCATCGCCTGTGTCACGGAAAAAAGCGACCCAGGCTGAGGTGTCGACCAGGATCACTTGCGCGTTTTCTCCAGATCCAACTCGAAACGAACTCGGCCGCGCAATTGCCGCAGCGCAGACCGCTGCTTGCCGCGCTCCAGCTCCTCGAGGCCCTTGACGATCGTCTCCGTGATGCCCAGCCCAGTGGTCGAGCGCGCGCGCTCGAGGAGCTTGGCGGGCAGGTTCACCGTAACCTTCCGAATCGCGTCGCCCATTCCGATAAGTATGCGCGTATGGCATGGACTGGTCAATGATATGGCTCGACAGGTGGCGCGCCATCGAGGGACAGGCGCGCTGCCGGCCATCGCTCCGCGGCCCTGAAGGGACCTCGCGCGGGCGGAGCCCGGGTCAATCTGCGCCAGGCGCTGGGCCGCGGCACCGGCCGCGTCGTTCGCATCCTTTCTAGCTTACACGCTCCACGAAACGACCGAAATTGGGAGCATGGACCTCCTCGACGCCACGGCCCTGCTGCTCGTCCTGGCCGCGTGTTTCGGTTTCATCAACTATCACCTGTTCCGCTTGCCGTTCACCATCGGGCTCTTGCTCGGGGGTCTGCTCGGTTCGTTCGGGGTGCTGGCGCTCGAGGAGCTGATTCCCGGCTGGGGTTTTGCCCAGCATCTGCGCACCGTGGTGCTGTCGATCGACTTCGCGGATGCGCTGTTGAACGGCATGTTGAGCGTGCTCTTGTTCGCCGGCGCGCTGCACACGGATCTGAGCCAGCTGCGACAGCGCATGCGGCCCATCGTCGTGCTGGCGACCGTGGGTGTGGTGATCAGCACGCTCGTCGCCGGGATCGCCACCTTCTACACCTTTCGGTTCTTCGGGCTGAACATCGGCTGGGTCTGGTGCTTCGCCTTCGGCGCGTTGATCTCACCCACGGACCCGATCGCCGTGCTCGGTATCATGAAAGCCGCCAAGGCCCCCAAGCACCTGGAGACGAAGATCATCGGCGAGAGCCTCTTCAACGACGGCACCTCCGTGGTCGCCTTCACCGTCTGCGTGGGTCTCGGTATGGCCCTCGAGCAGAGCCCGGGCGCTGTGCCGAGCCTGGCTCCGAGCGGCGTGTTGCTGCTGCTCGCGCGTGAAATCCTGGGCGGCCTCGGCCTGGGGCTGGCCACGGGCTGGATCACGTACCTGGCGTTGCGCACGCTCGACGAGCCGAGCCTCGAGCTGTTGATCTCCTTCGCGGCGGTGTTCGGGCTCGCCTACGCGGCCTCCCGGCTGCACGTCTCGGCGCCGCTGGCCGCCGTCACGGCCGGGCTCTTCATCGGCCACCGCGGGCGGCAGGCGATGAGCGACCGCGCCGCGCGCGACCTCGACGTCGTCTGGACCTTCATCGATGAGACCCTCAACGCCGTGCTGTTCTTGCTGATCGGGCTCGAAGTCTTCGCCATCGACTACTCGCGCACGGATTATCTGAAGGCGTCGAGCTGCCTCGTCGTCGCCGTGTTGTTCGCGCGCTTCGTCAGCGTCGCCCTGCCCATGCTGGCCTTCCGTCTTCGCACGACGATCGGGCCGGGCACGATCCGGGTGTTGACCTGGGGCGGGCTCAAAGGGGGCGTGAGCGTCGCCCTGGCCATGAAGCTACCCAGCTTCGAAGGGCGCAACGCGGTCTTAACGGCCACCTATGTCGTGGTCGTGTTCTCGATCGTCGTGCAGGGGCTGACGGTGGGCAGGCTGATCCGAATCCTCGCGCCCATCGTCGACAGCCAGCGGCCTCCCCCTCCGCTCGCCGAGCCCGCGGCGGGGTGAGCGGGCGCTTCGAGCGGGGCGGGCGCCTCAGGCCTGCTTGTTGATGGGGACGATCTCGCTGTGCATCGCCGGCCGCGAGTCGCCCGACGAATAGACGTGCACGGCCCGCTGCGGGAAAGGAAAGCTGATGCCCTCGGCGTCGAAGCGACTCTTCACTTCGAGAGTGAGATCCCAATACACGTCCCAGTAGTCTGCGGTCTTCACCCACGGCCGCACCACGAACTTCACGGACGACTCGCCCAGCTCGTGCACGCGCACGACGGGGGCTGGATCTGCCAGGACCTTGGGGTGCTGGCGCACGATGTCGTTCAGCACCCTGGTCGCGTGCTGGACGTCATCGGCATAGCCGATGCCAAACTGCAGGTCGACCCGGCGCGTCGCCAGATGCGTCACGTTCCGGATGACGCCCCCCCAGATCTTGCTGTTCGGGACCACGAGCATCTGATTGTCGAAGGTCACGACGCTCGTGGACACCAGCGTCATGTCTTGTACGGCGCCGGACACGCCTGCGGCCTCGATGACATCGCCTATGTCAAAGGGCCGGTAGACCAGGATCATCATGCCTGCAGCGAAATTGCTCAGCGTTTCCTGCAGCGCAAATCCGAGGACGAACCCGGCGATGCCGAGGCCAGCCAAGAGCGGCCCCACCTCGATCCCGATCGTGGCCGCCGCGATCAACAACCCGATCACCAACACGACGCGCGCGCTCAGCTTGACGAAGAAGTCGCTGGCCAGGCTGGACATTTGCTTCGAGCGGCCCAGCGTGCGCTCCGCGATGCGCCGAGCGACGCGCGCCAATCCGACGAACAGCAGCACGATGAGCACGCAGCTGATGACCTTGACGATGAACCCCGAGGCGCGCTCCGAGGTCCACGCGATGGCGTCGTTCGTCCACTTGCTGAGAAGCCCGGAGGCGACCTTCGCGTTGAGGATGTCTTGTGAGACCTCCCCCGTCGCGCGGATCAGGTCCTGCCGCCGCTGGACGGTGTCGATGCCATAGCTGTCCATCAGATCCAGGTTCTTGTGCTGCAGCTGGGCGAGCAGCTCACGATAGCCGAGCAGGCGTTCGCGTAGCGCTTGGTCTTCTTCGCTCGGCTTGGCGCCGCTCTTGGCCTTCAGCTTGTCGAGCGAGTCCGAGACCGTCCGCAGAAGGCTGCCGGTGAGCGTGGCGCTGCGGGTCAGCAACTGTTTGAGTTGCTCGCGCTGCTGGCTCGTGTCTTGCTCGAGTGACGCGCGCGCCTTCAGGTTCAGATCGGCGTCGGAGAACAGCGCCGGCAGGCTGTCCAGGCTGGCTTTCCGCGCAGCATCGAGCTGATCGAGGTCCTCCGCGGTTGCAGTGTCACGCGTGATCAGCGAGTTGACGCGCTCGAGCTCGTGTTCCAGATCGCGAAGCAGCCGGGCGCCTTCCTTCGAGAGCGCTTGCGAGACGCTTGCCGTGGCGGGTGCTCGCTGCGTCGTCATCCCCTGCGAGTCGTCGGCGGCCAGGCGGTCCGCCACGCCGTTGAGCTGGCGCAGATACGCGCTGCGCTTCTCCATCAGCTCGGGGGCCAGCAACACCTTGCGCTCATCGTTCGAGCGCTCGAATCGGTCGCGCAGCTGCTCCAGCTGCGCGCCGCTCTCGTTCAGGGCAGCGAGCTCTCGCTCCAGCTCTTGCCGAGCTGCAGGCGCCTCGCCAGGGGCTGCCCCAGCTGGGGCTGGCGCAGCTGGCGTCGCCGACGTCTCTCCCGCCGCGGTGGCGAGCCTTGGGTAGCATGTGGACGCGCTCGCGCACAGTGCGAGCCCGACAATGGCGATCGATCGTGACTTCATGGAAGCCGCCTCCCTCTCGAGGTGCGCCTCTCGCCGTGCGCCTGACTCCCAGGCCCTGACGCGAGGCCTTCAGTGGGTCGTTCCCGTGCGGGACGGTAGTCGATCTCGGAGGCGAGCGAAGGCCCTATCGCAGCGAAGCGCCAGGGACGCGATCGACATGTCCCGCCGACCGGGACGGGCGTCTCGTGTCCGCGATCGGAAACGCCGGTTCCCGGTGTCGAGATGGTAACGGTCGCTCGATGGCGGCCGCCTTCCCTCGTCGGAGCTGCGGTGGGCGTCGTGGGCGCACCGGCAAGCTACTCGTTGCTGTCGAAGACAGGGCACTGCGCGTAGCATTCGCGGCCGGCGTTTTGCTCGCGACAGGCGTACATTTCCTCGGCGCTGCCCGCGAGCGCCTCGCGCCGACAAGACTCGCGAACGCCGGAGTAGCTGGCGATGGTTCCATTCCAGCCTGTTGCTACACAAGCGTCATAGTTCGACCAAGCCGCGACGCACGCTGGGTCTCCGCAGCAGGCCTCGATCTCCGTGCGACATCTGCGGATGGCGCAACGTCCGCACACGCCCTCGAAGCCCTGGCAGGCGCGGGGCAGCGCGCCGCCGTTCGCCGGGGCCACGACCTCGATGGCGAGGTCGATGGTTTGCTCGCACTCGAAGTCCACCAGGTCGCACGAGCGGCGCACCCCCAGGTCGCGCATTCCAAAGGCCCGGATGTCGGCGCGTGTCAGCGCGTCACACGCGGGCAGCCCTTCCACCAGAGCCTCGATCGTGGTCAGCGATTCGTCGTAGCATTGAAGCAGCCGCTCCACCGACACGTCGCATCCCCGAGCCGCAAACTCTGCCAAGGGGCAGGGTAACGCGCCCTGGGCACAGCGCTCGCTGGCCGCCGAACAAGCGCCACGGAGCTCTTCGTCCGTCGTGGCACCGGTTACCGCATCGAGCACCCCCGCGACGGTCGCGCCCTCGCGTCGTGTCCACGCCAGGCTCGCGAGTGCGCCGGACAAGTGGCAGGTCGTGGGCGCCGCGGCGACGGCCGCGATGCGCCCGCAGGCGGCGTCCGTCTCGATCGGCGTGAGCGCGGAGATGGTGCGCGCCGGCGCCGGCGTGGCGTCGTCGTCCCCGCAGGCGCCGAAGCCGAGCGCCAGCGTCGCCAGGAGCGTTCCAGCGGTCCGTCGCAGGGTCACGGCTCGTCTCCCGCGAGTGGCGTGAGGTCGACGCTCTCGATCGCAACGGCGTTCAGAAACGCGCTCTCCAGAAAGCGGTAGGTGAGGTACGCGAGGCCAGCGTCACCCCAGGAGGCGTCCCACGAATTTCGCACGATGACGTATCCGCCACCCGAGATGCGAGGGTCGTCCGCGAAACCCACGGCGAGGATGGCGTGGCCGCAGACACCCTCGCATGTGCTCTGTGCGATGTTGAAATCGACCACGCCAGCGTAGTCCGTCGCGGCGCTGAAATCGAGGGTGGCGTCGATCGATAGCAGCACGGGGTGCCCGGACCAGAGCGCCAGCTTGAGCCGACCGAGGGAGGCCGGAAGCCGCTCGTAAGCCGAGACGCGAACGGCGGGATGCCCGACCGTCTCCGGCGCCTGGAGCCGACCCTCGCTCCCCGCGCCCTGGGCGATCGTGGGCGAGCACGTCGCGCCCGGATGCAGGCGGCCGTAGCGCGTGCAGTCGAGCGAGTCGACGTTGTAAGGCCAGCGCTCTTCGCGTACCAGCGGCTCCTCCGTGTCGACCAAGCGCGACACCACCAGCGCCGGAGCCAGCCCCTCGACATCCCATCGCTCCGACAGGGAGTGCCCGAGCCAGTACGTGTGCTGCTCGCTGAGATCGACCTCGACGCCGGCGCGGTGCGCCAGCAACTCCACGGCGGCGTTCAGCGCGAACGCCGCGCAGGTGCCGCGCTGGCCCTGGTCGCGTGCCCTGGCCTCGAGCCAGCCCAGCTCGACCACCGTCGCCGCGCTCCCCACGGACCGCGCCTCGCTCTCGCTGACATCGCAGGAGAGCTCTGTCTGCCCACACGGCTCCGCCGGGATGTCGATCAGGCGAATGAGCTTGCCGTTGGCCAGGATGACTTGCCCGTCGCTGACGCGGTAGTCCGTGTACACGCGCTGGACGTTTTGCTGGCGCGCGACTTCGCGCGTCAGCGCATCGAGGTTCGCCGCGTAGTCCCCGGCCACGGGCGTGGGCGACTCCGAGCCGCAAGCCGTGGCGATGCCAACACCGATGAGGGTGCCCACGACATGGAGGGCCTGTGTTGCGTGCGGGGCCTGTGACATGCAGCCTCTCGAGGGGGGCAATAGAAGTGACACCGGAGCCGTCGAAAGCCCCTCACCGCTCGGCGGCGCGAGACCACCATTGTAGTAGCGGCGCGTGCGCGGCAACCAACGGTTTCGAGCGGCCGATGCCGATGAACCACTGGGATCGGTGGGATGCACGAGTCGAAGGGGGCCGAGACTGGTGCTGGTTGGAAGCCGCAACCACGTCACATCGATGTCCCGTGGCTGCGCGAGGCGTTTTACCTCACGGGCAAGGACCGTGATGATGGCCTCGCATTCGGTACCGCGGCAACTCGGTCCGCGGAACAGCTGTGCGCCACGACGCCGTCTCGACGGTCCCGAGACGTGACGAATCGCGGTCGAGCCGTTACGAGCTCGTGCCGTGCGGCGGTGTCGGGCTCGGAGAGGCGGCTCCGGAACGCGGACCGTCAGGGGCCGACGCCGCCACCGTAGACCACCGGCGCCCCGGTTCCCGACCAAACAAACGCTGCGTCTTCAGCTGGGGCGGGGCCGACCGGCACGCCGCGTGCAACTCCTCGTCTTCGGTGCACTCGCGTTCGCCACGCAAGCGCAGGTGCATCGAGAAGCCCAACGTGTCCCGTCTGCCGCGCGTCCAGAGTGCCCTGTTCAGCGCGAGTTGCGCTGTGGCCCTGGCGCCTGCCGCGCTCGCCGTGGGCCCTGACGTCGATGCGACTCGCGGCGAGCCGTCCAGTCCCGACGGTGCCGCGACCCCGGGAGGCGAGCCAGCGCGCGACGCCGCGGTCTCCAGCGCGCCGCTGGTGCCACCGAAACCGGTGCCATCGAGCCTCGGCTCCCAGCAGGACGATCGCGGTCCGATCGGGGACGGCTTTGGCGAGCGCTGGATCGCGACGCCGACGGTGAGCTCCAACCCCAAGCTGTCCACGGCCTTCGGCGCCATCGCGATCGTGTTCCTGCGGCTCGACGACTCGATCGCGTCGACTCTTTCCGTTGGCGCCAACTACTCCGTGTCGAACAGCTGGACTGCCTTCGCGTTTGGACGCTTCAACTTCGCGCACGATCGTGAGCGGGTCATGGGCGGCCTGTTTCGTGGGCACGCCGCCAACAGCTACGATGACTTCATGTCCGAGGGGATCGCCCTCGAGTCCACGTCGAACGTTTTTGCGGCGCCCGCCATGTATTTTCATCGCCTCGGCCCGCGCAGCGAGACCGACTGGTGGCTCGGCGGGCAGCTCATGTACGTGAGGCTGGAGCAGAGCGGCGAAGATGCCACCTCCAGCGAGGTCATCTCCGAGCTCGGACTGGAGAGCTCGGATGCGATCGCCGTGGGCCCTAACCTTCTTCTGGACAGCCGGGACAACACGAACGCACCAACCCGGGGCCAGCGCCTGTTCGTGCGCGCAAACCTCTGGGCGCTCCTGTCACCCGAGGACGATGACCCTTGGTTCGGCTCGTTGAATGCGAGCTACAGCCACTACCTGTCATTCGACAGCGTGGTCGTCGCCGTGCACGGCGGAGCGCGCTTTTCTTTCGGCGCTCCGTTGATTTTCCAGAGCTCGTTGAGCCGCTTCAGGGCCTACACGGTGGGCGAGCAAATCGCAGAAAACACCGTCTCCTTGCAGACAGAGGTGCGCATTCCTTTCGGCAACACACGCCTGGGAGCGGCCGCATTCGCTGGCGTGGCCACGCTCTTTGATGACTTCGCTGACTGGGGGGACCTCGGCACGTACTATCCGATGGGCGGCGCCGGGCTTCGCTTCGTGATGAGCGAGCAGCAGCGCTCGATCGTCCGCCTGGAGTACGCTCAGGGCATCGGTGGCGCGCGCGGTATCTACCTGGCCATGGGGCAGGCGTTTCAATGAGCGCTGGTCCACATGCGCCACGACGGCCAGCAACGAAGGCGCTGACCAGCCACTCGGTAGCGTCACGTGCCGAGGGGCCGTGCCACTTGGGAGGTGCGATGCGTGTCAGAGTGCGGAGCTACACCACTGGGGCGCTCCGTCGCCGCGCCACGTGCAATCGACGGCCTCGCACTCGCTCCGGTTGAAGCAGCTGCCGCAGGAGTCCGCTGCGCACGGCGCCGGGCAAGCATCCCTGAAGCACGAGATGTCCTGGATGTCACAGTTGGTGGTGCATGCATTGGCCTCGACTTGCCAGGTGCCGCCGGATTGCAGACAGGCCTCACAGGTCATGTCGGCCTCGATCTCTTCTTCCCAGATGCAGCCGAGGCCGCACAGCAGACTGGCCATCGCGAAGGCCAGCGCTCGCGCGCGTCTCGGGCGTCGAGGCCCACCCGCTCGGACCCCCGATGATGAATCCGCTGAAAACGAAGCTCGACGAGAGTCTATTGGATGTGCCTGCATGCCCGCCCCGGTGAGCAAGACGCATGCCATCCGCAAGCCTAGCAGTTCGAGCGTCCGGACCCTGTGCGTGGCACAACTTGGCTCGCCTTCATGCTCCCTTTGTCCTGGCGCGTACCGTGGGCAACCTGCCGGCGTAAGTCCCCGGTCCGAGCAACTTCGCCAGGGCAACGGCCAATGCCCACGGACTAGGCGAGCGCGAGGCCAGGGCCCGACGGGGCGGCTCCGTTCGGTCCATTCACGCTGTCGAAGCTGCCGCGCCGCCACGGCGTGAGAACACCGCGCAGGCTGTCAAGTCTCCGGCGACGTTCACGCTCGTCCGGCACATGCCGAGCAGATGATCGACCCCAAGGATCACCGAGATGCCCTCGGCAGGTATTCCCGCGCTAGCTAGCACGGTCGCCAGAATGATGATTCCGGCGCCCGGGGCCGAGGGGGTGCCGATCGAGGCGGCCACCGTGGTGACCACAACCAGAGCCAGCACCGCTAGGCCCATGTCGTGCCCGTAAACCTGCGCCAGGTAGACCGTTGCCACCGCTTGATACGCCGCCGTCCCGTTCATGTTCATGATGGCGCCTACCGGCACGACGAAGCGAACCACGTCCGGGGGAACGTTGAGCTTCTCCTCGGCGGTGCGCATCGTCAGCGGCATCACCGCCGCTGAGCTTGCCACGGAGAACGCGAGCAGGAGAACATCGCCCGCGGATTGAACGAATCGCTTCACGCCGATCGACGTGAAGAGCGCGATGATCAGCAGATACGCCACGAAGATGGCCACCAGGGCCGCCAGGACGGTGAGGATGTAGAGACCGAGACTGGCGATCACCGACAAGCCCGACGTAGCGGTGGTGCGCGCCATGAGGCCGAACACCGCGAACGGCGCCAGGCGCATCGCCCACTTCGTGACGGTCATGCAGATTTCCTGCACAGAGAACAGCAGGCTGAGGACCGGCTCGGCGCGCTCTCGACTCATCGAGGTGAGCGCGGCACCGACGATGATGGCGAAGATGACGATGCTTAGCATTTCCCCCGACAGCACCGAGGCGAGCGGGTTCGTTGGCAGGAGCCCGGAGATCAAGGCGGGGATATCTGCCGCATCATGGCGTGGCGACGCCGATGGAGCGACCGCGACAGCCGTGGCAGCCAGTGAGCCCCCACGACCCGGACGGATCGTGAGCGCAGCCACCAGCCCAACGAGGATGGCCACGACCGTCGTGGCCACGAAGTAGATGCCTACCAGCGGCCCCAGACGAGCGAGACGGTCCCGCTCGCCATCCCCGTCGCCGGCAATTCCCTGAATGATTGAGGCGACCACGAGCGGGATCATGATCATCTGCACCAGACGAATGAACAGATCGCCAGGGAGCGCCAGCCAGCTCGTGAGCGTACGGGCGACCTCGGCCGAAACGAGCCCCGTCGACGGCCCGAGCAGGGCGCCCGTGCCCACGCCGAGTGCGAGCCCGAGCAGCACGCGCGCCCACAGCCGACCCTCGACTAGACCGGCTAGCTGCAGATAGAGGCGGTTGAACGGAGCAAACGACATGCCTTGCTGCAGCCTACGTGCTTCGTCCCAAGGCGCCAAGCGCTCCGTCGGTCGCTGCTCGAGCGCGCAGCCTAGCCCGGTCACTCGACGAACGCGCGCAGGTGCGCATGTCCCAGGGCTGACGGGCGTGGTAACGGGCTCGAATGGGTAGATTACTAGCTTGCGGGGCGGCGGGCTTCCCCACCGCTCTCGCGTTCTTCATGGTCGCTTGCGGGTCCGACACCGATGACGAAACCCAAATCCTTCCACTAGAGAGCGTCGAGCCCCCGGCCCCGGCCAACCCCGCGCTGTGCTCGACACTCGACTACGGGCACGAGCAATCCGCCGCGGAACATTACCTGTTTTTCGACGACGATCAGCAAGCGGCCGAGTTCATCCGGGCGCGGCGCCCGGCCTTCTCCGAGATCTCCAGTGATCCGCGCCTGGCGCGGCTCATGACCGAAATACACGCGGGTTTTGTCCTGGCATTTCCCAAGGAAATGCAGGGCCTCGATGTGCCTCCGCCCATCGCCATCGTCGACGATCCGGCGCCCAACGCCTATGCGCTAGCGGGTGTCGCCGGGGGCGCCGATGGCACCGAGCGCATCAACCCCTGGGTGTTCGTGGTGAATCGGCCGCTGCTCGACCTGGGGGCCACGGACACCGAGCTCCGCGGTCTGTTTGCGCACGAGCTCGCGCACCTGGTGCTGCGGAATGGAGATACCGCGGTTCGGGCGCGTCTGGCGCAGCGGGCATACCTCGTGGACGGCAGCGAGGATTGGGTTTTCGGCGCCGTGCAACCGGGCGACCCCGAGCTGCAAGCCCACATCGCGGAGATTCTCGCTTATCAAGGGCGCGTCGGGTCCTTGCCAGAGCTGGCGTTGAACGCCGTGGTGGGGGGGCCGAAATACACCGATCTCATCCGAACGACGCTCGAGGGCAATCCCGAGTGCGCCGAGACGGCCGCTCAGTTGCAAGAGCTCAACACGCTGCAACGCGAGCTCTTGCCCGACGCGAGCATCGGGCTCGTGGAACCGGCGCCGGCGACGGAAACACAGCGGGCGGAGCTGGACCGATTGACGCAGTCCATTCTTGACGGGCTAGTCAGCTGCGGCGGTGAGGATACGTTGTCGCTCGCCTTCTTGCAGGCGCTGCTGGCGGGGCTTCCGCCGGACGCCGTCGCCGAAGATCATTCCCGGCACGCGGAGCTGGTCGATCTCATGCTCGACACCGAGCTCGCCATCGATGCCGAGTTCCCCGAGGCCACGCTGATGGCCCGGATTGCACAGGTCGTGCCGCGCTTGAGCGTAGTGCTGCTCGCGCTGCGCGCGGACCCCAATTTTCCCATCGACGCCATCCGCGTTTACGACCTCGAGGAAGACGCCGACGACGCCTCGGCGCGAGTGCTTCGCGCCATCGGAGATGACCCGCGTGGCGTCGCTCTCTTCCTGCTCAACCGCCTGATGACTGCGGAGCAGAAGCAGGAATGCGAAGACGCCATCGCTGCGGGTGAAGGCGTCGACTATGGCCGCTTGCGGGACCAGCACCTGCCGTACTGTTGGCGATTCCAACACCTGTCGCAGCTCGCCGAGTCGCTCGAGCAGTGTTCGGAGCTGCCGACGAGCGACCTCGTTCAAGCGGGTTGAGACGCATTCGTGGCGATCGTGTCGGCGTGGCCCATCTGGTGAAACACAGGATCGCTCGTCCCGGGTGAGAGTCGGTTTGAGGATGAAGCGCTTGTATTGTCTGAACGCCGGCTATACGACCATTGTTATATTTGGCCCTCATCGCCTGTGGAAGGCGGTGTCCTTCGCATGACGGGAGAAACAATCGTGCGACCCTTTGCTTACCTTCTCGCAACGTCGGCGCTCGTGGCTTTCGGATGCTCGGGTGACGACGAAACGCAAACGCAGACAGAGACCCTGCCGCTCGATCCAGTGCGGCCCGAGGCTCCCGCCGCCGGCAGCGCGTGCGAGCTCGCTCCGGAGGGTGTAATGACCATCGAGCGCCCCATGTTTCCGGGACGCGAGAGCTCCCCCACGTTCGGGTATTCCTTCAAGCTGTTCCCCGGCACCGATCCGACGTTGCCAACGGTGATCTACCTGCCGGGCGGGCCAGGGCAGCCCGGCATCGAGGAAGCCCGCTCGCCCTTCTATGCGCCTGCGGCGTATTCGCTCGTGGAGACGGATCTGCGCGGCGTCGGGTGTAACGCGGCCGAAACGCCAGAGCATTATCCGCCCGAGTTCTATACGTCACGCAACTTCGCCGACGATGTGCTGGCCATCGTGGAGACGCTCGGCCTCGATAACTACCTGGTTTACGGCATCTCGTACGGCACCATGCTCGGCACGATGGTCGTCAATTTGGCCGAAGCGCGCGGCCTACCAGCGCCCCGTGGGCTGGTCCTGGAGGGCGTGCTCGGTGTCTGGTTCAACGCGGACCGTTCGGAAGAGGACGCCTTCATCGAAGGGTGGCGAGAAGTCCGCGATGCGCTCGACCCCGCGATCCAGAGTCAGTTTTTCGAAGACCCGCTGCCGCTGGATTTGACGCCGCAGCAGTGGGGTGCGGCCATCCAGGGGAGCCTGCCGCTCGGCGCGCTGCCGGCCACCAACGGTGTTCCATTCCTGCAGGTGGTGCTGAGCGGGCTGTCGCCAGCAGCAGACGAAGCACAACGTCAGGACCTGCGCGCAACCCTGGTGGAGCTGGGCGAATCACCCGTCGACACGTTTGGCGTGCGCCTGCATCACGACGTGACCTGCCGCGAGATCGCGGAGGACGACTTCGGATCGTTCCTGCTCGAAGCGGGCGAGCTCGTGCCGACCGACTACGACTGTGCCGATATCGAAGTCACCGACCCATTCGACGCCGCCGAGTGGCCCGTCCAGACGCCCATCTACTACTTCAGCGGCAGCGCAGACCCGAACACTCCGCCCTGGCAAGCCCAGTGGCATTTCGATGCCGAATCCACTGCGCCGCGACAGCTGGTGCACGTCGACGGCGGTGGTCACAATCCGCGAGGGATCAACCTGGTCGATTGCAACGACGCCCTCTGGCAGTCGATGGCGACCGCCACCGGTTTTGAAGCCGCGCTCGACACCTGCACATGGCCCACGTCGCTCGACAGCGCTGGCGCCGCGCAGTGAGCCTGAAGCGAGGAACGCGAGACACGATGTCAGGTTTCGAGAGGCGGCGCGAGGCCGCGGGCATAGCCCTGTCTGCCGCGCTCATCGGGAGCGCCTGTGTCGCGGCAACGCCGCGATTTTCACAGGATATCGCCACGGCGGTGACGCGGGACGACATGCGTCGCGTCGAGACCGACGAGCTCATCGTCTATCATCCCGATGGCGCGCGCGCGCAAGCGCTCGAGACTGCGTCGCGCCTCGAGTATTGCCGGCGCGAGCTGACCAAGCACTCGCTCGTTCATGGCGGGCCGATGGCGGAGAAGTCGATCTTCGTTTTCCCCGACTTGCCGATGAACAACGCCTACATCGAGCCCAGCGCCCTCGGCAAGGAGCAGCTCGGCCTGTTGCCGCTGTCGGCGACCGCGAGCAGCTTCTTCGTCCTGCTCGGTATGCCGCCGGACGCCGGCACGATCGGCTGCCACGAGATGACGCACGACATCGCCCACCGTCAAACGACGGGCGCCGCGCGCACCATCTGGTCTGTGTTCGGCGACGCCTATACCCCGGCGCTGGGGTTCGATCCATGGTGGCAGGAGGGCCTGGCCGTTTATTACGAAACGAAGCTGCAAGGCATCGGTCGTGACAACAATCGCTACTTCGAGGGCATCTTTCGCGGCCGGCGTCGCGCAGGACGGCGTGAGCGCTTCGCTGCTGAGCAGCAACAGCCGCACCCCCTATTTCGGTCATTATTTGATGGGGTCGCACCTCGTCGACTACCTGGCTCGCCACTACGGCGAGGCGGCGCTGTGGAGGGTGATGGAGGAGCAGTCGGACGCGATCCTCTTCCCGCTGGCGATGAACTCCGAGTTCAGGGCGGCGTTTGGAAGGTCGCTGAGCACGCTCATCGACGACTTCGCCGAGGAGACGAAGCCGCGCGTGCCCGAGCGTCACAGGCCCGCCGGGCAGCGCCGCGTGGAGGAGCTGGGGCAATGGGCAACCATCGCGCGCTCGGGCTCGGGGCACACGGCCGTCATCGCGCAGTCGTTCGATGAGCCCGTGCGGCTCCGCGTCATCGGCCCCGACGGCAGCGAGCTCGTCTCACGTCGGCTGACAGATCTCGTCGTGGGTCGGCGCCTCGTCGCGCCCCAGACGCCGTTCGTCAGCGGCCTGTCCCTATCGCCGGACGGGCAACACCTCTACTTTGTCATCGTCGATCAGGGGGCGATCTTCAGCGAAGCCCGGCTGATGCACCTCGATGTGCGCGAAGATTCGCTGGAGGTCCTCGAGCAAGACATCGGTGGCTCGGGCGGGTCCATCAGCCCGGACGGGAGCCGCTACTACCTGGCGCGGCCGGGCCCGAACACGTATTCGATCTACGCTTACGACCTGCGGCGGCAAACGTTCGAGGCGATCACCCGCTCGGAGCGGCGTCTGTATCAGCTCAACCCGATGGTGTCGCCCGATGGTCAGCGGCTGCTGGTGACCGAAGCGTCCGGCACGGGCGTCGGGCTTGCCATCTACGACGCCCGCACGGGGCAACGCCTGAAGGGCGTGGCGTCCCCCGAGGGCATGGCGTTTCAAGCGAGCTGGGTCGATGACCGGCGGGTCGTCTATTCGGGGAGCGGCGGGCGCTGGATGCAGGCCGTCGAGGCCGATCTGGACACCGGAACCCATCGCGTGCTCACGGATGCGCCATATCTCGTGTCGCAGCCGTTCGTCGCTCAGGGCAAGCTGGGATTCTTGAATCGGCAGGGTTGGATCTGGACGCTCGACGAGACGCCGTACGCGGCGCCTCCGGCGGATGTGACGACGCCTGCAGCTGTCATTCCCCCAGCGGACGCGCCTCCCGCCACGGAAGCGCCTCCCCCGGCGGAAGCGTCTCCCCCGGCGGACGCGCCGGATTCGATCCGCCCCACAACGGCGTCGCGTGCACCCGAGCAACCGAAGCTCGCGGCGCCGCTGCAGCCCATCGGCGATGAACCCTGGCGCACGCAGGCGTACCGGGATCGACAGACCCCGGTCGATCGCGATGTGAATGTGATCTCGGAGGGCGACTACTCGGCCTTCGACCACCTGTTTGTCCCGCAGCTGTGGGGCCCGCTCATCAGCTCGCGCGACGGCTCCCTGGCGCTGGGATTGGCCGTGTCGGGCGGCGATCGTCTCGGCTACAATCGCTGGGGGGTCGGCGCGGCGTGGGACCTTGACGCGAAGCTGCCCTCGGGCAGCGTGGCCTACCTCAACACCTCGCTCGCGCCCTGGTACATTTCGGCGAACGTCGCTCACACAGGCTATGCGGAGCGAGATGGCGAGGACGACGCCTATGACGTGCCCGAGGGCACGTCCGTGCTCGTGCGAGAGACTTCGGGTTCATTGCTCGGCTCGCGTGCCTGGTACGGGGGAGGGTTCGGAGGGGCCGCTAGCGGCACCGGCACGGTCGCGAGCTTCGGCATGCGCTACGACGACGCCGACTACGCGCTGGAGGATACGGACCAGCATTTCGTCCAGCACCGGTTCACGGGCCCCGTCGTCAGTTTCACGCACGTGTCGGCCGAGAGCACGCCCTACAGCGGGCGGCGCTTAGCGCTTGGGGTAGCAACCACGGGAGCTTTTTTTCCCGAGCAGTTCTCCGACGCCGATTTCTACCTGTTCGACGTGCGCGGGGAGCTCGAGGTCACGTTGCCACTGCCCCTGTCGCGGCGACACACCCTGACGGTCTCGGGGACGGGGCGGGCGCTCCTCGGGGCCCCGGACGACGTCTACTTGTTGCAGCTCGGCGGCGGGGGCAGCGAGATCGTACCCACCGACGCGCTGGACGATCCCAGTCCGGAGAAGCAGCTGTCGGCTGGTTACCTCCCGCCCGGGTTGCGCTTCAACGAGGAGCTACGAGGGTTCGAGGATCTACCTCTGTTCGCTCACCGAGCCCTCATCACGGAAGCGGGCTACACATATCCGATCATCCTCGACCGAGGGAGCGCGACTTCGTTGTACTTTCTACCGGCCATCATGCTGCGGCAGATCGACATCGACCTCTTCTACTCGGGGGCCCACTTGCTCGAGAACGGGCGCGAAGCAGCCCACGCCGTCGGTGGCGCCCTCGTGTTCCACCTCAACGTCTGGAACTTCCCCCCGGCCCTCGTTTATCAGCTCACGAGGCGGCTGAGCTACGATGAGGCATGGGCCACTTTCTTCACGGTAAAGGCCGATCTGTAGCTACGATGTTCGCCATCACTACTCGCTGCTCTTCGCCGGCTTCCCAGGCTCACGGACGCACTCGTAGGCGACGCGTTCCGACGCGCAGGTGCGTTGGGAGTGCGGTCTTTTCCACCGTGGCGCTCCTGGGCTGTACGCTCGTCTACGACACTGAGCCAGCCGATCCAGCCGCAACTCTCCCTGCCGATGCCGGCGTCGATGCCGCGACTGACGCTTCGCCCTTCTAACGCGCAAGCTTCTGGGATGCGATGCAACGCCCGCGGCCGCACCGCCCCCGACTCGGGCCCGCAGGAGGAAAATGGTAACGCCGCCCTCGGCCCCCTTTGTCGCCGTGGCGTGATGGACGTAAGGCCTCGAGATCCATGGCGACCACCGTCAACTGTGTCGAGCCCGCGGTCGGGCAGTATGCTTTCGTTCAAGCGGATGACGACGTCATCCAGTTCCCCCACGTCGACAGCTGCCTGGCCATCGCCGCCATATTCGGCAACGGCCGCATCGCTGGCGGGCACGTCGGCATGTTCTGGGGCGGACCGGTGCCCGACGTGCAATTCGACCACCTGGACGAGGCGTGGCCGCCCGAGCCGGCGCGCTGTGCGAACGCGGTCGTCTTTCGCATGCTCGCGCTGATGACCGCCGCCCAGCTCGAGGCGCGCCAGGTGCGCAAGCTGATCCTCCTGGGCGCCAGCGATTGGTTCGTCGGCTTCGACGAAGAGTCCGGTATCGCCCCAGGCATCGTCGTCGACGCCGTGAAGGCCAGCTTCCCAGCCGCCAAAGACGTCCTGTCTATCTACCCAACACCCGCCGGCGGCGCCGATCTCGCCCTCGACGCCGCGCGCCGCACCTTCACGGTCACCGCCTGCACCAACAACGCCCAGCTCTACTCGACCCCCTTCATCGCCATCAACGGCGCCACCACCACCGAGCTCAAAGCCAAATCCCACGTCATCGACCGACAAGGCGAGGCCTACAAGGCCCACGTGACCCGCATCAAGGAAGCACGCAAGAAGCGAGGGCTGCTGTAAAACCTGAAAAGCGCGCTCACTCTTCCGTGATGGATCCCTCTTGCGTCTCCGTCCACGTTCCCTGGGTGACGTCTCCGTAGAGCTCGATCGTGCCGCTGCCGTTGACGCTGGCGTCGACGCGGCCGTCGACGGTGGCCTGGATGCTGCCGGGGCCTTCGACTTCGATGTTGGCGGCTTCGGCGGTGAGCTCGCGCGCGTCGAGGGTGCCGGCGCCGGCCAGGTAGTATTCGGCGCTGTCGGCTTCGCCGGCGACGGTGAGGTTGCCGCTGCCGTTGAGGACGACGTCGAGTGTGTCGGTGCTGCCGGACCAGCTGAGCTCGCCGGAGCCGGAGAGCTCGACGCTGGCGGGCTCTTCGCCTTCGAAGCCGCTGGCGACGAGGCGGCCGGTGCCGTTGAGCTCGACGTCGCTGAGCCTGGGCAAGCTGATGCTGACGTTCGGACCCGGCAGGTGATCGCCGAGGTTACCGCCGTCGAAGCGGACGAGCAGGGTGCGCCCGTCGATGCGGGTCGAGACGCGAGAGATCAGGTTCTGATCGATGCGGACGGCGACGGCGAAGTCGCCTTGCTCGAGCGCGACGTCGAGGCTGCCGCGCACCGAGACGCGCTCGAAGCCGGTCACCGTGCGCGTTTCTTCGGCGAGGATGCCGTCGCCGTCATGGGTCTCGACGCAGCCGCCGAGGACGAGGACGAGCAGCCCGCTCGCGAGACGCGAGCGGCTCGCACGGCCCGCCCACGCGGAGACCGCCCCCGGCGCGCTCATGACGCCTCCTTGCCGAGCGTGGCCTTGGCGGCGACGGGCCATTGCATCTGTTCGTCCGAGCCTCCCCAGCGCTCGGGCACGCCGGCGTAGTGTGGGAGCGCGTCTGCGACGGGGAGCGGCGCGAACTTGCAATAGATGTGGAGCGTCGGGCGGAAGGCGCCGGGCGGCAGCAGGTACGCGTTCACGGCGTACAGGGACTCGCTGCCCTGCACGAACAGGCGGGTGCCGCAGTTGGGACAGAATTGGCGCGGGCTGCTGACGAGACGCCACTCGCGCGGCTCGCCGCGCACGACCTTCACGTCGCTCGCTCGATACACGGCGACCGGTGCGCACGCCGCACCGTGAACGCGCTGGCAGTCGTTGCAGTGGCAATACAACTGCACGACCGGCTCACCGTTGAGCTCGATTTCGATATCGCCGCACGGGCACTCGACCTTGGCCTTGGACATATGACAGCGGGGATATAGCACCCCGCGGCGCCGCCGTCGTCAAAGGTGGTCGGTGAGCGGAGTCGCCCACTTCTCGAGCCGAACCGTCGTACCTTCCCCCACGGCGCTGCGCAGCTCGAACACGTCGACCAGCCGCCTCGCCCCGGGCAAACCGAGCCCGAGGCCAGCGCCGGTGGAGAAACCGTCCACCATCGCCGCGTCGACGTCGGCGATGCCGGGGCCGCGGTCGCGCACGTGCACGATCACGGCCGCAGGACGCGCGCCGTTGGCCCGCGCGGGCTCGCCGTGCAGCCGAATCTCGCCACCCCCCGCGTGCACCAGCACGTTGCGCGCGATCTCCGTCGCGGCCGTGGCGAGGGCCTCGATCGCGACCGCAGAGAGCCCGTGGCGTTCACCGAGCTCGCGCACCTGGCGACGTGCGACGACAAGGTTGCAGACGCTCGGCGCAGCAGTCATCCAGCGCGCGGGGCTGGAGTCGAGCGATGCGTTCCAGAGCTATATCTCACTGGAAAGGGTCGCCTTCATGGACCTCGGCATCATCGTCGATGTCCTGGTCTTCGAGCGCCAGCGGGTCATCCGCCAGCAGCAGGACGCGATCCGCGAGCTGTCGACGCCGGTGTTGCAAATCCGCGACCGGCTGCTCCTGCTCCCCATCATCGGCGTCATCGACACCCACCGCGCGCGGCTGATCACGGAGAGCCTGCTGGCCGCCATCCGCGCCAGCCGCGCCAAGGCCGTGGTGATGGACATCACCGGCGTGGCGACGATCGACTCGAAGGTGGCCAACCACCTGTTGCAGACGGTCAGCGCCGCCCGCTTGATGGGCGCGGTCGTCGTCGTCACGGGGCTGTCGGCGGACGTGGCCCAGTCGCTGGTGGCCCTGGGGATCGATCTGGGCAAGCTCAAGACCATGGGTGACCTGCAGGGTGGGCTGGAGGAGGCCGAGCTCTTGATCAATAACCGAATGGCTCCGCCGCCGGCCGACCCGAGCCGGCAGTTTGCCAGCTGAAGGGGCGAGCCAGTGGCGGTGCCCATCCTCAAACACGGCGAGGTGCTGATCGCCACCATTCAGGCCGATCTGTCCGATCGGGATCTGGCCGAGCTGCAGGACCAGCTCGCCCAGCGCGTCGGGCGCCTGCGCTCGCGGGGGGTGGTCATCGACGTGACCGCGCTCGACGTGCTGGATTCGTTCGCGACGCGCACGCTGCGCGGCATCGCGTACGCGGCGCGTCTGCGCGGGGCCACGACGGTGGTGGTCGGCATTCAACCCGAGGTCGCGTTCGCCATGGTCCAGCTCGGTCTCTCGCTGGATGGGGTGCTCACGGGACTCGACCTGGAGGAAGGTCTCGAGCTCATCGCTCGGGAACGGCAGCACGGCCATGTCGACTAGCGTCCCGATCGAGCACGAGAGCGACATCGTGACGGCGCGCCAGAAGGGGCGCGAGCTGTGCGCGGAGCTGGGCTTCGGGAACACCGATCGCACGCTGGTGGCGACGGCGATCAGTGAGGTGGCTCGCAACATCGTGCGTTACGCCCAGCGAGGTGAGATCGTGCTCGAGCGCGCCGAGGCGCGCGGTCGGGTCGGCATCGAGGTGGTCGCGCGCGACACGGGCCCGGGCATCGCCGATGTCGAGCTGGCGATGCGCGACGGTTACTCCACTGGCCACAGCCTGGGCCTGGGGCTGCCCGGCGCGAAGCGGCTGATGGACGAGTTCGAGCTGGTGTCCGCTCCGAGCGCCGGCACCACCATCACCATGCGGAAGTGGGCGCGATGACGGCGTGGCCGAGCTCCGCGCCCTGCGCCATCGAATGGGGCGTGGCGAGCTCGGCGGTAGATGGCGAGTCGGGCGATCTGCACTGCGTGATCCCGGGCTCGGCCTGCTCCATCATCTGCGCCATCGACGGCCTCGGCCACGGCCCCGAGGCGGCGCTCGCGGCGCGCGAATGTGCGGCGATAGTGCGGGCCCACTCGAGCGACCCGCTCGAGGAGCTGGTCCGGCGCTGCCACGACGGTCTGCGCGACACGCGCGGGGTCGCCCTGACGCTCGGACGCGTCGACGCGCAGAGCGAGCAGCTGAGCTGGCTGGCGGTCGGCAACGTGGATGGCCTGGTCCTGCGCCGCGGCCTGGTGCGTGGACCGACGCTGGACGCGGTGCTGCAGCGCGGCGGTGTGGTCGGCTACCGCTTGCCCGGGCTGAAGGTCAGCGCGGTCGCGCTCGCACCGAACGATCTGATCGTGCTCGCGACCGACGGCATCCGGAGCGGCTTTGTCAACAGCCTCGATCCCACGCTGGGCGTTCAGGAGCTCGCCGACCAGATATGCAGCCGATTTGCGCGCGGATCGGACGACGCGCTGGCGCTCGTCGTGCGGTATCTGGGAGGCGCGCCGTGAGGCCGTTCGAGCAGCCCTATCTGTCGGCG
>Ga0315910_10001128_pt1 | contig 24872 bp, 23 predicted proteins | sample EdamamesoilMG_FD_204470 | JGI IMG/M metagenome (GOLD analysis project Ga0315910, IMG submission 204470) | Garden soil microbial communities collected in Santa Monica, California, United States - Edamame soil | ecosystem: Environmental > Terrestrial > Soil > Garden | place: USA: California... | reverse complement strand
GATACCTGCTTGCGAGGCCGGGAGGGATGGCCTATCAGGACTTCCACCGTTTCCTGCGCGTCGGTCCCTGTCGTTCGAAGCCCCGGACCCCCTGACCCCTATGCCCAAAAAAACTGCTCGGAAACCCAACGCAGCGTTCATGAAGCCGGTGATGCCGGATGTGAAGCTTGCCGCGATCGTCGGCGCGGAGCCGATGCCCCGGACTGAAATCACCAGGAAGATCTGGGACTACATCAAGAAGAACAAGCTGCAGGACGCCAAGGTCCGCACGAAGATCAACGCCGACGACAAGTTGAAGCTCATCTTCGACGGCAAGGCATCCGTCTCCATGTTCGAGATGACGAGGCATGTAAACAAGTGCCTCGAGCACGGCGGCGGTCCGGGATTCTAGACCCGAGTGGATTCCGATGCCCGACGCGCCCAAGATTACTGATCCCGAAGGCAGCAAGGGCGGTATTTACGCGAGCCCTACAGAAGCGACTTCAGAGCTGCGTGAGTACTTCAAGGGTTGGACCACACAGTTGACCCAGCGAAGTTTCGAAATGTCGATGGCCGTCATCGCAGCGAACTGGGCGGTGTTCGGCGGGCTGAATGCGCTGCTTGCCAATGGATGGGCCAAGGCGTCCCTCGTTACGGTGGTGGTCGGGCTTCTCGCCACTTTGGTGGCAACATGGGGAATGGGAGAGCTGCTCCGGCACCGGATTACCTACGCCGAAAAGGATCCCGAGCGGTGGAGCAGGGAGTGCGACGAGACCCGCGGGACAGCAGACCCTTGGCCGTTCACCAAAGACATCGACCTCCTCGGAACGACACTTCGCATCGTAAAGACCTTCGTTCCAATAGTCGCTGGCATCCTCTTCTTCCTGGCTCTCGCGACCTGACCAAGTGGGTTCGGTCTCAACCTGCCCCCTGGAAGCGTGCCGCGAGCGGTGAACGACGGCTACAACGTTGCGGAGGATTCTTCGTACTCGGCAGGGTGGCGTTGACTGCCGTGGAGGGGCAGCGGTGGAAGGAGGACGGGGCTGCGGTTGCTCGCGTGCTGGACGATCGTTGAGTGCAACGTTTTCGTTGGACGGGAGCTTTCGGCATGGGAGCACGTCCATTCACCGAACAAGAGTTCCAATCCGTCGTCGCCACACTCAGTCGCCTCGGCCGCCATCGCGACAAGTTGATGATTCAGCTCGGCTGCGCAGTTGGGTATAGGATTTCTGAACTGCTCAGCCTGCGCGTCGGCCAGGTGTGGTCCGAGACCGGACCAGCGGCCGAAGTCGTCGTCACCCGGCGTCTGCTGAAGGGCGGACACGGCGCCTACCGTGAGAAGGTGCGCAGCAGGCGTGTGGTGCTGGCGCCGGTGGTGCGCGTCGCGATCGCCGAGCACTTCGCGGCACGGCGGATGGACTTCGGGCCGGAGGAGTTCCTGTTCCGCAGTCGCGAGGGCGGCAATCGCCCGGTGTGCGCGGCACATGTGCATCGGATCATCGTAGGCGCGGCGTTGGCTGCAGGGGTTGATACTGCGAGGATTTCGACACACACGTTGCGGAAGACATTCGCGGCGCGCGTCTACGCCGCAACGAACCGCGATCTGATCAAGACTCAACGCATCATGGGACATACGAATCCCATGACGACGGCACGATATCTCGAGTCCACCCAGCAGGAACTTGATCTTGCTGTGCTGCAGGCCTTCGGCTGACCTCGTTCAGCCCAGCCCTCTCGGATTCCCCATGACGGCAATCCAGATCGCCTCCTGTGGGCAGCCGCTAAAGGCACCGCCTACAGTCAGCGAATGGCGCAGAGAAGAGGAGTCAGGAGTGTCGCAGACGAAGCGAACAACCAAGTAGCGCGGGGCTTGAGCGCACGCCCGAGCAATCTTCCGTGCAGACCGAGCGCGATGCACAACGCATTTACCGTACGTGCAGCACCTACTTGGGCAAAGCATCAGGTCGCGGTTGAAACAGTGAATAACGCTTGACGTGTCCGCTTACGCAGCTTACAGTGCTTACATCGCCTGTATTGGGCCGCCGAGTTCAACTTCTCCTGCTCGTTGTCGAGCGGGCTCGGCACGACCCAACAGTCGTGACATTATGAATGCTAACCTTAATCAAACCGTTCCCGGCTCTACGGCGGGGAGTTCGACCAACTGCGGTGCTTCGGCGCCGAAATCGGCCGCGATCGTCAACGACACTCTACTGCCGATGCCCGATGCCGTCATTCGCGCTGCGGTACTCCGCGAGCAGGGAGCCGTCCCAGAAGGCCATGCGCTCTTCCGCGACCACAACAGCGAGGACGACCCGCAAGTTCCGGACCACGGCATGATCGACCTTCGTCACGGCAACGTCTTCTACTCGGCGCCGCCGTGCGGGCACGAAACCCGCGAGCCACACCCGGTCCCGGCTAAGCTCGCATACGTGGTCGACGACCGCTGGGAGGTCGTGATCAAGCCTGCTCAGACGGGTCAATCGCTGCGCGACCTCTTCGCGCTGGCGTCGGACCTCGAACTCCTGCGCGACCTTAGCTCCCCAGAAGACGTCGTGATCGCGCCGGGTGATGACGCGAGTTTCGGCGCCGGCTGCGTGTTCCGCACTCGTCGCCACGACGCGATTCTGACGATCAAGGTGAACAAACTCCGCTTCACCGAGAAGGACGGCGTCAAACCGAAGATGACGGGTCGCGAGATCGCCACCCTTGTCGAGCCGAACCCCGATCAGACCAGAATCGAACATCTGACACCGCAGGGCCCAGTGCCCGTCGGCCTCGATGAGGAGGTGCCGATTGCCAGCTGCGCCGAGTTCAAGGTCATCCGCTGCAACATAAATGCCGGCTATCAGACCTCGCGCCTTGAGCGCGAGGTGCAGCAGCTGCGCCAGCGGGGCGTCCGCGTCACGCTCGTCGCCGAGCCGGCGGCCGTAATCTACCACGATGTCCCGGCGCACAGCCGCCTCCCGGTGCAAACGACTGACGTGCTCGTGAAGGTGCCTTCGGGTTATCCTGGTGGCATCATCGACAACGCGTTTCTTCCCGAAGGTTCGCCGCTGCTCAACCGCACGGTTGGCGCAGAGCAACACGTCGAGGTCATCGGCGGTCAACGCTGGAAGCAGAAGTCGATCCATCCCTACACCGGAATCGCCGTCCGCTGGAACAAGGATCTCCACGGCTTCCACACCTATTACGGCGAACTGGTAAGCTGGCTGCACGCCGGACAATGAAAGCCGGCTTTCCCCTCTTGAGCGCGATCCGGTCTGTCCGTATCCGGGTCGCAACCGAAGTGTGGTCGAAACTGACCAAACTCGTGTTCCACCGCCATCCTCGGCGCGAGTGGGGCGCCTACTTCCGCTTCGGCTATCGCCGGACGCCCTGGGGACTCGCCATCAGTTTGGTGGACCTCTTGCCGCCGCGGCCGGGTGACCTGTCGCGCACGAGTCCGATCGTCTCGTTTTCGCCAGACTACATCGCGCGCGCCGTCGATGTCCGCGACGTCTGTCCGCTCGGCATCGGATTCGTACACTCGCACCCGCTCGGGTGGGGCGTCGTCGCCAGCCCGAGCGACGACGACATGGACGAGTACTTCGCTCGCCTGAGTCTGCCCTACGGCAGCTCTCAACCGTATTTGTCGCTGATCGTAAACCGCGACCTCAATGGCGAACTCGTCTTCAGCGGACGCGCCTACGATCACGGCGAGTGGCTTCCGGTCTCCCACCTCCACATGGTGGGAGCTGAGTTGCGCCGGTTCACGTCGGCGCATTGGGCGATCACTCAACTCGCGCCGCTGTCGCGTCAGGTCCTGGCGCGGTGGACGACCCTCGTGGGTGAAGGCCGGGCGGACCGCTCCTGTGGTGCAACCCTCGGAATCCTCGGCTGCAGCGGGACGGGCTCGCCGATGGTCGAACTGGCAGCCCGCGCGCAGGTCGCCAACTTCGTGTTGGTGGACGAGCAGCGCCTCGCGGATTCGAACCTCGAACGCCTACACGGCGCGGAGGCAGCGGATCTCAACGTCGACCCTCCGCCTTACAAAGTCGACCTCGTGGAGCGCATGATCCGTGCGATCAACCCAGCCGCCAACATCGTCAAGTTTGTCGGCAACGGCCTGGACGAAGCCGTCATCGACGAACTCCTCCGCTGCGACCTCGTGCTCGGCGGCACCGACACCGTTCACGGGCGCGCCCTTCTCGGTGACTTGTCGTCGCTCTATCTGCTACCGTCGATCGACGTCGGCGTGCTGCCGCGTGGGCGCAATAACCGGGTTACCTCGCAGCTCATCGACGTGACCCGCCAAGGTGCCGGTGACGCCTGCCCGTTTTGCCAGGGCCGTATCCTCCCGGCGCTCCTCAACTCCGAGTTGATGCCGCCCGAAGAACGAGAGCATCGGCGCGCCGAGGCGGCCGCGGCGGTCGCTCGCGGCGAAGACGGCACCGTCTACTGGCATGGTGATCCGCCGCAGTTGCCCGCGGTGGGCTACCTCACAACCACGGCCGGTGCGATCGCCGCCGGCTACGCGCTCAACTGGCTGCTCGGGACCGCCGCGATGCCGCACCAACGAATCCAGTTCGACCTCGGGCAGCCCGACTTCGCGTTCGTTGGCACCGAGAGCCGCCCTCGGCCCGAATGCTCCTGCGTTCGCCAGCGCGGCTTCGGCGACCAGGGCGATCGCTCCGTGACCATGCCCAGTCATTTTGCCAAGGCGGTGCGCCGGCCATGAACCAGCAGCCACCTTGGGGTAGCGCGTGCTTCGTAAGTCAAGGACTGCTTGACATCGCAAGCAGTCTGGCCATGATGTTGCTCATGGATCTGATTCTTTTAGGTAATCAACTGCGCGAAGCTCGCAATGCGCGAGGCTGGTCGCTCCGCGAAGCGGAGGAAGCCACCGGTGTTTCGAACGCCTATCTGAGTCAGCTTGAGGGGGCGAAGATTAAGGCGCCGTCGCCGAACGTGCTGCACGGACTGAGCAAGAAATACGAGCTCTCCTATGCGATGCTCATGGAGTATGCCGGATACCCCGTGCCAGAGGAGGCGCAACTTACCGGTGCGGAGGAGCGGTTCATGTCTCGCCTCGGCCGCACGTCCGCATCGGAGCAGACGGCCCTTCTCGACTATCTCCGCTTCCTGCGCACGAAGAAGCGCTGAACCGCTGCGACTATGTGGACCGTCTCCGAAGCCAAGGCGATCAACCGCTGCCAACGGCAGTGGTTTTATCAGTATCGTTTTCGCTCGGCGCTCGCGACGAAGGTGCCCGCGCGGCGTGAGGCGTATGTTCTCAGCACCTTCCAGACGGTTGACCAGTGGCGCGGTTCGGTCGTCGACATGGCGATCAAAGAAATCGTCGTGCCGGCGTTGAACAATCGGCAGGAGCTGTGGCCGAAGGATCTCTTGCGCCAGGCGGACAGGTTGTTTGACAGCCAGCTCGCTTATGCGCGGGCCAACCGCGCCCGCGATGCGGGCATGGCCAAGTCCCACTCTCCAACGGAGTTCGCGGCGCTACTGGTCGTCGAAGAGAACGGCGATATTTCCGACGAAGACGTGCAACGCGCGCGGACCGATGTCCACGCGGCGTTGCTCAACCTCGCCAAAATTCCGGGTCTCAGGGATACGCTTCGCTCGGCCCGGCGCGTTGTCGCCCAGAACACCTATCACTTCAAGTATCGGGAACAATCGATGAAGGTGGTGCCGGACCTGGTGGTGTTCTACCATGATCGCCCGCCGCTCATCATCGATTGGAAGGTCCATTTTTTCGGCCTGCGCGACGCGCGCACGCAGCTCTTGATCTACGCGATGGGCTTGGCCCGGAGTGGCAAGGCCGGCGGCACCATGACGCGAAGCTGGTTGGAAACCGAGATCGCAACGATGGAAGTCCAGCTCCTGACCGGCGTGACCCGCACGTTCACCCTCGACGACGCGGCCGTCGTGGAGATGGAGGAATTCATCGGCTCGAGCATGCGCACGATTGCCCGAGTCGGCGAGGGCAAGGAGTGGGATCAAATCGACGTAACGGACCTCAGCGGCCCATTCGCGGACGACGGCTGTGCGAACTGCGGCTTCAAGCCACTCTGTTGGAAGTGACACCATGAAACCGATTGAGACGAATATCTTTCCTTTCAGCAGCATGGCCGGCCTCAACGCGACCTACGAGATTGTCGCCGTCGACGGCCTTGTTAGTGACCACGATGAGTATCACGAGAACTGCCATCGCCTGCAGCGTCGCGCGACCAAGGCGTGCGGCGCCGGAGTGATCACGCTCAACCGCGCTGGTGGTCCGGTGCTGGCCGTGCCCATCGGGCATCGCGGCAAGCTTCCGGCCTCGATGATCCTGTCGCGCGCGAAGGTCACCTTCCGCGCAACCGCCGAACGTCTGCAGGTCGACTTCAATGCGCTCACACCCGAGACCGAGCGGTTAGCCGTCCGCTATCTCCAAACAGCTCTCCGTGATTCGCTGAGGTCGAGCAACGAATTGTGGCAGCCCGATGCCCGAAATCTGTTCTTCGAGAAGGTGCCGCACGGCGACTATTACGATCGCGACCTCGGGATGTATCGTGGATTCGGCGTGACCGTGGTGCGCCTCCCCGACGGGCGGTTCGGCGTGGCCGTCGACGTGCAGTTCAAGTTCATCGCGCTTCGTCCACTTCGCCCGCGCATCAACCGTGCCGAGTTCGACCTCCACCACAAAACGAAAACGTTCGTCTATCACTTCGGCGACAATTGGTATGAGATTGAACTCGTGAGCTGCACCACGCTGGAGGTCGCCGAGTATCCCTGCATCGATGGCAGTTCGAAGCAAACATTGCTGCGCTGGCTGCACGAGAAAAGCCCGCGGCCGGTTTCGGCGGAAATCGCCCGTCTCGACAAGGCAGGCACAGTGGTCGAATACACAAACGGGGAAGGTCAGACCCGCGGCGTGCCCGCGCAGCTCTGCTACCGGATGTTCGACAGCGAGGCGCCGGAGATTCAGCGCTATCATCGCCACGCCACCCGCATGCCGGACGATCGGCGTGTCGATATCCGCGATGTGCTAATGAAGCACTTCGGAACCCTCAATTTTGGCGGCCAGCGCGTTTTCGTCGCGAGAGACGCATGGAAGCCGACGCTTAGTCGTTTTGATCCACCGGATCTCATGTTCGACGGCAACCAGATGCTTTCGGTTCGCGGAACGGTGGGCGCGACGCCGTGTGATTTGTCCAGCTACGGCAAGATGCGCCTGCGCCTGCTCGAGGATCACGGCGCGGGACCCTATACGCGTTCCGGCTTGTGCCGCCAATATCTCGTGCTGCCGAAGACGGTCGAGAACACGTGGGGCTCGCTCTTCGAGCGGGACTTCGTGTCGGCCGTCAACCGTCTCTATCTTCACGAGCAAAGCTACAATCCGACCGTGATTTACTACGACGACACGGCGGCCCGCACCTACATTGAAAAGGCCGACGCGATTGCCACCGCGTTAGTAGATTCGCCCGATGGCTATGCAGTCGTGATGCTGCCGGATCCCAAAAACCGTTCTCCGCGGCGCGACGACGAGCTGGCTGCGTGTGCGACTGACCGGCTGTCGAAACTGTACATCATTCCGGCGTTCGTCCATGCACATACGGCCCAATCATATTTCGAGTATCACGCGTTCGAACGTCGCTGGGATGTCAGTCGACGAAAGCAAGGTCGGACCTACGCAAGCTACCTTCGCCTGGCTGCGCTCAATAAGGTGCTACTGACCGCGCAACAGTGGCCGTTTGTGCTCGGCACACGCCTGAAAGCCGGCGTCATCGTCGGCATCGACGTTAAGGGCACGACGGTCGGATTGACGGCGGCCAACCCAGCCTGCGACAAGGTCGCCACCGACACCAGCCAGACCAAACGCAAGGAACGTCTGAGTCGAAAAAAGTGTCGTGAGATGTTGATCACAATCGTGACCAAGCTCGCCCAGGCGTCGCCCGGATTGCTGCCGGAGACAATGGTGGTGCAACGCGACGGCCGCATGTTCGAACCGGAGATCGAAGCCGCCAAGGACGCGCTCGAGGAGCTCAAGCGCGCGGGTGTCGTCGCGCCGAACGCGACGCTCACCTGCCTCGAAATCCCAAAGAGTGGCAGCGCGCCTTTCCGTTTGTTCGACGACTTCATCGATCGCGGCGAGATCAAGTACCGCAACCCGCAGTATGGCACCTATTGCGTGATGGGTGAGAACGAGGGATTTGTCTGCAACACGGGTCTCGCCTTCGGTGTTCCCGGTACAGTCCGGCCCCTGCACGTTCGCCGCGTGTTCGGCACGATGCCCATCACGGATTGTCTTTCAGATGTCTTCTTCCTAGCGTGCCTCACTTGGAGCCAACCCGAAGGCTGCTCGCGCGTGCCGGTTACGGTACGGCTGAACGATCGCCAGCTCGTCGATGTCGCAACGCCATTTGACGATGAGGATGACGAGGCGCCCCGGGCGGCGGCTCAACTTGCGGCCGGAGGTGGTTCATGAACAATGCTGGGCTTGAATCCAGTATCTACGAACAGCTCCGAGGCTACTCGGAGTCACTCAATCGCTACCTGATCAAACTCAAGATCGAGCCGGAGAACGCGCGCTTCAACCCTCCCAAGGAAGTCGCCGAACTGATCCAAGGCTTGGGCGACAACGTGCCGGTTGAGGTCTCGGTGCAACTTTTGTCGAGTGGGTTGCGAGAGCGGGGGGCGTTTCCGAAGGCACGGGTCAAGCGACTCCGTGCGGCACTCGACTCGGGGGCTTCTGGGCGTGACACAGTCCGAGATTTGGAGGAGCTCGCGCAGTATCTCGGCCGCCATCAAGCGGGCGCATTCGCACGGCTGCGTCGGATGAGATGACTGAGCAATATTTCCATGCTACCCTGACCCAGATCGAGGAACGCGCGAAACGTCTTCTCGCCGGTGTACCGCCACATCTGGATGGCATGGATGCGTTGTGCGAGTCGTGCCGACGTGATCTCGATTCCGTCATCTTAGGGGCGCAGTCCCTGCGTGACGACGACGAGTATCAGAACGCGGCCATACAGACCGAGCGGCTTTGGTTGCTGCGAAATCTCTTCGGGCAACTCGATATCCTGGAGTCAAGCGCGGTGGCTGCCCTCCAGCGCGTCAACATCGATGATCACCGCATGACCAGAACGGCCCGGGTGCTGGCCGAGGAGTGCAAGTTTCCGCTCGCCGCCCCGGTCGTGAGTTGCACGTCACAGGATTATTTCAGCATCGATACCAAACTGCGTTTGGTGCAGATCCCGCTGACCGATGGGCGTCACCTTCTGCACTTAGCGGATCTTGCACATGAGATGGCGCACGGATTGTTCGCCGACCGTCACAACCCAAAGGTCCAAGCGTTCAAACGCGCGCTGAGAGAGGTGAAGGCTTTGGTCTACGCACATTTTGATCAGCGAAGAAAAGATCTGGGGCTCGGTCGTTCACCCATCGGTTTGCGAGAGCGCACCCCGATCTGGTCTGAAAGCTGGTTAAACTCGTGGGCCGTGGAGTTGTTCTGCGATCTGTTCGGAGTATTCGCGGTGGGTCCTGGTTATGGATGGGCGCACCTCCACCTCTGCCTTCGTCAGCCTTCTGACTCTCACCAATGCCCAATCTTCGACACCACCTCTCACCCGGCAAACGCAGCCAGAACTGCGGTGATTGTCGACGGTCTCCAGAGGGCAGGATTTGGGGATGAGGCCGACGAGTTGGCAGCCGCATGGGAGGGTTTTCTAAATCTGACGCGCGAAAGTCCGGACGCTGATTTCGTCGAATGCTACCCGAATAAACTGCTCCGGCAGGTCGTCGACTTCGGCTTCAAGGGCTACAAAGAAATCGGTTGCCAAGTGGTGAGCCGGTCCCCCATGGGAAAATGTCAGGCGCTTCTCAACACCGCCTGGCAACAATTCCGGAGCGACCCCGAAAAATACCCGGCATGGGAGACTGCCGCGATGAATAAGTTCTATTCCGAATTTGGATTGTGATGTTGTTCGTGCGAGCGGCGGCCGTATGCGAGGGGTTCGGCGGTCCACGAAGTGCGAAAGCTTACGAGCGGAGCAGCAGCACCGGACATGAACGCGGCTGGGGCACGCCCGGGTATTCGCTAAAGAGAACTGGTTGCCCAGTTTTTGGCCCCTCGGCGCCGAAGAAATCCGACCGGTGAAAGAAGTGCTTACCTCGGACGCTATCCTGAATGAAACCGAAGTTTCCTCTGCCGCCAGAGACAAAGCTAATCCCAAAATCATCGACGGTGCCGCGCTGGCGAGGCGATGCGGCATAACACAGCGAGTCGCAGATATTAACGACCGTTTGGGCGGTGGGACGCGCAGTCGGATCTAGTTGAATACAAGAGATGATTAGGGACCACAATTCGTTCTCGAGCGCGGCGGTGCTGGAATGCGATCCGAACCATGCCGGCTTTGTGAGTTTTACTCCATCGCGTTCAGCTACGGTCAGATTCTTGAGCGCAGTGAACCCCGAACCAAATGGCGGATTACCGTCGAGTAAATGAAAGGCGATGCAGCCCAAGGCCCAGATGTCATTAGGCTGTCCGGCTGACTTCCAATCCTTCCAGCACTCTGGCGCCATGTAGGGTACCGCACCGAGGAGCGTCTTCGATGACGTCAGGGTTGAGTTCTCACGGTTGAATAGATCCATCTCGGCTCCGATCTGGCTCTCCGCGAGCTTCGCGATGCCGAAATCAGTCAGTTTGATGACGGACAATGCGTCGTCTTCCGACGTCATGATGTTGCTGGGCTTGAGGTCGCGATGGCAGATATCCGCGCGGTGCGCTTCGTGGATCGCGCGGGCGAGATGGTGCATTGTGTGCGCCGCCAAAGCCGGATCCATGAAGTAGTAGTCCTCCGCGAGACGTTTACCCAAGTCTTTGCCGACGATATACTCTTCAATTAGGCCCGTGGTTCCCTCGTCGTCGAAATAGTCATAGGTCGCTGCGACGTTCGGATGGTTAACCCGCGCCCCCATTGCGGCGCCACGGGCAAAGCGCTTGTCGCTGGTGCCACTCTTGGGAGTCTTCAGGACGACCTTGCGATTGAGTGTTCGATCATTCGCGACATACACCTCCTGCATGCCGCCAGAATCGAGAAACTTGACGATCTCGTAGCGCCCGAGAGGGAGGTCACCTGCTTTGAATCGATGATTGCTCACAAGATCACCTCCGGATGAGACGACGCGAATTGCACATAGGTTCTTCCGGCGCCATTCGACCCGAAGGTGAGGACGCACGCCTTGTGGAGTTCATCGCCGGCCTTGGCTCGCGAATTGTTCATGTACACATCGCCTGAGACCGAGACGATTTTGAACGAGAGGCCATCGTATCGCACCCCCAACTCGCCCTGCTGGGAGATCTTGATCGCGACGCGCGGCAAAGCGCTTGAGAGTTCGTAAATCTTGTTCGCGCCCTGCACGAATAGGCCACGGTGCTGGCCGCGCACCAAGTGAAGTCCGAGTTCGTCGCTGATTTGACGAGCCGTGGGCCGTGCCGCCGGGTCAGGATCGAGGCAGCTATCGATCAGAGCCGCGACCTCCGGTGCCAACTTGCCTGGCGCTACGTTGTCAATCGAGCGCGCCCGCGCCGTGTTCTGTGGCGGCTGCTCGTAGAGCTCGTCAGGCAAGTCGTCGGTCGCGAGGGCCCAAGCGCAGACACCAAACGCGTATACGTCCATCTGGGGAGTGATTCTCGCGTCATCTTCGTAGAGTTCAGGCGCGGCGTAGAGCATGGTGCCGCGATTGTTTTTCGTGGTGTAGGTGCTATCCGTTGACGATATCCCGAAGTCGAAGAGTTTCAGCACACCCGACGCCGTCTCGCGCAGATTGTCGAGCTTGAGGTCGCGATGAACGACGCCAGCGTCGTGCGCATCCGCCAAAGCGGTCGCGATCTGAAAGAGAACCCGTAGGTAAGAGTTCAGGTCGGTAGGGTAACCCTTGTGGAAGTCGGAGAAATCGCGCCCGGGCAGAAGCTCTATGATAATGCCTTCCACCTTGCCGTGTTTGTCGTAGATGACATCGTAAATCTCGACGACATGACGGGATCGGACCTTCGAGAGCGCGCGAATCTCTGCCACCAGTTGCTCGTTATGCGCAGCGTTGTGCATGCGCTTGAAAAGCACGGTTCTGCCGAGGAACGTGTCCGTCACCTTCTGGACACTACCGTATCCGCCTGGCGTGACACTTTTCGATATTGGCTTGTAGCGAGCTGGCAACATGGACCGATTGTTTCCTTCTAGGGAGGTGGGGTATCCCCGCCGTCAAACTCGGTGGAGATTTCGATCTTGGGCTGGCGAGATACCTTCCCGGCATCCGGGATCAAACTGAGTTGGTCGTCCGACTTGCCGTGCTGTTTTCGCTGGTAGTCAACGCGGCCGCGCCGTCTGCGGTTGTCGACGACCTTTTTGCGTGGCTCGGTCCTTTCCTTCGGTGCGGTCACCTCCGGTTCCGAATGGGGCGACGCAGCGCCAACTCCCTGGATCACGATCTTGGTGTCGTTGATCCACAGGCTGACGCCTCCTCTACGCCGCCGGAGGCGAACCTGTGGGCCCTTGGCGAAGGTGGCTAGATTGTCGATGGCGATGATCGAGGCGTTGTCGATCCCTCCGGTCCAAGTCGCGATCGTGAGGACGCGCCGGATCACCTCGAGGCTGTTAGTAGCGTTTTCAACTACCGCACGAAAGGTCAGCTCGTTCCCCTTCCATGCTCCGTCGGTCGCAAGAATTGCGCCTACGGGAAGAAGGTGTTTCGCAAAGGTCGCTATCCGCAGGCGATTAGGGCCCCGTCCAACATCGCCGACCGCCTGGCTGAGTGTGCCGCGGAGGCCCTTTGCGTCCAACGCCGATGGATCTTTCAGAGGCAGGTTTCGGAATTCATTCTCCATCGTGTCGTCGGTGCTGACCTGCGTGAAGTTCCGTCCTGGTTCCCACGAGAAGATCCGACTATCGCCGACGTTCGCAGCCGCCAAGTCGCCATTTTCTCCCGCGAGGATCACCGACATGGTTGTGGTGCCCTTGCCACGCAATTCGGCCCGCACCGTCTCGTCAGTATAGTGCATCAATTCGACCAGCAGGTTCTCTAGCGGGCGCCGCCCAAAGGTCTCTTGAATGCGGCCGAGAAATGCCGCGCTCGCAATTGTCGCGGCCACATCCCCCATCTCAGAGCCACCCACGCCATCACAAACGATCGCCGCCCGATACCGGTCGCCTCTGTCGGTGGAAACCTCTGCGAGCAAGGCGCGGTCTTCGTGGCGCGATCGTTTTGCCCCGGGAGTACTTCCGATGGCCGCTGCGAACTCCTCGATACCGCGCGTGGCAGGCTTGGACCACGGTCCGAGTATGAGTTCGTCGTAGATTTCGCCGCCCATCGGGCCAAGGGCACGCAGAGTTGAATCGGTCAACTTCATTGATGAGTGGATTTCTAGTGTTCGTTGGCCGGGATGTCTGAAGTACTCAGGCCCGCCCGCCGCTCAGCTTTTTTGCGAGTTCGTCGGTGGTCAGCTTGCCTGTCTTTACCTTTGTTACAGCTGAGCGAAGCGCGACCCCCAAGGCGGGATTCGTTTCCAATAGCCGCTTAAATTCAGCCACCGACTCGCGGTGATCGAACTTACTCAGCTCCGCCTGATCAACCTTCAGCACGGCTGCTATCGCCTGCAGGGTCTCTTCTTTGGGAAAGCGGCGGCCGAGTTCGACGTCGGACATGAACGGAGCGGATACGTTCACTTTGCGCGCGAGTTCGCGCAAAGAAAGGCCCGCTTCTTCTCGGTATGTCCGTATTGTCTCGCCAAGGTTTGCACTCATGCAAACGTCAGCTTACGACGCTTACATTCGAATGCAAGCTGGTTTTGCGCCGGTGGTCGCGCAGTGACAGCTTCAAACACCCACTCCTTGGCTCTGATATTGCGAGGCTCGGATGGCCAAGCCACCCGAGACGCACCAATGAATCGCTTCGCAAGCCCCGGACTCAGGGAGAGCCGCCGAAGACGACGGCGCGAGGCCTCATCGTTCTGCCAGCCGCAGGGATTGTGTCGAGCGAACGTAGAAGGCCGGCTGTGCTAAACTTCCTTATGCGATCCGACGACCTCCTGTTCACCTCCGCAGAATGGTCTGATTTGATCAGCAATGCGGTAACTCGAATTGCCGCGAAGGTTGCGCCGCACACCACGCCGATTTCGCAAGTAGTCGACCACAACTACGGCGAACATTGGGGGACCGGCTCCTACTGCGAATCCGCGGGGAAACGGTTCCTACTCACCAATGAACATGTGGCTTCCAAGCTACAGACCCACAGCTTGGCGCATAAATTTTGGGGCGATGACCACTACTTCCGATTTCGACATCCGTTTCACGCCATAGGGGCACCAACCGACACCGCACTTGTCCGGATCGATGATCTTGAGTGGACAAGGTTTCCGCACCGTGCGGTTCCGGTCCCGGCTGCACAGTTTGCGACGACCCATGCTCCCGTCGAAGGCGAGTTGTTGTTCATCGCCGGCTACAGCGGCGACCGTGCCAAGTTCTTGTTCGACACTCTCGTTACTCCTGGAACACCGTATCTGGCTCGCGAATGTCCCCTGCCGGCCGACGCGAGATGCGTCCAAGATCTCCATTTTGCGATGCATTACAATCCCGCGTTGGCCACGCCGGTTGATCCCAAGGGCCGGCCGTTGCCTCTCCCGCCTGGAATGAGCGGCTCGCTCGTATGGAACACGCGCGTGGTCGAACAGCGGATGCGCGGACTGGAGTGGTCGCCCGAGGATGCGATGGTAACGGGCATCCTTTGGGGATGGCCATCTGAGACGTGCGTCGTGGCAACGAAGATTGAGCACATGCAGTTGCAGGATTTGATGCTCCTGGCCGGCGCGTGATCGTGCCATCGCTGCGGATCGTCGTCCCGACCCGGGAACGGCGGCAGAGTGAGGCGTAATTTGAACCGAAATCCCAAGCAGTTGCACGGGGCCGTTTGCAGAAAACAGGAGAAACTCCTGCTTCTCGACTGCGGTGCGTGCCCGTCGTTCCGCGATGCCCAGAGTTTCCACTGGCTGTTCTCAACACCCGCTAGGTTTTGTCTGCCGTTGACCCTGTTTTGCCCGAGTTGGCGGGGCCATCCACCGACATGATGTGTCCTGGACAAACCCGGCGGCGGAAGTTTACTCCAGCGGTACGTGCGCTACTGGTGGGTTAACCAGAATCAGACGTTCCGACAGGAGACCTCTGGCGGTTACCTTTGGTCGCCCAAGCGGACGGCGGACGGGCGCTACAATCATTTCTATGAGAACATGCGCGTCGCCGCTCCCGGCGATGTCGTATTCAGCTACTGCGACACTCTAGTCCGTGCCATCGGGGTTGTGCAGGGATTCTGCTACGAGGCACCGAAACCAATCGAGTTCGGCACCGCAGGTCGGAACTGGGACGAGATCGGTTGGCGTGTCGAGGTTCGCTTCACTCCTTTGGCGAAGCAGGTGCGTCCGCTCGATCATTCGAGCGCGTTGGCACCCGTTCTCCCGGCGAAGTATTCGCCGCTGAGATCCACCGGAGCTGGCAATCAAGCTGTCTACCTCGCCGAGGTTCCAGACGCGATGGCCGCAGTTCTGGCGGGCCTCATTGGCCCCGAAGTCGCCCTCATCGCATCTCACGCGATGGACATTGTGACCGATGATCGGTCACGGTCCGCATCCGAGGGCGAAGAGATGAAGATCTGGGAACGACACCTCGAGGACCAGATCCGCACAGACAGTGGCATCGACGAGACAACTCGCGTTGCACTGGTCCAGTCCCGCCGGGGGCAGGGCCTCTTCCGAAAACGGGTCGCGCAGATCGAACGGCGCTGTCGCGTTACAAAGGTCGAACTTCCAACGCACCTGCGCGCCAGCCACTGTAAGCCTTGGCGAGACGCGGCGAACGACGAACGACTCGACGGAGAGAACGGCCTGTTCCTGACACCAACGGTCGATCACCTCTTCGATCGCGGATTCATCACCTTTGAGGGCAACGGTCGCCTGTTAGTCTCCCCAGTCGCCCATCGCGAATCGATGGCGCGCATGGGCATCGAAGTAGCTGCCCCCATCTTCGTCGGCGATTTCACGTCAGGACAGCGACACTACCTCGAATACCATCGCGAGAACGTGTTCCTCCATCGGAGCCGATCGTAGCTTTGGACGGCTCGCGACGCCCCGCGTCCATGTTGGTCACGCCGCTCGGCACAACCTTCCGGCACGCCGCCGCCCACCCCACCCGCCGCTACAGCGTTGTCCAGAATTCCCTGCACCAGTCCCTGAGGTAAACGGCAGAAAGTGCCGTGCAGACGCGGCTCTGGCACCCGGTTGTGGCAGAGAAACAACGACGCCACCTAGCCCCGGCCAGTTAGCCGTTGCGGGCCTTTTGGCAGATTGACCGGGGCCGCGACGCACTAAACCAGCGGCGTGAACCGAGCCAGCCTCGAGGTGGTCGTGTTCGGTGACGCACGGTGCGCCTTTGCCGACCTCGTCGAGCCGACCCGCGAGGTGAGATCCGTGGGTTGCGTCTTTCGGATGTCGCAGGGCTCAACCATTTTCTCGGAGTTCTGTCACAGCACGGGGTTCGGAACTGTCCAATCGGGGCGTATGGACATTCCACTCATTCAAGAAACCTCCCGGCGCACGGTGGACGGAACGATCGGCTTTCCCGAGGTCGTTGCCGATCTGATGCGGGCCGGGGTGGAGAGCTATCTCGTCGACTATGTCGGCCGGAGTTCGACGTACTACGCGGCCGACGGCGTGTCGGCGCCCGTCGTCGTGCCGCTCAAGCTGTCGGACCTGCCGGCGGTCGCGATCGACTTCGACACCGCCGCGGTGAAGGCGGCGATTCTCGACAGCCAGCGTCACGGCCAGCACTACCGCGATTTCACGCACCGCGTGATGCGCGCCGGCGTGCAGGGCTACATCGCCTTCCTGCGCGGCAAGCGGGTGACCTACTTCGGCCGGCAGGGTGACCAGCACATCGAATGGTTTCCCGGCACACCACCGGCGGCTCGCACCGCGGCGGGAAACGGCTAAGCCCAGAAAAGGCAGTCGGAGGTAACACAGAGGCCACAGAGATGTCAGAGGAGATTCACAGAGTGACTTTTCGGAGAGTTAGATGCACCGAACTCGCGTTCACCCCCACGGTGTGAACAAGAGCCGTACGAAAATGACGCAACTCTCGGTGGCCTCTGTGATTTCTCCGTGCTCTCATCGCTGCTGAGCGAAGCGAAGTCCCGCGGCAACGGGATGGTTCAACTGCTCTGTTTAGGCTAAACTATGGGGATGACCGCGTCCACGTCCTCGTCGTCCCGTCTGCGCCCGCCGTGGTCCTCGGATCCGGAGGAACAGGCATGGCTCGACGCAGCGAAAGCGGGAAGTCTCGAGGCGCTGGATGCGCTCCTGCGCCGGCATCAGCCCTGGGTCTTCAACCTCGCGCTTCGCATGGTCTGGCGGCGCGAGGTCGCGGAGGATGCCACGCAGGAAATCCTGCTCAAGGCCGTGACGCACCTCGGCACCTTCGAGCAGCGGAGCAAATTTTCCACCTGGCTCTACCGCATCGCGGTCAACCATCTCCTCAATGTGCGCCAGTCCGAGATGGAGGAGCGGCGGATGACCTTCGCCGACATGGGCCGCTCGCTCGACGAGTGCGCGGACTCGGACCTGCCGGACGAGTCGCAGGCGCCGATCGGGCACGGTCTGCTCGTGGAGGAGGCGAAGCTCGGGTGTGTCACCGCCATGCTCATGTGCCTCGACCGGCGGCAACGGCTCGCGTTCATCCTCGGGGAGATCCTCGGTATCACGAGTGAGCAGGGTGGCGAGGTGATGGACGTCTCGCCGGACAATTTCCGCCAGCTCCTTGGCCGCGCCCGCGCGGATCTGTATCAGTTCATGCACGACAAGTGCGGCCTGGTGAACACCGCCAACCCGTGCCGTTGCACGAAGAAGGCCGGCGCCTTCATGCGCCACGGCTGGCTCGACCCGCAGCATCGACGCTTCACCGCGGAGCGCCTCGCCGCCGTCCGCGATGTCGCCCCCGACCGCCTGGCCGAACTCGAGGATCTGCAACGCGCCTACGCCGCGATCTATCGCGACGCACCCCTTTCGAGCGCCCCGGCCATCGTCGCCCGCCTGCGCGCCGCGCTGGAGACTTCGAGGCTGGAAGCGGGGTAGGGCGCCACCCGTAGGCGTGGTTGATGGATGGAAACGCTGATCGGCGTGCGTGAACGCAGCCGTGTGCGCGGCCGCGCGGGAGCGCGGCCCTCCAGGTCAGCGAAGAACGCGTCAGCGTGGAGGCAGCTCTGAGATCCGGCATCTGACTTCCGACCTCTGGCCTCTGACCTCTGCCCAGTGCTCCTGCACCGCCGCGGGGACGGAGGGGTGGCGTGGGTCGAGGGGCGTGCGGGTTTCATCCGCCTGCGCGGCCGCGCGGGAGCGCGGCCCTCCAGGGGTGCGGCTAACGCGCCAGCGTGGAGGCAGCGCTGACATCCGGCATCTGACTTCTGACCTCTGGCCTCTGACCTCTGTCCAGGGTTCCTGCACGGCCGCGCCGGCCTCGAACCCCCTCGAAGGAGGGATGAAGCGGGGCGGGCGCTTCCGGTATCGTGGCGGGGTTACCAGCCACCCCAGGGAACGTGAAGCGCACGGCTCGTGCGCGCGTCGCGCTCCCGACCACCCCCGCACAACCAGCATGCAACCTGTCAGAACCCGTCTCCTCGCACTCGTGGGCCTCGCGCTCACCTTGATCGCGTCGCTCGGTGCCCAGAGCGACTCGTCCGCCACCGGCCGGATCTCCGGCCGCGTCTTCAATCCCGCCACCCAGCAGTATGTCCGCGACGCCGTCGTGAGCGTGCAGGGCACGAACCTGAGCACGACGACCGAGGCCGGCGGCTTCTACCACCTCGACAACGTGCCCGCCGGCGCGGTGAAGGTCGTTGTCACGTATTCTGGATACGACCCGACCGTCGGCGAGGTCGGCGTGACCGCCGGCGCCACCGCGCAGCAGGACTTCGAGCTGATCGCGGCGGGCGAGTCGGGCGACGGCACCGTCATCATGGAAACCTTCGTGGTTTCGAGCGAGAGCGAGGGCAACGCCAAGGCCATGCAGCAGGGCAAGAACTCCATGACCGTGGGCCGCGCCATCGCCTCCGACGCCTTCGGCGACGTGACCGAGGGCAACGTCGGCGAATTCCTCAAGTACCTCCCCGGCGTGGAGCTCGAGTACGTCGAGGCCGACACGCGCGGCCCGCGCCTCGGCGGCATGGGCTCGGAGTACGCGAGCGTCTCGATGGACGGCATGAAACTCGCGAGCGCCGACGCCTTCACCCAGTACGTGGCGTTTGAAAACTCCGCCGCCGGCTCGTCCAACCGCTCCTTCGGCTTCGAGCAGGTCTCGATCAACAGCATCGAGTCGATCGAGATCAACCGCGTGACCACCGCGGCGATGGACGCCGACGCCCCGGCCGGCAACATCAACCTCAAGACCAAGCGCGCCTTCGACACCAAGGGCCGTCGCATCAGCTGGAACATCGGCACCGTGCTCAACACCGAGGAGTTTCACCTCGGCGATTCGGTCGGCCCGAACGACAGCGAGGGCCGCAAGATGCGGCGCAACTACAGCTTCAATTACTCCGACGTCTTCCTCGACAACCGCCTCGGCATCCTCGTGGGCGTGAGCGAGTCCAACCTCTACAACGAGCAGTATCGCGTCGACCACACCTACAACCGCGCCACCACCGCGACCGACACGCGCCCCGAGGTGCTCACGCAGATCCTGCTCAAGGACGGACCGAAGTGGACCGAGCGCTTCACCGCCACGCTCACGGCGGACTTTCGCGCGAGCGACGACCTCACGCTCTCGCTCGGGCTCGTCTACAACACCTACGACGCGCGCTTCTACAACCGCCAGGTCACGATGCAGGCCGCGGCCAACAACACCGGCGCGACCACCGGCCGGCAGAACGTCTCCGGCGACGGCGTGCTCTCCTACGGCACGACCACGGCGAGCACGGCGGCCTCGCGCCAGGTCGTCTTCGGCGGCGGCAACGGCGTGAAGCTCACCGACAGCATCAGCGTGATCCCCAAGTTCGAGTACCGCCGCGGCGACTGGTTCTTCGACGGCGCCTTCGCCTGGTCGTACTCGGACAACGACTACGACAACCTCGCCGAGCGCACGGTCGGCAACTCCAGCGTGAACAACCTCCAGAACGTGCAGTTCACCGCCACGCGCTCCGGCCCGGATGAGGCGGACTGGAAGTTCACCCAGACCGGCGGCGCCGACTGGGCCGACCTCGCCAACCTGACCAACCCGCGCATCTCCGACGACAACCGGCAGGCGGAGAACGAGGTCTACTCCGGCGAGCTCAACGCCCGCTACAACGCGCCGCTCACGCTGCCCACGACCTTCCGCTTCGGCGGCAAGTTCCGCGAGTACGGCTACGAGGCGCGCAACTCGAATCCCTACGACGTGTGGAGCTTCATCGGGCCTGGCGGCAATCCCGCGACCGGCGGCACGACCGGCACGTTCGTCAACTACCCGACGCCTTTCCGGATCTACGACGAGAGCCAGGTGGGCGCGCAGTTCACCTCGATCTCGGGCGGCGGCGCGCCGGCCTTTCCGAACCGTGACGAGCTCGGCCGGCTCTTCCACACCAACCCGGAGTATTTCCTGCGCAATGCCAGCGTGGTCAGCGCGACGAGCTACGAGCAGGGCAAGTACACGAACGAGCGCGACCTGATCGAGACCGTGCAGGGCGCCTACATCATGGCCAACACGCGCGTGGCCGACGTGCAGATCCAGGGCGGCATCCGCTACGAGGGCACGGAGGTCGAGGCCCGCGAGTGGGATCCGCGCACGCCCAGCGAGATCATCGCCGCCGGCTACCCGGTGACCGCGGCCGGCGTGCCCACGACCTGGGGCGGCATGGACTACAAGTACGCCTCCCAGCCGCGCGTGGTGCGCGAGGGCGACTACCACAACTACTTCCCGAGCCTCACCGCGAAATACTCCTTCCGCGAGGATCTGCTCTTCGACCTCGGCTGGGGCAAGACGATCAAGCGCCCGAACATCAGCCTGCTCAGCGGCGTGTGGACGATCGATGAGACCAACGAGGTGATCAACGCCTCGAACCCGAACCTGAAGCCCGAGCGGTCGGAGAAGGTCGTGGCGAGCGCGAGCTACTACTTCGGCCAGCGCCGCGCGAACATGGTGCAGGTGGTGCTCAGCCGGAACAAGGTCCGCGACCTCCAGAGCCAGTACAGCTACACCTCGGAGGAGTTCGGCAACACCGACCCGACCTACGCCGACTACGAGTTCATCAGCTGGAGCAACGAGGGCTCGCCGATCACCTTCAGCTCGATGGAGCTGGCCTACGCGCAGAGCCTGGACTTCCTGCCGCGCGTCTTCCAGGGCACGAGCGTGAACGCGTCCTACACGCGCACCTACGCGAGTGACCGCCGGCCCGGCATCGTGCCGCACTCGGTCAAGGGCGGGGTGAGCTACCGCTACAAGTGGTTCAACATCTCGTTCAACGGCGTGTGGCGCGCGGAGTCGCCGTGGATGCAGGGCACGACCGACCGCTACCTGAAGGCCAACGCGAAGTTCGACCTTAGCGGCGGCTTCAAGCTGACCGACCGCGTGTCGCTGTATTTCCAGGGCCGCAATATCTTCGAGGAGCCGCACCGCATCTACCAGATGCCTCCCGGCTACCGGAAGGTGCTCTTTCGCTACGAGAACTACGGCACGAACTGGAGCTTCGGCGTGCGCGGCACGTTCTGACGTTGCTCGAGGGTAGGGCGGGGTCTCCGACCCCGACGCGAACGAGTTCCGGCTTACGCGGAACTCCGGTTTCGGACCGAATGTGTCGGAAAGATTCTACAGGAGTTAACGGAGAAAACGGAGAAGATGAATACAGGTCGGAAGAGGCCACAGAGGGCACGGAGGACGGAGAGAGTTCACGGAGCGCGTGGTGTGAACGGAAACTGCATGCCAGGACGTTCAATTCTCGGGTGAAGCGATCCCGGGAACCGGCATCCTGGCATCGCTCTGTGGCCTCGGGTTCGTCCTCCGTGAACTCTGTGACCCACGGCTTTCGCGGCGGTGCAGGAGCACACGCCCTCCAGGGCAGAGCTTTGCTCGCGGACGCTGACGGCTCGGCCGGAGGCCTCGCCCTACCCTCTGACCTCTGATTTCTGACCTCTGACCTCTGGCGACCGCCCACCGTCCCCCGTCTGGCATCGCTCAGTGATCTCCGGTTCGTCCTCCGTGAACTCTGTGACCAAAGAAAATCGAATGATCGTCACTCTCCATCCGTGTCTATCCGTGTCCATCCGTGGTTAAAACTCTGCCTGGCCTGCGAGGTGGCCGCGCCCGTCCACGGGCGCGTTGTGAGACTCTCGATCGCAAACGCGGCCGTAGGGACACGGCCGACCACCTCGAACGGTGTCCGAAACTTGGGTACGATTGCCGGGTGGGGTTGCCCGGCTCGGGGCAGGCCGGCGTGGAGCGCCGGCCTGCTTCGTAATCGGATGTTGGCTGCCTGCGCGGCCGCGCGGATGGATCGCCGTAGGCCGTCCGCTTGCGGACGCCCGTGCGCCGTGCGCATCACTCACCGGCGCCCGCGAGCGGGCAGCCTACAGGTAGCGCGGGCTTCCAGCCCGCCTCCGGGACGGGAACGGCGCAGACCGGTCGTCAGCGCTACGGGGCGGAGGCGGGGCTCCCGTAGAGCATGTCCGCGGCGAGGCCGAAGCGCAGGTTGTAGAACGAGTGACGGAACTCCGCGGCGCGCGCGAACCCGGCCAGCTCGACGAGTGTGAGCAGGGCGGCGGGAAAGACATCGGCCCGAGCCGCCGGCACGCCGGGGATGGTGCGGCGTCCGTCGATCGTGAGCGTGGCGAGCCGGGCGGCGAGGGCGTTGAGCGCCGGGACCGGCAGGATCGGCGAGGTGGACGCGAAACTCTTGCCCGAGGCCGCCGCCTCGACCGCGCGGAAGGTCGTGGCCGTGCCTCCGGTCGCGACGGCGACGACCGGGGGCTCGAGCGCGAAACGAAAGTCCGACTCGCGGATGACGTGGCGCACGTGGCTGCGCACGCCCTCGATCTCGCCGGCCGTGAAGGCGCGCGCCGGCTCCGGCACGCAGCGCTCGGTCACGCGCACGCAGCCGAGCTGGAGGCTGGTGAGCTGGCGCACCGCCCCATCGCGGAACTCGAGCATCTCGAGACTGCCGCCGCCGAGGTCGAAGAGGTAGAACTCGCGCGTGTCCGCCAGCGCCGGGTCGCAGGCGATGCCGCGGCCGATGCCCTCGGCCTCCGCCGCGCCCGTGAGCACGGTGAGCGTGTGGCCGGTGGCTTCGCGCAGGCGCGTGATGAAGGTGTCGCGGTTGACCGCGTCGCGCACGGCGCTGGTCGCGACGATGCGGATCGCCTCGGCGCCGTGGGCCGCGGCATCGGCGAGGAGCGTCCCGACCGACACGACGGCGCGCGCCATGGCCTCGTCGCGCAGGCGCGGCGGGTTGTCCGTGATGCCTGTCCCGATACGCGTCTCCTCGGTGCGCTGGAACACCTGGGTCAGGCGACCCGCGGCCGAAGGATCGCGCGCGGCCACGAGCAGCTTGATCGAGTTGCTGCCGATATCGATGACGGCGACGGTGGCGGGGCGGGCGGTGGTCATGGGGCTTCTTTCGTCCGTGGGGCGAGGCCTCCGGCCTAGCCGCGACGGGGGGCGGCGCAGGGAGGCGGCTCGGCCAGAGGCCTCGCCCTACCTGCTGTCGAACCGGCGCGGCGGAGAATGGTCACAGTTCAAAATCCTCCGGCGCGATGAGCACGACGAACTCGCCCTTGATCGCGATCCTGCCGAGGCGCGTGCGCACGTCGCCGGCCGGGCCGGTGAGGATCGTCTCGTGCAGTTTTGTGAGTTCCTTGGCGACCGAGATGACGCGCGCCGGGCCGAGCACCTCCACGATCTCGTCGACGAAGGCGGCGATGCGGTGGCACGATTCGTAGAGTGCGAGCGTGTGGTCGGCCCCGCGGTGTTTCTCAAGAAAGGCGCGGCGCGCGGCGGTCTTGGCGGGAAGAAACCCCGCGTAGAAGAACGCGTGCGTCGGCAGCCCGGCGGCGCAGAGATGCGTGATGAGCGCGTTCGGTCCCGGCACCGGCACGACGGGCAGCCCGCGGCGGCGGCACTCGCGCACGAGGCGAAAGCCCGGGTCGCTCAGCGCCGGTGTGCCCGCATCGGAGACGAGTGCGATCGAGGCGCCGGTGGCGAGGCGGTCGGCGAGTTTTTGCGCCATCGCCTGCTCGTTGTGCTCGTGGTACGCGACGAGTTCGCGGGATGCGCCGATGCGTTCGAGCAGCACGCGCGTCGTGCGGGTATCCTCACACGCGATCACCTCGGCGGTGCGCAGAATCGCGGCGGCGCGCTCCGTGAGATCGGCGAGGTTGCCGATCGGCGTGGCCACGACATACAGGGTGCCCGGCTGCGCGAGCAGGGAGCTGTTGTCGGCCATCGATCGGCACCCGGTCAGCGGCGCGGAGTCGGGATCACGGACCGCCGGAGCCGACGCCCGGGAGCGAGCCTTCCCAGCTGGCGGGACGGCTCCACGGCACGGCGGAGTCCTGGGCGCTGGACTGGCATCCGGTGAAGGCGACCAGGCCGGTCGACGCCACGACGAGCGCGGCGAGGAGGCGGAGGAGAGAGGGACGCGTCATGATGAAAAGGGAGGAAGTGGGACAGTGAGGCGTGCGAAAGGTGCCTGGAACAATTCAGGGACGGGACGCTACATCACCGGGGCGAAGGTTTCCAGCTCCGGTTTCAGACACCACCGTGGCGACGCTGTAGCTCTCGCGCACGTCGGTGAGGCGGATCTTGGCGAGCACGGTCGAGCCGCGCCGCAGCTCCATGTCGAGCGTCGGCACGGCGCCGTGT